>Ga0307431_1000470_pt1 | contig 27397 bp, 24 predicted proteins | sample SalMarWE160170MG_FD_202155 | JGI IMG/M metagenome (GOLD analysis project Ga0307431, IMG submission 202155) | Salt marsh sediment microbial communities from the Plum Island Ecosystem LTER, Massachusetts, United States - WE1603-170 | ecosystem: Environmental > Aquatic > Marine > Intertidal zone >...
TTCATCCCCCACGCGGTGTCGCTCCGTCAGACTTTCGTCCATTGCGAAAGATTCCCCACTGCTGCCTCCCGTAGGAGTCTGGGCCGTATCTCAGTCCCAATGTGGCTGGCCATCCTCTCAGACCAGCTACCCATCATCGCCTTGGTGGGCCATTACCCCACCAACAAGCTAATAGGACGCAGCCCCCTCCTCTTGCGACGGCAAGACCGCCTTTGGCTCAAGACCTTTCGATCTCGAGCAATATCGGGTATTATCCACCCTTTCGAGTGGCTATCCTTGTCAAGGGGGTAGGTTAGCTACGCGTTACTCACCAGTCCGCCGCTCCGTCACTGGTCCTCTCACCCCGAAGGGTGATCAGTCCAGTTCGATCGCTCGACTTGCATGTGTTAGGCGCACCGCTAGCGTTTATCCTGAGCTGGGATCAAACTCTCTTAGTTTAAGGTTTTGATCCGTTTCTTTAGTTTCTATCTTTGTGACAGGGTATTTCTCTACTAGAGAATACATTACCACGCTATCCACTTTTCAAGGACCAGCTGATTACAAGACTAAAGTATACTGCCTTCGAAAAGGGTTGTCAAGTTGAACTAAGAGGGGGAGAGTCTCCACTTTGCATCGTAGTCTAGTCCTTTGTTCCTGGAAAGGGGACGGGGTATACTCGTGACAAGAGGAGGCAAACGTTGCGAAAATGGGAGAGGGTCGGTGTGCTCTTCGGAGGTAACTCCCCGGAGCGGGAGGTCTCCCTGATCTCTGGGCAGCGTGTTCATGCTGCACTGGAAGGGCTCGGTTATCCGGTGTTAGCGGTAGAGATTGATAATCTTGATGATCTTGTCCCTGGCTTATGGGGAGTTGACTGCGTCTTCAATTGCCTTCACGGTGGAAGCGGTGAGGACGGGACGGTTCAACTCCTCCTCGATGTGCTTGGGGTTCCGTATGCTGGCTCGGACCCGCGGGCGAGCACGATCTGCATGGATAAACCGCGCGCCAAGGCAGTTCTCGCTTCTAAAGGGCTAGCGGTCCCGAGGGAGCACCTTTTCCACGGCGGGAGCCTTGAGGACTTCTGCGAAGCGACCCATAATGAGTTGGGGTTTCCGCTTGTCCTTAAGCCATGGGATCAGGGCTCAAGCCTTGGTGTACGGATCGTTGATGAGGAGCCAGCGCTTGCCCCCCTAGCCTCGCAGATCCTTTCTGAGTTTGGGTCGCTTTTTGCTGAGGAGTATATTCATGGGCGCGACCTAACCGCGGGGGTCCTTCTTATCGACGAGGAGGAGAGAGCCCTTCCGCTAGTGGAGATGCGCCCGAAGAGCTACTTCTACGACTACGAGGCCAAGTACACGAAGGGGATGACAGAGTTCCTCGTTCCGGCCCCGCTCGATGAGGAGACGACGCAGCGGGTGCAGGAGGCTGCCCTCACTGCTCACCATGCCCTTGGTTGTTATGGATTTTCCCGCGTCGATCTGCGACTAGGAGAAAATGGGGTCCCTTACCTTCTTGAGGTGAATACACTTCCTGGTATGACTCCGACAAGTGACCTCCCACAAGCGGCGGCTGTACTTGGGATAGCTTTTCCACAACTGGTAGAAGTAATGTTGCAAACGGCGTTTTAAGGAGGTTGAAAAAATGAAGATTAAGTGGATCGGGCATGCCTGTTTCCTGATCGATGGAGAAGAGGGACGTGTGATCACCGACCCCTACGATGAAACAATCCCCTACCGCCCGCCAGATTTCGCTGCCGATGTGGTCACAGTGAGTCACGAGCACTCTGACCATAACGCGGTAGAAAGGGTTAAAGGAAATCCAACTGTGATCCGTGGCGAAGGGCCGCATAGCGCTGCGGGAATCACCTTTAAGGGAACTGCGAGCTTTCACGACGAGGTAGAGGGTAAAAAACGCGGGGCGAACACGATCTTCTCCTTTACGATGGAAGGCATCCAGCTAGCGCACCTTGGTGATCTCGGGCATCCGCTGACCGATGAGCAAGTGGAGGCCCTCGCTTCGGTGGAGGTCTTGTTCATCCCTGTTGGTGGCTATTTCACGATTGGCCCGAAGGAGGCCGCAGCGCTGACAAAGAGACTCCTAAACCTAAAGGTTGTTTTTCCGATGCACTACAAGACCGAGCGGCTCGGGGAGAACTTCCCGATCGCGCCGGTGGACAACTTCGCTCGTAAGGTACAGAATGTCAAACGAATTGGAAGCTCGGAGGTCACCCTTACGCGTGAGAACCTCCCGGCTCACCAGGAGGTGTGGATTCTCGATTATGCCTAACGTATCTAAGCGAACCGAGCAGCTGACCGGCTCACCGATCAGGCGCCTGGCCCCGTTTGCCGTCGCCGCGAAGAAGCGCGGGCGAACCGTCTACCACTTGAACATTGGGCAACCGGACATCCCCACCCCGAAAGCGTTCATGGATGGGGTGAGAAACGCACAGATCGAGGTGCTCTCCTACAGCCCCTCGATGGGGCTACCGGCGACCCTCGACGCACTCGTCAGCTACTATGCCGAACACGACATCGACCTCTCTAGCGATGAGATGTGCGTGACGATCGGGGGAAGCGAGGCGTTTACCTTCGCCCTGCAGACGACGATGAATCCTGGGGATGAGGTCCTGATCCCGGAACCGTTCTACCCCAACTACCTCGGGAACGCGATTGTTGCCGGCGTGAACGTCGTTCCCATCACTACGCGTGCCGAGAATGGGTTCCACCTCCCGCCCTCGGAGGAGATCGAGGCAAGGATCGCCCCTCGCACCCGCGCGATTATGTTCTCCAATCCTGGGAACCCAACCGGGGTAGTGTACACGCGAGAGGAGCTTGAGCGAGTGGTACGATTGGCACTCAAGTACGAACTGTTTGTTATTTCTGATGAGGTCTACCGCGAGTACGTCTACGAGGGAAAAGCAACGAGCGTCTTTGACTTCCCTGAACTGCGGGAGCACGCGATCCTCGTCGACAGCATTTCCAAACGTATCTCCGCGTGTGGTGCACGGATCGGCGTAATTGCCAGTTACAACAAGTCTTTCATGGCCACGATCAGCAAGCTCGCGCAGATCCGCCTCTCACCTCCCAGCCTCAGCCAGTACGGCCTCGCCGCGTTCCTGCGCGATCCCTCCCACATAGAAGCAATCGAAACAATGATTCGCAAGTTCCGTTCCCGCCGCGACACGCTGTACGACGCCATCCAGACGATCCCGGGAGCCATCTGCCAGAAGCCGGCCGGGGCGTTCTACATGTGCGTTAAGTTCCCGCAACTTGACGACTCGGAGGCGTTTGCCCGTTGGCTCCTCACCGACTTTAAGAGCGATAAAGAAACTGTGATGGTCGCTCCCGGATCCGGCTTTTACGCGACACCGGGCAAGGGGAACGACGAGGTGCGGATTGCTTACGTCCTAGAGGAGAAGAAGATTGTCCGGGCGGTCGAGATCTTAGGTCAGGGGCTCGCGGCCTATGAGAAGGTTATAAAAGAGGTGGAAACCCCGGTTTCATGAAGGAGCGCCTGGACAAGGTGATCAAAGAGCGGCGACTGATCCGTAGCCGCTCGAGGGCACAGCGGCTGATCATGGCTGGGCGAATCCGGGTGAATGGGCAAACCGTGTATCGCCCCGGTCACATGGTCGGTTCGGAAGCGCTGATTGAGTTAGTCTCCGGTGAGCCCTACGTCAGTCGCGGTGGGGAAAAGCTCGATGGGGCGCTCACAGATTTTCGTCTTGATCCGCAAGGAGCGATCTGCCTCGATGTTGGAGCTTCCACGGGGGGATTCACTGACTGCCTACTCCAGCACGGAGCGCAGCGTGTGCACTGCGTCGATGTGGGAAAGGGTCAACTCGATTGGCGACTGCGAAACCACTCGCGCGTCATCGTGCATGAGGGGATTAATGCTCGCTACCTTACCCGCGACGACATTGGTGAACAGGTCGAGCTTGTTACGATCGACGTGTCGTTTATCTCGCTTCGGCTTGTTCTTCCACCGCTTTCTGGTATTGTAACCCCGCAAGGAGAACTGATCGCGCTTGTCAAACCGCAGTTTGAAGCGGGGAAGGAAAAAGTTGGAAAAGGTGGTGTGGTCAGGGACTACGAAACTCATCTTGAAGTGTTGCGAGACCTGCAAGCTTTCATCGAGGAGAAGACCGCCTGGACAGTAGTGGCAGCAAGCCATTCACCCCTTCGCGGGCCAGCGGGGAACATCGAGTTCTTTTTCTACCTGTGCCCTCCCACGCGGAGTGGCCGAGCCCGTCAGGTAAAACTAGACTTGGCCAAGGTGGTCGAGCAAGCGCATACCAGGCTGATCAAAAATGAAGGCGCGAGACAAAGCCACACTTAGCGCGCTTTTTTATGGATAGTTACAGCGGGAGTCACTCTGGCATGGGTCAGCTACTCTTCCACATCTGGCTTTCTCCGCAAGCGTTTCTTTAAAGCTCGGCGCTTCTTGTAGTCGAGGATTCTCCTGCGAACGCTGCGGGGTACCGATGTTGGGATGCGGGGAGGCGTGGGCCGCGAAAGGTTCTCCAGTTTCCGCCTTAGTTGCGTTAATGCAATCTGTTTATTGCGGAGCTGGCTGCGCTCATCTTGACAGCTAACAACGATCCCTGTGGGACGGTGGCGAAGCCGAACCGCTGTCTCACGTTTGTTGACGTTCTGCCCGCCTGGGCCACTGGAGCGAAATGTCTCCACAGCACACTCTGAGAGAAGATCCTTATCAGAGAGTGAAATATAGTGAATCTTCGCAGCTTCCTCTTCTCCTGATGGTGTTGCCTGCAACGCTACTCCCTTGAGATTTTTGAGAAGCCTAGCGGATTTAGACTAAACATTCAAAGGGTCGACTAAGTCATAAAGCGCGCAGACAATGAATGCACGAATCAGTATTAGCTATGTTCTTGCGAGTTTTTCCTATTTGCTTTCTTTAGGGGCTTTCGCAAGGGCACGAGCAACGTTGATCAGAGTCTCCTTTTCCAGTTCCTCTCCCAGGAGGAACCAATAGACCCCATCAGTCTCAAAGCTGACTTCCATAATCTGACGTCCGAGTGCCTCAGGAAGTTGATCCTTGAGTAGGGCTCCACGGTCGAGAAACTGTGCCGTAATTTCATCAAGCGTTGCCTGTTCCCCGTGTTCGGAAAGGTATGCGCGGCGGCGGCTCATGTTTCGCGACAGGTAGTTTCCTACGCGGAGTGAAAGCATGCCGTGGACACGCTCGGTGCTAGCGTCTTTCTCCTCGTCAGTTTCTTGAGACGACACAAGGGGTAACAACGCATAGGCGCGATCCACCTCCTCGTCGATGGTTACTGTCGCTCGATCGCCATAGAGTTTATATCCCTCTTGCTGTTCCAGTATCTCCAGGTGTAAATCAAACGGAAGCTTCTCCCTAAGCCCATCCCGAGGCACCGTTTCTTCTCGGAACACGCGCGTTCCCTTAGGTGGCGTAAAGGAGAACCGTTGTTCATCGACAATGTTCAGGCGCACGTCTTTGTATTCCACTGTGATAGGGGTAGAGGGCCCGACCAGGTAGAATAGAGTAGACGCCCTGCTTGGGTAATACGTGATCTTCAAGGGAAAGGACGTCTCTGCGTCAAGCGCCAACGTCGCCTTTTTAAGAAAAAAAACCTCTTCCTTGAGAAGAAGCGATCGGTGTTGTACCTTGGGTTTTAGGTCCAACCGGTGGATGGCCCGATCGGCAATTTCATCCTGTCCCCCGTCCCGCAGCAAGTAGTCATGGGTGAGATCGCACAAAAAACCGATTTCAGCCAGGGTGTTCGTTCCACGCAGTGGCGAGTAGAGCGCTCTTCCTGGTTTGTAGATAGCGACGTCTTTGCCGGCGTCATAGAGCCACGTGCCACGCCCATCGTAGATGAGTTGCATGCCGATCAGCTCATCGGTCACAAACTCCACTCCACCTAAGAGTTTCTCCTCAAACTCAGCCAAAGGATCTTGATAGGAGCGGTACTCGACGGTGACCTTGTTCGGTTTCTTGTAGCGTATGCGCGCCTCAGCGCTGATGGCTCCTGCACTGATCTTTTGTGTTGCTTCAAAGCTCTCAAGTGCCTGATAGGCCGACATTGCTGCCCGAGCAACCTCTATCGTCGATTGAGCCATTCCCTCTCACCTCCTCGTTAAGTGATCACTGTTAACTGTACCCTGGGGAGTATACGCCAGCTAGAAACGAGGTTCATCCGAACAACTCAAGGTTCCCCCCTAAGGTCGGATAAGATTATTTCAAAGACTCATGAAATATGCATCATGCACTAGCCGAGGCGTTTTTGCGAAGAGAGAAGAGTAAGAATGGAAAACAAAATACGATCCCATGCTGCGGTCATGACACATCTTGTAAGATATACTGGATTCCATGTCGAGGGAGGGCATTATTGTACGATAGCGACGTTATTCTTGCCGAAATGATTCTGGTAGGGTATTTCTAAGGCCACGGAGGCGATGCGAGTGAACTACAAAGCGAGGATGTTCAACAGGAAGGCCTCTAGTCCGAAGAGCCGACCTGATGAGGTCATGAAGGCTCTGGGGCTTCGGCCTGGGCAAACGGTGGCCGACATCGGGGCAGGCGGCGGGTATTTCTCCTTTAGGTTCGCCGAGGCGGTGGGAGAAGAAGGCCGAGTGGGTGCGTTCGAGGTGGACCGCAAGCTCGTGGAGTTCATCGAGGTGGACCGCAAGCTGAGAGGCCTCACAAACCTCAAGCCTGTCCTGATCAGAGAGGGGATCCCCGAGATTAAGGAAGGGAGTATCGACCTCGTCTTCGTCCGAAACGTCTACCATCACCTTACACAGAGGGTGGAGTACTTCAAAGGATTGAGAGGAGCCCTGAAGCCGGGAGGGAAACTCGCAATCATCGAATACTCTGGAAGTAAGGGGTTAAGCTTCCATGATCTCTTCGGTCACTATGTGCGCCGTGAGACCATCATTGAAGAGATGGGATCTGCTGGATACAGGGTTCTTGCGGAACTCGATATCCTCTCAGAGCAGTCGTTCACCATCTTTGGTGTGACCGGGTATCACAGTGCTTGAAAGGTTCAAATCGAATAAGGGACAAGCTTTACAACGAAACATGGTGGCAGATAAGACAGGGCCGCAGACGTGTTATGAGGATGTTACTCATGGCATAGGTGAGAGACGATGAGCTTTGAGAATCCCACGTTCTTTGAGAAAGCTTAAGAGAGCAGGTTACGTGTTTGCGAGCCCGTTCTACAAGCGCTATTTGGAACGGCTTCCGTTACAGGGCAACGAACGAGCACTTTTCGAGTTCCGCGAGCTGATGACAAAAGCGGGATTAAAAGAGATCAAATCGTAGGAAACGAGATCTCGCATCACTGGACCGATGTTTGAGGTTGTGTCCCAGAAGGTGCCTGCCCTTCTGTCCAAGGGCGAGGCACCTCCCCGACGTTAACGGGACACTTCCCTGGCTAGGAGTAAGGGCAATTGTTGTCTTTACCCGACATCGCAACCGAACATCGCTGGCAGAGCTCTTTAACTTGGTACCAGCTAATGGCGGATCTCGCCTGCGGCGAATCTCCGCTTTCCTCCCAGAAGCAAGCTTTAAGGTATGAAGCGGAGGCTCTTTATGAAACATTGCGCTTGTCGAATCGTGTAACATCTTGCTGAGGTGTAAACTGTGCGACGCGTTGAAGATTTGCGTCGAATCCTCTCCGTAATAGATGGACGAGGTTACAAGGCGTACAAGGGTATCCAAGGAAGTTACGAGTTTCCTGCATTCACCCTTTACGTCGATCATGTGCAAGGCGATCCTTTCGCTTCGCCGTCGAAAGTGCGCGTTCGTGTGTCCCAGGTCGTGGCAGGCCTGCCAGATTCCTTGTTTCACGACCCAGTGCGCTGCTTAGCATTGGAGGACTTTCTAGCACGCAAGGTGCACGCGACCATTCGACGCCTGGTCCGCGACCGCCGTGGGACCGGCAAGAGCGGCCTTATTGCTATCGATGCTGGTGGGCAGGAGGTTCTCGAGCGGACCGCGGTAGTGGTTACTCCGCAGTGGGTGGAGATGCGGCTGTCGGTCGGGTTTCCTGCAGCAGGACGCCGCGTTCTCGGAGACCAGGCGGAGAAAATGCTCTGCCATGAACTCCCTCAGATCGTCGATTCCAGCGTGGTTTGGGAAAACCAACCTCAGCAAGAGGGGGAAGGTTTCGTCGCCTGCGTGGAGAACCAGGAACACATTAGAAGACAGCTCGATGCGCTTGGGCTGATCGCCTTCGTCGCTGATGGATCGATCCTGCCTCGCGAGAGCGGGGCAAGTGATTGCCCCCTTCCCCCCGACCGGGCCATTCCTTTCAGGGCTCCTGATGCACTGAGGATCACAATGGAGCTTGCAAACTCGATTCCTGGGGCTTCCGGGCCAGTGAACTTCCTTTCAGGGATGGGGATTCCACAAGGAGTTACACTCATTGTCGGTGGAGGCTACCATGGAAAGTCCACGCTTCTGCGCGCGCTCGAGCGTGGGGTATACCCTCACATTTCTGGCGATGGACGAGAATATGTGGTGACATGTCCCGACGCGGTGAAGATTCGCGCCGAGGATGGTCGGCGCGTAGAGCAGGTGGACATCAGCCCGTTTATCGACGAGCTTCCCTACGGACGTCCTACCTCTGCCTTTTGCAGCGATGACGCCAGCGGGAGTACCAGCCAGGCAGCGAACATCATCGAGGCAATCGAGGTGGGAGCACGGGTCCTGCTTCTCGATGAGGATACCTCAGCGACTAACTTCATGGTCCGCGACGCACGCATGCAAGCACTCGTGCGCAAGGAGCACGAGCCGATCACTCCATTTCTTGATCGGGTGCGCGAGTTCTATGGCCAGCTAGGCATTTCAACGGTGCTCGTTATGGGCGGCTGTGGCGACTACTTCGATGTTGCCGATACGGTGATCATGATGCGCGACTACCTCCCCTACGAAGTGACAACGAAGGCAAAGGCAGTTGCCCAGTCATACCCCACCAAGCGCCGTGCGGAGACTGCCTCGCTGATCGCTCAGATTACCGCTCGTGTGCCGCTTCAAGAGAGCTTTGATCCTTCCCGCGGGCGGCGGGCAGTGAAGATCAACGTCAAATCGAAGGGTCTAATCCTCTTTGGGAGGGAACCTATTGCGCTTAACTTCGTGGAGCAACTCGTCGATCTGAGCCAGACGCGCGCAATCGGTTACGCTATCCATCTTGCTGCGAAGCGGTTTATGGATGGCCATCTCACACTACACGAGGTGCTTGTCGCACTGGAGCAGTTTTTGAACTGCCACGGTCTGGATGCTCTTGACCCTTTCCACAAAGATGAGCGTCATCCCGGTGCCCTGGCCCGCCCGCGGCGCTACGAGATCGCCGCGGCGATCAACCGTCTGCGAACTCTGCGGATGAAACAGAGAAAATCGCTAAGGTAGCCCTTTACGCTAACGTAAAGAACCCCGCAGCTTGAAAAGGCAAAAGCTAAAGATCTACCCAGAGCTGGTCTTTATCCTACAATTTGATGTAGGGCTTAGCCTCATTGGAAGTAGCGTCGGAGTTTATCTCCGACGTTGAGGGGTTTATTCCTTCCGACTTTCTCATGGCTTCCTTATAACAAAATTGCGAGTAAACTCGGCTTTAAATCTATCCACTCAAAACAGCGAGGAACCAAAGAGAGAGGCCCCGTTTGGGGCCTCCTCTGCTTGGTGGGCTGGTATTGGGGGTGCAAGTTAGAAAACTTGCTTGAACACTAATATAGGATGGGAATGTGAGGTGTTTGTGAAGAAGCTGTGTAAAGTCAATGAGGTCTCGTGTTCTTCAAAGCCCCAGCAGCCAAGTACCTCCTTGAAGCGTTCACTGTTTCGCTTTCAGCGGGGTGTTTGTGGTAGAAGAGAAGGAACAACCAGTTAAGGAGATGGGGGAAATAGGGGGGGTAAAAATGCTGTCCAGGGGTGTTTTGCGTGCACTCGTTACGCGAGCAATGGTTGTAGGGAGCATCATTCTTCTTGTTGGCTTTGGGCAAACTGGTCTTGCCTCATCACCGGAACGTATCCGCTTCGTGCCTGCGGGATGCAATCCCGTTCTGGTACCCGGTCAACCAGGAGCATGGGATGGTGGGGTAGTCTTTTTGCCTAAGGTTGTGCAGATGGAGGGAGTAGTCTACATGTTCTACACAGGTACTTCCGGGGCAGTTCCAGAAATGGGTGCTCCAGCGATTGGGGTTGCCGCCTCCTCTGACGGGCTCGTTTTTTCCAAGTTTGACAGGAATCCTCTCTTGGAAGCGACTGGCACCGGCTTTGCGGCCTATTCGGTGAGCGAAGGGGTGCCGTTTGTCGATGGAGACACCTTCATTCTCCTCTACAACGCGCGTTCGAGCGAAGGCCATGGCCCCGGGAGGTTCATCGGACAAGCCACCGCTCCCGATCCCACGGGCCCGTGGACCCACGATCGTGAACCCATGCTTACGGTCGGCTCGGAAGGGGCGTGGGACTGCGGTTTTGTATCTCCCAACTGTGTAGTAGTTACGGATGAGGGATATGCGCTCTACTACTCGGGTGGGAAGAGCTTTACATCAGGAGAGCCACGGTGGCTGGGCATGGCGACCTCGCCGGATGGAATCAACTGGACAAAATATGACGAGCCGCAAACCATGGGCCCTGCCTTTGTGGAGAGTGACCCTGTCCTACAGCTTGGTCCGGCCGGCAGTTGGGATTCTCTCGCTGCCTGGGAGGCGAGTGTTCTAAAAACCGAGACCGGCTATGAGATGTTCTACGAAGGAATTGGTCCTGTTGATACACCCATCGGTCATGCGGTCCAGATCGGCTATGCCACAAGCGTTGATGGTATCCACTGGTTGAAGTATGAGAACAACCCGATCCTCGGCTTGGGCGTTGAACCTTTAGCGGAGAGCTTCGGCGTCGAAGTCCCCACGGTTGTTGCGAACAAGTGCTATCACTACCTGTATTACGGATATGGTCTACACATCGGTGTAATAGGGGTAGCGTTAGGAACGGTCAGTGAGGAAGTTGCGGGCGAGTGAGTGTAAGAGCTTGCCTTCTACATTGCGACAGTAATCTCAACGGCTACTGCCACTTCACACGAATAACCGGCGCGAGCGGTAGAAGTACTCTCCACCGGAGATGACCGCAAGGGCGATCGCAAGATAGAGGAAAACGCCCTTTGCTATCTCTCCGCTTGCCCCCCAGTTAAGGGTGCGGGTGGCGAGTATGACAAGGACAAGGCCAATGTGAGAGATGGTCTTCAGCTTTCCCATAAGACTTGCAGGGATCACTTTGCCCTCGGCGATAGCGAGGATGCGAAGGCCTGTGACCAAAAACTCGCGCGCGATGATCACCATCACCGTTGCTGCGGTGAGTTCGCCCAACTGCACAAACGCAATCAGCGCTCCCGCGACGAGAAGCTTATCTGCGATGGGGTCGGCAAACTTGCCAAAGAGGGTGGTCTGTTTGAGGCTGCGCGCCAGGTAACCATCGACGGCGTCGGAGATGGCTGCGAGCACGAACAGGACGATGGCAAGAATCGTCCCGATCGACGTCTCCGATAGGATCAGGAACATAAACAACGGTACGCTCGCAATGCGAGCAAACGTGATCTGATTGGGAATTGTCGAAAACATCTTCATAAAGAGCCTCCGCTTTGTACCCTAAAGCTTTCTTCTGGGAGGAAAGCGGAGGTTCGCCGGAGGCGAACCTGCTTGTTGTTTGCACAAGCTACATGAACTCTGTCGGGAACAAACCTCGTAACGTCGGTGAGGTGCTCCGGCCAACGTCGGAGATAAACTCCGACGCTACATCCGTTTTTGTAGCGTCGCACCTTGTGTGCGACGTTATCTCTGGCGCGACACAGCGCTACCTCAAGTTGCAGCATGAGGACCAACTCCGCTTAGATCTTCAGCTTCTGCCTTTCAATGCCCATTTAGCTTGCTAAAGGGGTTCTTTACTTCTTTTTTTGGACCCTACCGGCTTGCGCACTCCTTGTCAAGAAGAAAGCTCAGTGAGAAGCGGCAACGATCTGAGCGAATGAGTCCGGAGAGAGGGATGCCCCACCAACAAGGGCGCCGTCGATATCAGGTTGATGGAGAAGGGAAGCGGTGTTCTCTGGCTTGACGCTCCCTCCGTAAAGTATCCGCATTGTCTCAGCAACGTTTTGGTCGTAAGCGGCAGCGATCCACTCGCGGATCATATGGATCGTCCCCTGCGCTCCCATAGGGGTGGCGGTCTCTCCGGTTCCGATCGCCCAGATCGGCTCGTAGGCGATTACAACCAAAGAAGCCTCCGCTGCCTTGATCTGGGCGAGGTCAGCACCGAGCTGGGAGGTGATCCGCTCCTCTACCCGGCCCTGCCTGTGTTCCTCAAGGGTCTCCCCCACGCAAAGAATGGGATGAAGTCCCGCGGCGAGGGCAGCGTGAAGCTTACGATTGATCAGGCTGTCGTTCTCCTTGAACAGCGCGCGCCGTTCCGAATGCCCAGCGAGCACGTAGCTACAGCCGCAGGCTTTGAGCATCTCAGAGGAGATCTCTCCGGTGAATGCTCCGCCCGCCTCAAAATGGAGATCCTGGCCGCCCAGGGCGATCGTCGTTCCGGAAAGGAGTTTCCCGGCGCGGTCCAAGCCAATAAACGGCGGCAGGAGGAGGACCTCTATCCGGCTATCGTTGTGAAGAAGTTTCATAAAAGACTTTATGTAACTTTCGGTTTCAGCAGGGGTCTTATTCATCTTCCAATTCCCTGCGATCAATGTGCGTCGATCCATCATTCCCCCTTGTACGGGAGAATTATATCGGCCACCTTAAGCTCAGTAAACGATTGACTTTTATGCGACGCCCCCCTATGATCAGCATGAGAAAGAGAAACAAAGGAGGAGAGACACGATGGCAATAACCATTGGAGCAATTGTAGCCCTGGTCGTTCTATTCCTGATGAACGCGATCCGTATCGTGCGGGAGTATGAGCGAGGGGTAATCTTCCGACTGGGACGGCTTGTTGGTGCAAAGGGACCGGGGCTCTTCCTCATCATCCCCATCGTCGACAAGATGGTGAAGGTCACGCTGCGTGTAGTGACGCTCGACGTGCCTCCGCAGGAAGTCATCACCAAGGACAACGTGACGGCAAGCGTCAACGCCGTCCTCTTCTTCCGCGTGGTCGATCCAAGTGCCGCGGTCGTCGAGGTGCAGAACTACATCGAAGCGACACGTCAGATCGCGATGACTACACTTAGAAGCGTCCTTGGTGGGGTAGAGCTCGACCAGGTTTTAAGTGAGCGAGATAGGATCAATCTCCAATTGCAGGAGATCATCGACGAGCAGACCGACCCCTGGGGGATCAAGGTCAAGACGGTGGAGATAAAAGACGTGACGATCCCCAAAGACATGCAACGGGCGATTGGCCGTCAGGCCGAGGCAGAACGGGAACGCCGCGCCAAGGTCATCGCCGCCGAGGGTGAACTGCAGGCGGCAACGAAACTCTCCGAGGCCGCAGCGATCATCCAACGGAATCCCGCCGCGTTGCAGCTTCGTTATCTTCAAACCCTGAATGACATCTCGGCGGAGAACGCCTCCACGATTGTCTTCCCGATTCCAATCGATCTCTTTAGAGCGTTCCAAAAAGGATCATCCAACGAATAGTTGATGAGAACTTATGACCTGGTGGTGGTCGGAGCCGGGCATGCCGGCTGCGAAGCGGCGCTTGCCGCCAGCCGGCTTGGCGTTTTGACCGCTCTTGTCACCATCAGCCTCTCTGAAGTCGGGAAGATGCCGTGTAATCCGGCGATCGGTGGGCCGGGGAAATCCCAACTGGTCTGCGAGATCGATGCGCTGGGTGGGGAGATGGCGCGGATCACCGATCGGGCTATGCTCAACATCCGGCTGCTCAATACGAGCAAAGGGCCAGCGATGCAGGTCCGGCGGGCCCAAGCGGACCGAATTCAGTATAAGCTCTTGTGGAAAAAACTCCTCGAGAAGGCCGATGGGCTCGACCTGATTGAGGGGATGGTCGAGGAGATTCTTACCTCTTGTGGTCATGTCATTGGTGTGCGACTGCGCGAGGGGCTCGAGCTTAAGACAAGAGCTGTGATCCTCGCCACGGGAACGTTCTTGAACGGCAGAGTCCTCATCGGTGAGCTCTCCTACCCCGCCGGCCGTAGCGGTGAGCCACCGGCGATTGAACTCTCCGCGTCACTGCGAAAGCTTGGCCTTCGCATGGACCGTCTGAACACGGGAACAACCCCACGGGTAAACCGGCATTCAATGAACGTTTCTGAACTTGCGCGCCAGGATACAAGCGATGTTCCATTGGCCTTCTCCTTCTGGAATGAGCCAGTTTGCCTTCCCAAGGACTATCCGGTCTACGTCACTCACACCACCGAGGAGACCCACGCCATCATTCGGGAGAACCTCCACCGCAGCCCCACCTACAGTGGACTCCTTGCCGGCGTGGGGCCTCGGAACTGTCCCTCGCTCGAATCAAAGATCGTTAAGTTCCCAGACCGCACAAGCCATAAGGTCTTCCTCGAGCCAGAAGGACGGGACACGGCCGAAATTTATCTGCAAGGGATCTACACGTCATTTCCCCCGGAGATCCAAGAGCGGATCGTCCACAGCGTGCCTGGTCTGGAACACGCTCAAATCGAGCGCTACGGCTACAAGATCGAATACGACTACGTCGATCCAACCCAGCTTCGTCCTTCACTCGAGGTGGATGGGATCGATGGGCTCTTCCTCGCTGGCCAGATAAACGGGACGACCGGCTACGAGGAGGCAGCGGGACAGGGAATCCTCGCTGGAATAAACGCGGCTCGCAGTATAAAGGGGGAGGAACCACTTGTCCTCTCACGCGGGCAGGCGTTCGTCGGAGTGATGGTCGATGACCTCGTCACCAAAGGCATCACTGAGCCCTACCGCATGCTCCCCTCCCGCGCCGAGTACCGTATCACCCTGCGCGAGGGGAACGCTGACTTGCGGCTCGCAGAGATCGGTCACACCATCGGCCTCCTTCCAGATGAACGCTACGAAAAGGTCATTGAGCGGGCACAGACGATTAAAGGACTCCTGATAAAGCTCAAGGAACGTCGCATCGGCCCGAATCATCCACTGAACCATCTCCTTGAAGCGCATGGAACCTCGCCACTTACAAAGAATGGGGCGAGTCTATACGAGCTCCTCCGACGGCCGCAGGTCTTTCTGAACGATCTCCTTCCACTTGACGGTATCCCTGATGATGTGAGAAGCGAGGCCGAGATCGAGGCGAAGTACGCAGGCTACCTTGCTCAGCAGGAACGAGCGATCAAGCGGCTACGTCGCCTAGAGGAGCTTGCCATACCAAAGGACATTGATTACACGACGCTTTCCGGCCTCTCGATCGAGGGGAGGGAGCTTCTGAGCCGGGTGCGGCCGCGTTCCTTCGGGCAAGCCACGCGCATCCCCGGGGTCTCCCAGGCCGACCTGTCGATGTTCGCGATCTACCTGCGGCGCTAACGCGATGAACTCTGTCAGGGATAAACCCCTCAACGTCGGAGAGGTGCTCCGACGCTGCGAAAGAAGGCCGTAGCGTCGGGTCTTGTGCCCGACGTTCCCTCCCAGTGTGTGACGTTACTTCCGGTCCGACAAGGAAATACACGAAATTGCAGCATGCAGACCAACTCCAATTGATCTTCAGCTTCTGCCTTTCAATGCCCCTTTAGCTTGCTAAAGGAGTTCTTTACTCATCGTATGGCCACAGGCGGTACATGTTCAACCATCACGAGCCGGGAGACGGCCTCCTGAAAGATCTGGCCAGCAGTATATCCTCCCCATACCGGGGTGGTCTTCACCTCATCGAGGACGACGAGGGCTAGATAGCTCGGTTCATCCACAGGCAGGAAGCCTGCGAACAAGGAAGTGTACTTACCGTCGACGTAGCCGCGCCCGGGAAGGGCCTTCTGAGCAGTTCCCGTCTTTCCAGCAACGGCGAACCCCTCGACCTCAGCGAGGGTCCCGGTCCCGCTTTCGATCACGCGGCGGAGAAGGCCTCGCATCGTCGCACAGCTAACCGCTGAAGCGACTTGACGAAGAACGACCGGCTCCTTGCTCTCCATTCCGGTCTCCCCTACTCCCTGCACGATGCGCGGTGTAAGCAGGAGTCCTCCGTTTGCCACCGCACACATCCCTCGGGCAAGTTGGATTCCGGTCACCGCGACCGATTGGCCGATCGATATGGCTGCAAGGGCAAGCTTTGACCAGTCCTTAACGTCCCGCAGGATCCCTGCCTCCTCACCGGGAAGGGCAATCCCTGTCTTCTGCCCGAAGCCGGCGTCGACCAGGAATCGGTAGAGCCGCTCCTCTCCCAGCCGCTGCGCGACCCGGATCATTCCGGTATTGATCGAATCTTCGATGATCTGGCCAAAGGTGACCGTTCCGAAGGAGTTGTGTTCCGCGTTGTGCATCGTGTGCCCGGCGATACGTATGCCGTCGTTCCCGTTGAAGTGGTCATCGACCGCAACCGCTCCACAGTCGAGCGCGGCAAGACCACTGAACGCCTTGAACGCCGATCCCGGCTCGAACAGGAAGCCAACCGCTAAGTTCCGCCGCTGCGCCGGGGTCGATTCAGTAAAGCGATTGAGGTCGTAGCGACGATCCTGGGCCATCGCTAACACGTCTCCGGTATGAGGATCGAGGAGAACGATGAATCCGTCATTGGCTTTAAAGCGCGTTACTCCGTGATCGATCGCCTCCTCACAGATGAACTGTAAGCGCACATCGAGCGTCAGGTAAAGCTCCTCACCTGGCTCCCCGGCACTGATCGTCTCGGTGTGGTATGTGCGGCCGTCCGCTCCTTCTACCACGTGTAGCTGCGTAGGCTCTCCCGCAAGTAGCTCATCAAATGCGAGCTCTACCCCCTCCAGGCCATAACCGTCGATTCCCACAAAGCCGATGACGTTCGAGGCGAGTGCCCCTTCTGGGTAGCAGCGTTTCCAGGTGTCGATGAAGATCAAGCCGTAGGCGCTCGCCTCCCGGGCTCGCTGATTGATTGCCCGCGCTGTCTCGAGGTTCACCTTCCTCTCGATCCAGGTGAAGTAGCTTGGCCGGTAGACACGCTCCTCAAGGGTTGCTATGGGAAGACCCAGTTCCTCGCTTAAGATAGCGATGAGCGTCTCCGGTTTGGTCATATTGAAGCTGTCGATGGCTATGGCGGTCGCCTTCACATCGAAAGCAAGCGGGATGCCGTTTCGGTCGTAGATCGTTGCTCGTCGCGGGGGAACCTCGATCGTTCGTTCCTGGATCGAAGATGCCATGGCGAGCCAGCGGTTATGCTCTACCACCTGTAACTGGACCAGGCGCCCGATAAGGAAAAGGGTGACAAACACCAGAAACAGGGTAACGAGAAACACTCGCCACCCTATCGTCCTTTTTACCCTAGGGTTCTGTTGGGGTGGGAACAACATGGACATAGCGGATGGCGGTCGGCTCGCTCATGTAAAGTTCCTCGCGGGCGAGGTGCGAGACCCGTTCCAGGGAGAATGCCTCCCCGATCTTAAACTCCAGCCAACGATTCACCTCCTCGATCGTGGTGACCGTTGCCTGGGCGCTCTCCCTCTGCGCGGTAAGATCGAGGATCATCGTCCCTTGCCATAGGTAGACCAGGCATAGGCCAGCAACGATAATCGCGGCCAGAAGCGTGATTAACGTCGCCCTCGGCCAGGTAGACACCCGCGTGCGGGCGATGCGACGTGACCACCCTAGCGGATACCTTAATGTTCCTACTCTCTGGCGCCCGATCATCTCTTTATCACGATAAGGGAGAAAGGGAGCAAGATTCAGGACATTTGTCAAGGAAAAAGGCGAACTAGATTACCTTACAAGAAACGAGCCGCCAGGAATGGATTGGAGAGGGGTAAGCTGACGCTTTTTTTGTAAATATACTGAATCTTGCTAGGATAGGAGTCCCGGACCAACGTTCAGGGATGAACGAGTTAGCTGAGATCTCGGATTGTAAGCTCTGACAATTGCAAAGGGAGGAATTATGAAGGCACTTCGACTTATCGGCTCGCTGGCTTTTGTGCTCGGGCTCTTTACTGCGGTCTTTGCTGGAATACCTTGGTACCTCTCCCAAGACCCCATTTTGCCCTTGTGGCTCAAGATTGCGGTCTATGGCATTATGGGCGGTATTCTGGTCATCTTGCTAACGGTGGCCGCCGAACGGCAGAAAGGCGGGGCCCTTGGGGGAGAGCTCCCACCCGAGGAGCCCCAGCCTCAGATGTTGGTTCAAAATTCTGCGGAAGTCCCAGGTCGTGAGGTCACTGAGACTTTGGGCTTGGTCAGGGGGCATACCATCTTTGCCATCTGGCTCGGAAGGGACATTTCGGCTCTAATGAGACTGGTTCTTGGTGGTGAGCTGATTGAGTATACGCAGATGATGGGGCGAGCCCGTAAAGTGGCTACTGACCGGATGATAACCCAGGCTGAGGAGCTGGGGGCTGACGCGATCATTAACGTCCGCTTCGTGACTACCAGTGTCGTCGGCACTGCCGCTGAGCTTTTGGCCTACGGCACAGCTGTCAAGCTCAGTAACTCGGCCACCTGACAGAGTGCGATCCAAGCAAAAAACACCGCAGTAGCTTTGGGGTATCCAGAGGAGATTTCTGTGGAGTTAACACCAGATTGGCGACCTATTTCACTTGGCAAAACCGCTTCGCGACTTCGGCACTACCATCCACATGCACGCAACCCCGCCTCCTTTTATGAACGCGGGTATTCGTGTTATGATGACAGTTAACTCAGAGCGAAGGGCGTTTCGATGATGGCATGTATCCGGATCTGCCAAGGTAAATCGGGTACAGATCTGCGCTATATCCAGGAGTTACTTGGGCATAAGAGCTCCAAGACCATTGAGATTTACACCCACGTAAGTGAGCAGGATATCGGACGGATTCAGAGTCCTTTGGATAATCTAATGGATTATCCAAGGAGGCAATCGGACGACTACTCCAAACAGCCATAGGGAGATATTCACGAACAACTTCGTGTAACATGCCAAATGGGAGGTGTTCACGAACCTAAGGGGCGCGAATATACAAGTTATCTACAATTGTTTGGCTACTATATTATGAGGTGTTGTAAATGGGATGGCTTATTAAAATACACGATATAGACGAGTTTTCGGAAGTTAAAGATATTCCGGATGCTGCCATTAGCGAGGAGATACTTACTAGCATTAGGAATTTAGATGAAAAAAGCGAAATAGAACGCTCTGTTCGAGAGATTTTATATGATCCAAACGAAACTCCTCATGGCCCTACCGAAATAGCTGATATATTGACAAGTCATGTTCATATTAGGGGAGATAAACGATTAACTGCTTTCGTTCTGAAAGGAAAAAGCTTCCGAAGGGTTTCAAGCAGAGATGTAACCCATCAATTCGCTAAACTACGGCAAATTCCACAACTTGGCTTGATGGTTTTTGGAGCAGTTGGGAACATCCAAGATGATGCGCAGAGAGATTTCGTGCAAGCTGCTATTGATGCAGGATGTGACTATCTTATTATTGATGCCCATGATTGGGCACGTTTGTTTATTGCCTATGAGAAGATCTGCCCGAAGGATGGGACACTTTTTGACGATACAGGCACTTGTAAGAAAGGACATGTGCGAGATAAAGGTTTAACTTTAGAAATAGAAGTTAGAGAAAAGCCACGATATACTATTGTAAATCAGAGAGACGTGAGCCACGCTGGAGCCAAACGTTATTCCGCTACTATCCTTTTAGCCCGGCATTACTCAAAGGATATAATTAAAACAATTATTCAGAAAGCAACAGAGAAGTTGAAATATAGCAACTATTACCGTAATGAACGAGTTAAAGCACGTTGGGGAAAGATTCCAGCCCATGTGGTATGGCTGTTTGTAGCTTATGATTTAGAAGATATTCAGAACGCAAATTGGATTTGTCGCACTTGTTGGATAGACTCATCTTTGCCAGAAGATATGCGTCCTCTTGGTTTAAATGGCAATGAACAACTCAGAGATATAGAAGTCTTTTGGAACGATGACTATAAATCGCATAAAAACTTCTTTGAAAGTCATTCTGGCACGAAGGAGGAGGTGTTAGAAGCCATTCGCCCCATCTTAAACGAAATGGTAAAATTTGCCAAACAAGGGATTTATTACTTTGAAGAATACAAGTGTGGGGACATTTCTGAAGATGAATTTATACTAAAAATGCAGAAAATGGAACCAAGAGTTACAGAACTTTACCTTCGATCGGGAAATATCCCTATGCCTCCAGAAGATTGCAAAGACTATGACCAAGCATGTCAGAATATTTTTGCTACCATTCACGATATGTTCCTTTACTATTCTAAAAGAGGGTTAGAAACATGGCCTAAGCGAAACAGAGATTGGTTGATGCAGGACACCACAAAGCGATTTTATAATGTTTCGGAGAGTATTAGATTTGAGGAGAGTAAGATACATTGATATCAAGAGATGGAGCCAAGCAACAGCAGCTAACACGCTGTTTGTGGCTCACTGCGTTCGCCTAAATGCTTCGCACTTCGCAAACCCGAAAACGTTATCCGCAATGCTGGCGAGATGCTAGAGCGCTCGCCTAACGGGAGGAATTCCTCAATGACTGAAGAGAAGGCAATAGCTCATTTTGAAACGTTACGACAGGATATACGCGACGAGACCAAAAGACGGATCGAGCAACGGGATAAATACTCGATCCAACTGACTATTGCTTTGGGTGTCTTAGTAGCTGTTTCTTTCTCTACGACTGGCCTTCGTATGGTTCTTATCGCTGCGCCATTGGTTTCTATCTACTTCACGGTTCTAATTCTGTACAGCTATCAGGTCCATGATGTTCTGGCAAAATACCTTCGCGAGGAGATCGAACCCGAACTGGCTCGTCTGTGTGGAACTCCTCCCGAGAAAGAATGGGAAACGTACTATCAGACCCAAGAGGTGCCTGGAATTCGACGGTGGTTCTTCCTGGTGGCGCTGTGGGCGGTATGCGCTCTATCACTTCTGTATCTTTGGTTAGCAGAGATCGAGCAAGCCGGATGCACAGTTCTAAGTGTTGCTACAGCAGCCTATGGCTTGACAGCTATAGTGATAACTGTAGTCTTTAGTAGAAAGGGAGAAAGTAAGACCCATGAGAGATTGGCCCCCGAAGCCTAATGCACATTATCGACGCGCGGTGTTCTTAGACCGGGACGGAACCATCAACGTCGACTCGCACTTTCCTCATCAAGTTCAGTTGCTTGAATTCATTCCCAAGGCCATTGATGGTCTGAGGGTTCTGGCGACGCTTCCACTCGATATTATCGTTGTATCTAACCAAGCAGGGATAGCACTTGGTATTTTCACACGCGAGCAGATGTTCCAATTCAATGCGCAGCTTCGATCCAGAGTTGAGCACGCCGAAGGACGCATTGACGCATTTTACTTTTGTCCGCATCTCGAAGCCAAGCAACTGCCGCCAACAGTTTCCCCTTGTCCGTGCTCAAAGCCTTCGCCAGGGATGCTATTAGAAGCAGCTAAGGATTTCGAACTTGATTTATCCAAATGCTTTCTTATCGGCGACAAAACTTCTGACATCGCAGCGGGCGAGAGCGTGAGGTGTGTGACTACTTTGGTCAAAACTGGTAAAGCAGGAAGAGAAGTGGGGGCACTACCAATTGAACCTAAACATTTCGCAGAGAATCTATCTCAGGCCGCTCTCATAGTCCAATCATATTTTGAACATGAATCATCCAACTAAGCCAGCACTGCGCATAACACGAGCTTTGCAGCTTCGTTTCACTACGCCCAAACTGCCTTCGGCGACTTCGGCAATCCCGAAGCCGTTAAGCGAAATGGCGGCAGCAAAAATATATTAGAAGGAGCTGATAAACTACATCAGCTGAAGAAAAAAGAAAGGGGGTGATTAATATGTCAATAGAGGAAAACAAGGCCATCGTCCGCCGTTGGAATGACGAGATCTATGACAAGGGTAACCTGGCCGCGATAGATGAGCTTTTCGCCACCAACTTCGTCTGGCACTTTGCCCCTCCCGGAGTGACGCCCGACCGGGAGGGTTACAAACAAGAAAACGTGACCAACCTGCGTGCCTCCTTCGCCGACATCCAGTGCACTGTTGAGGACATGGTTGCCGAAGGGAAAAAGGTTGCCGTTCGCTGGACCTGGCGCGGCACCCATAAAGGTGAGTATATGGGGATCGCCCCTACCGGTAAGCAGGCGACGATATCAGGGATCGAAATCCTCCGCATCGTGGGCGGCAAGATCGTGGAAGAATGGAGCGAGTCGGACTGGCTGGGCTTTATGCAACAGCTCGGCGCTAAGGTTGGCTAGGAATAGGTCAAAGCTGGTTGCCGACTTCGCAACCGGAGCCGCGTGATATTGAGGATTAGTCGGGAGCTTCGGATAGCAACGCGTTCAGGGAGACCGATTGATCCTGCGCGCGGCGCGCAGCTTGGCACTGCGGGCGCGGGGATTCTTCGTGATCTCCTCTGATGAAGGGCGAATCGGCCTGCGGGTGAGGATCTCAACCTCGACCTGCTTATCACAAACGCAAACCGGGAAATCGGGTGGGCAGATACAGGAAAGAGCCTTGTAGCGAAAGAACTGCTTAATGATCCGATCCTCCAGCGAGTGAAAGCTGATCGCTGCCAGTACTCCACCGATCTCAAGGGCTTGGAAACCGGCCTCGAGACCCTCCTTCAGGTTCAAAAGCTCCTGGTTCACCGCGATTCGCAACGCCTGAAATGTGCGCGTCGCCGGGTCGATCCGTTTTGGGTGGAAGCGCTTTGGGATTGCACCACGCACGATCTCGGCCAACGTTTCGGTCCTCTCGATCGGGCTTTTTGCGCGGGCAGCGAGGATCGCGCGGGCGATCCGCTGTGCAAACCGTTCCTCACCGTAGTCCCTTAAGATATGAGTTAGTTCCTTTTCTGAGGCTTTGTTCACTAGCTCGGCGGCTGTTACCCCCTGTGAGGTGTCCATCCGCATGTCAAGGGGACCGTCCCTGCGGAAGCTGAACCCACGATCGGCACTGTCAAGCTGCAAAGAGGAAAGTCCAAGGTCGAGGAGGAATCCAGCGATCTTCTCGATCCCCAAGGAGGCCAGATGCCCTCTGATGTCGCTGTAGTTACCGTGGATCAGGTAGACTCGTTCGCCGAATGAGGACAGGCGTTCCGCGGCGATCCTGAGTGTCTCTTCGTCGCGGTCGATCCCGACCACAGTGATAGTCGGGTCCATCTCTAGCAGTGCTTGTGCATGCCCTCCCAGGCCGACCGTGCCATCGACATACACCTTAGCTTGCTGCGGGCTAAGTATGCGGACCACCTCCGCGCATAGAACCGGGCGGTGCAATGGCTCACCCATCTCTTTCTCCCAGGACCGTTTCCAACTTACTTAAGAAGGAAGAAAACGCCTCATCCGTCCGCTCGTGCAACCGGCGGTATGCTGCCTGTAGTGAATCTCGTTGGGGTGGGTAGTTTAACAGGAGAAGGACCTCCTCTAGTGATGGGAACGGCGTACACGGGATTTGTGGCCCATCGACTGATCTAACTTCTTTGACAAGCTGTTTGACTTTCGGGTCCTCGGCAATGGCGAGCATCGGAGTCCCCACTCTCAGGGCAAACTCAAGCGGGTGCAACCGCGATGAGATAAGAAGATCAGCGCTTGCGATCGCCTCACTCGCCTCCTCAACGGAGTCAGGAGAGGTGATTTGGCATGGGAAGCTGAGCCTGCGCGTTATCTCCTCGGCAAGGGAAAGGTCCTTTGCGGGAAAGAACGGGAGGAGAATAAACAAAGCGCTGGTATCTCCATGCACCCCCTCAATAAGTTCTACCGATCGCTCGATCAGTTCTTGCCGCGTAGCAGTGCCAGGACCCTTGAGCGAAAGAACGATCCGGGGTGTCTCATCACGTGGCGCCGCTAGAAGTTGCGCAATAGGAGGAAAGAGGAAGAAGAGATCGCCGTCCAACACGCCTTTGAGCCCTATTCTTTCAAGAAGATCGAGGCTCCTTTGATCGCGACAGCCTATGTAGACCGCTTTAGAGAGTGCATAGTGGGTGGCTCCTCGTGCCAACATCCCACGAATCGGGCCGATCCCCTGTCCCAGGAGGAAGACCGGACGACGAGACAGACGCGCAAGAAGAATAAGGGAAAGGTAGTAATAGAGCGAACGGTTGCTGGTGCGGTTTTGTAGCAGTCCTCCTCCACCGAACAGGAGTGCTGAAGCACCTCTTAAGGCAGCAAACACGCGTATGGGAGAACTGCGCTTCACCTCGTTTGCGCGTCGCGGAGCAGCAACAAGAAAGATTGGCGTAACAAGCTCAGAACGCGTTAACTCTCCCACTAACGCATCCCGGATCGCCTCGTCGCCGAGGTTTCCAAATCCATAATAGCCGGCAACGACTACGGCCTGTTTCTCGCTCATCTATAACCTCGCCTATACGGTATCGTCTTTATTCTTTCTCCACAATGAGGTTCTTCGCTATCTGGTGTGGGGAACCAGCCAGGGAGCATCGGAACTGGCCTGCTCTTCTGAATCAAGACCTTCTCTCTGAGGAAACCAGGAAAAAGCCCGGTTTCTTGTGTGACAACCGCCAATCCCCCAGTCTCGTGAAAAGCCCCGTTCTCTCGCCAAGACGCTAAGATCGCCTCGGGGGGTGTAGTAAATCCCAGAGCGCCTACTACACCCCCCAAGGGTCATTTGTTCTTATCGTTCTAAGATGTGTTCTTCCTGCATTCCTGGTCTCCTCAGCATTAATCCCTTGCTGTTGCTTGTAGGCACATCTAAGCCAAGCCCCTTAGGAAACCAGGAGGCCAGGAAAAGCGCTGATTTGTACATCCTTAGCTTTCTCATGGATTCCTGGGTTCCTCATAGGTTATTGGATTCCTATCGATCCTGTTTTTTCTCCGTCCTTTGCGCCTTTAGCGTCTTTGCGAGAGTCTCGTCGTTTCAGCCTTTCTCTTGAGTTACCCACTTAAAAACAGCGAGGAGCCCGCAATGAGAACCTGCATGGCTTTCGTTTTAGGAAGGACTGAAGATGGGCAGGATCCAAGAATTGCCCATGTGCCTGTGCGCTTCTTGGTCTAAGCGTCTCTGCGTGCTATGCTGATAAAGATGCAAAAAAGTCCCTCGCAAAGGGTGATCCGAAGAGTAGGGGACAGAGGAAGCGACTATGTTGATCGACCGAAGGCGCGTCAAAAGGCTTGCGATAGTGAGTGTATTGTTCCTCGCTGTCATGTTGGCTCTCGTGATCGTTCTTGTTTGGCAACCGCACGTTTCCCGCCCAGACCATCGGGAAAAACCGCGTGTTGAGGAGCGGGAAGAGGAGCGCGCACGGATGGTACTGGAGCAGATCGCCGCGCGCGACGTGAGAGACGCACGGGTACTTGACGCGATGCGAGATGTACCGCGTCACTTCTTCGTGCCGGAGAAATACGCCAGCAGCGCATACAGCGATCGCCCCCTTCCCATCGGCAAGGGGCAGACCATCTCCCAGCCTTTCATCGTCGCCTTCATGACGGAGCTACTAGATGTTGAACCCGGTGATCGGATCCTAGAAATCGGTACGGGGAGCGGTTACCAGGCAGCGGTGCTTGCGGAGCTGACCCCATTTGTCTATACGATTGAGATCATCGAAGAGCTGGGGGAGCAGGCGGCTGCACGATTGGAGGAGCTCGGTTACGAAACCGTTGAAGTCAAGATTGACGATGGGTACTTTGGCTGGGAAGAACACGCCCCGTACGATGGCATCATCGTCACCTGTGCCGCCGGGCACATTCCCCCTCCCTTGCTTGAGCAACTGAAGCCAGGCGGCAGAATGGCCATCCCTGTGGGCGGGGTGTACGAGGTGCAGTATCTCGTGCTTGTCACAAAGGACGAGGAAGGTAGGATCCGTTCACAGACGCTACTGCCGGTCAGATTTGTGCCTATGACGGGTAAAGCTCAAGGCTAGACATGACCCTATCCTCATCCCAGTTCTCAGAGAAGCAAACGGCGCACCTTGCTCTACCCGTACTGGCTGTCTTCCTTGTTTCTGCAGGGATTATCGGGCTTGAGCTGGCGTTGATGCGCTGTCTGTCTGTAGCGGGGTGGCATCACTTCTCCTACCTGGTTTTAAGCACAGCTCTGCTCGGTTTTGGGGCGAGCGGAACGCTCCTTACCCTGGTCGGCCCCTCACTCGAGCGCCGTTTCGGTACATGGTGCACTGTGCTGACCCTCACCTTCGGTCTTTCAGTGCCGCTCTGCTTCCGGGCAGCGCAGGCCCTCCCGTTGGATCCCCAGTATGTCCTCTACAGCTCGCGGCAGGCTGCCTTAATGGTCGCTTACCACCTCCTTCTTTTCGTGCCCTTTATGCTCGGCGCTACTGTCATCGGGCTATCGCTCATGCACTTTAGCAAACGCGTCCACGTGCTTTACGGCGCGAACCTCCTCGGCAGTGGCGCTGGCGGCCTGTGGATGATCCTGCTCATGTTCACGCTACCGGAAGAGGACCTCCTCTACGTTATAGCTGGGCTCATCCTCGTGGCGGCGGTCATCTGGGTCGCATATGTAGCAACGTATCCCCCTGCAGCATCTTTAAGCGTGGCAAAGGGCATCTGGAGACGCCCTCCTGCCAGGCTCTTACTTGCGGTGACTGGTTCTATGGCTGTGCTGATACTTCTTGCGGCGTTGTGGCCCATGGAACTGCGCATCGACCAGTACAAAACACTCGCTTCAGTGCAGCGTTGGGAGGATCAGTCCGACGCCGAGCACCTCCTCACAATGCACAGCCCGCGCGCCCGGTTGGACGTCTACGATTCGCCGCTATTTCACGAAACCCTTTTCGCCGGATTCACCGCCCTTTCTCCCCCTCCTCCGCAGCTTCACATCCTGGTCGATGGCCATTTAGTAGGTACGGTCTTTAAGATACAAAGCCCACAGGAGGCGGAGATCCTCGACCACACACCCATGAGTGTGCCGTATCGGATGAGCGAGCGCCCACGGGTCCTCCTGCTCGGCGAGGTCGGCGGCACGAACGTCTGGCTCGCGCGGCGATGGAATCCCACGAGCGTTACTGTCGTACAGGGTAATCCGCAGATCATGGAGCTCATGACCGGTGCTCTGGCTGAGGCCTCTGGGCATGTCTTCTCCCTTCCCGGCGTGGAAGCGGTCGCGGCCGATCCGCGGCTCTTCCTTCAGGCTCACGAGGAGCGCTATGACATCATTCAACTGGTGCGAGCAGAGGGGATGGCCGTTGGGGTGAGTAGCCTGCTCTCCGTTCACGAGGACTTCCTGCTCACGCGGGAGGGCCTAGCCCTGTGCCTGCACCGACTGCGGCCGGGCGGTCTGCTGGCGGTCACACGTCAGCAACAGGACCCGCCGCGGGACAACGTAAAGATACTTGCCACCCTGGCACAAGCACTGGAGTCGCTCGGTATCGAGGAGCCCGGTCAACACATCATCCAGTTTCGCA
>Ga0307431_1000471_pt1 | contig 27393 bp, 24 predicted proteins | sample SalMarWE160170MG_FD_202155 | JGI IMG/M metagenome (GOLD analysis project Ga0307431, IMG submission 202155) | Salt marsh sediment microbial communities from the Plum Island Ecosystem LTER, Massachusetts, United States - WE1603-170 | ecosystem: Environmental > Aquatic > Marine > Intertidal zone >...
CCTTTGAAGAGGTTGGAAAGAGTGAAATGGACGTAACATAAAAAAATAAGTAGAATGTATCCAAATCAAAGACAAAGAAATGATGAATAAACGTTGAAAATGGAATTAATAGCCAGCCTCAATTAATACTTTCCAATAGATATATGAAAAAGAAAAAAAGATATGGTGCGATTGAAAAAAGAATCCTGGAACTCCTGAATTACTACACAAAAAAACGGTTATGCTGAATTGAGTTTGAGGTTTATTTCCGAACAAATAAATAATGATAATCGAACTGGCAATTCTAAATATAATATAGTTAGAAATGCTATTAACAGATTGGAAAAATATTAAATAAAATTAAAACTCGGTAGACTGCGTTATACCAATTTTGTTGTGTGGTATGGCAGACCATCGAAGATATGTTGGAATGAAAACCAGTGTAAGAAGGAGCATAGATTATCGTTCAAAACACGTCATTTGAAATATTCTTGTTGGATGTTAAGAAATGATGTGTTATACAGGTAATTATAAGTCAAGAATGAGGTATTACACCTTTTGAATAATGCCATACAATGTTTATGTCATCGAGCTAGACAAAGAAGTAATGAAATCCAAAAAATTCAGAGAACGTAATCTACATATGAATCCAAGACGTGCTTGCTACTATGTTGGTCAAACATCACATGATCCAGAAACAAGATTCAAACAACATAAAAGTGGCTACAAGTCCAACAGTTTTGTAAAAAGATATGGTCAGAGATTGGTATGGAGAAAATTTAAGAAATACAATCCAATAGAAACTCGTGGAGAAGCTGAGTACATTGAACAGTATTTGACTAATAAACTGAGGGCAAAAGGACATGGCGTTTGGTCGAATTGAGCATAAGGAACCATAGTCATGCATGGCAGGTTTTTTTAATTTGATGTGAAACTTCCTTGTATCCATCCTCTTAGACGAGTACCTCTATCTCCCCACTGGCCTGAAAATTCTTGTTTATCTGTATCAAATCTGCATCTACCAATGATATTTACAATGTTACCTCTTATTGGGACTTGTAAAATAAAATATGAACCTCTGAAAAAACCTTGGAATCTTACCTGATTATCTCCGTTGCTTGCAATACCATTAACTGTAATAAATCGCCATCTTGTTCTATAGTTTCCATCAAGATTTATAATTGGTTCATCGTTTCCATTAATTCCAATTCCTGCTTCAAAATTTCCCTGATTAAAACTAAAGAGTTTTTTACCTTTAGGCATAGAGACTTCAAAAGTTGCCCATCCGCTTTCCTCATCGTTAATATCTTTTGCTTTTGCTCTAATAAAAAATGTTCCTGTTTCAGACCAAGAATGGGTTTTTGTAACTTCTTCTCCAGATTTATATGGTCCAATCCATTCCTCGATACTTCCATCTCCCCATTCAATATAATAGTATACGTCCTCACTTGTTGGATCAACTGATGAAAAAGTATAATAATAATCTGTATTAGCAACGCCGCTTGAAGGTCCGTTAATTTCGGGATTAGATGGAAATCCACAAGAAATTCCTTCTCTTTTAAGAGAGGGATCGCCATATAGATTGAAGCAGTAATTGTTGTTATATTCTCCCCAAGAGCTCCACCCATAATTAGAAGTACAAAAATACATTGCCTTGTAAAACGCATCACCTACTGTTTCTTTTTCAACTATCATAAAACGATTAAACTCGTAACATTGTGACTCTGCACCACCTAAATTATCTGGCCACCCTGATGTCCCATATGGGCTTCTAGTAGAAGCAACTACTCCAACAGCTGCTCCATAAGACGGTTTCGTTAAAAGATCTATGCCGATATTACCATCCTGGTTAGACTCAGGATAATTAATCACACAGGATATTCCAAAAACTATTGCTGGATAATCATCATCAAGATTAGAAAATGAGCTAATGAACCTTCGCCATTCAACTTCGTTACCCTCAGGAACACCATCTCCATCATCCCATGACCAAATTTTATTAGAAGCACCTGTTGACCACCCATGAGCCCCCCAGTTTACAACAGAGAACTGCCCATCACGCCAGTCACCTGCAAATGCATCTTCGGTTAAAGCAGGCCAGTTAAAAACTGATTTTTCAAGACCATCTTGCTCACTATAATGATTAACATTCCAACCCTGCATAAGATTTACTTCTATTTCATTCATACAAGTTGCGCCATCATAAGCATCTCTTCCATTGTTGTTTTCATTAGTAAAATACCAAAATGCTCCCCCCTGAAGAGCAGAGTTTTTCCATGAGCCTGTATCTTGTTCAAAAGATACTGTTTTATCAAGTGCATAGGTAATTCTTGAAGGAAGACTAGTAGGAATTCGACCAATAGATACTTCAGCCTGAAAATCAGGTTCATCTTCACCAAATTCACCATAGAAACCATCACCATCAGAATCCCATGATTCATCATCAGGATAAGAGAGATCAGCATAGTAATAATCAGTGGGAACATCTCCACCATTTCCTCCAACAGTTCCAGCTGTATTTTTATGATTTGTTGGATCAGGGTAGCAATATCTCATAGGAATTGTATCGTGATCACCAACAATTAATACATATTCAATTCCCCAAATTGGGTAATATTGTCTAAGGAAATTTCTAATTTTAGCAGGAAGATCATCTCCTTGTTGATCATTGATTTCAGAATCCGAAATTTTTACAATTTTTATATTGCAACCAATAGATTCTTTCCATTGTATAAATGAAGAAGCAGAAATTGCGCTAATAAGATCCTCAGTTGTAATTATTAAATAATTGAAATTATTCTTACTTTCTGGAATAATTACATTAGAATCGTCATTTGTTTGTTTCTGATCTGAATATTCAACAAGCATAAACTTTTCATCTGAATATGGATTTGGTAACTCAAAAATCATTATTTTATCAGGTTCAGTCTCACTATATATTTTATTAGTTTTTAAAGCAATTCCGCTAATACTTAAAATTACTAGCATTCCAACTATTAAGAAAGATAGATATTTTTTCAAATTTTATACCCCCATATAAAATAAAACAAAAATCTGTTTATAAAGTTATCATATGTAGGAATTGCATTAGTGATGTTACAAAATTTAGCTAATTTCCTTCAATAAATTATACTTGCTAGGTATTATTCCAAGATTAAATATCCCTCGATAAAGCATGAAATATTTTTGATATTTTCAAAAAAGAAAGAAAAAAGAAGGTTTTTAATTAGAAGAACCTGCAAAAAACCAAACTTCTCTTTTTCTTTAAAAGTTCGAGGAGAACCCCTTCGAGAACGATGTTTTCAACCAGCCAAATCCGTCTAAAACTCACTTTACATTGTTCCAAAACATTAAGAAACCTTTTTTTATATTCCCTAAATGTGGTTTTAAAAGAGCTTTTAATCTTCCAACAATGGTGACTATATGAGTTTACAAAATAATGAACATAATAAGTTAAGCTACACAAATACAGGTTCCGAAAAACCACTCTTATGGGCAACAATCGGCGATAGATTAAAACATGCTGCTGAGAAATATCCAGATAATGACGCCCTTGTAGCAGTTTGGAGAAACGAAAGATACACCTATGAGCATTTTTACAAAATATGTAGAAGAGCTGCAAAAGGGCTCATGCGCATGGGAGTTAAAAAGGCGACAGGGTCGGCATTTTGGCTACAAACCATACCGAATGGGTTATAACCCAATTCTCCACTGCCATGATCGGCGCTGTTTTAGTAACGATAAACCCTGCTCTCCGGGAAAATGAACTGGAGTATGTACTAAGAGATTCAGAATGTCAAACACTTATATCAATTGAGAAATTCAAATCCTCTAAATATATTGACATGTTTTACAACATATTCCCTGAAGCAAAAGAACAAACTCCTGGGAAGTTGTTTTCATATAAATTCCCTAAACTTAAAAATGTAATAGTTTTAAGTGAGGAAGATAGACCTGGACTGTACACCTCTAGTGATGTATTAACCCATGGAAAAGAAATTTCCAACAAAGAATTTTCCCAACGAGAAGCAGAGTTGGACCCTGATGATATAATAAATATACAATACACATCAGGAACAACAGGTTTTCCTAAAGGTGCATGTTTAACACATCATAACATTGTAAATAACTCTTATTTTGTTGGAGAAAACATGCAATTTACTCATAATGACCGATTATGCATCCCCGTACCATTATACCATTGTTTCGGAATGGTTCTATCAAACATGCTTTGTGTGAACTATGGCGCAACAATGGTACTACCAAACGAGTTCTTCGACCCATTTGCAACTTTAAAAGCTGTTGAACAAGAAAAATGTACAGCAATGCATGGAGTACCAACAATGTTTATTGCTCAATTTGAACATCCCAAGTTCAACACTGTAAATCTTTCAACTCTTAGAACAGGCATCATGGCAGGAGCTCCATGTCCCATTGAGCTAATGAAAAAAGTTAGAGAGAAGATGGGAATTAAAGATATAACGATATGTTATGGTCTTACTGAAGCATCGCCTGTTACAAATCAAACAAGACATGATGAACCTGTAAAAATACGTGTCGAAACAGTGGGAAGACCATTGCAGCATACAGAAATTAAAATAATTGACCCAGATACAGGCAAAGTAGTACCAGTTGAAATACAAGGTGAGATATGTGTTAGAGGCCCTCAGATAATGAAAGGCTATCACAACAAACCTGAAGAAACGAAAAAAACAATTGATGAATCAAGATGGTTACACACTGGAGATCTTGGTACCATGGATGAACAAGGATATTGTCGAATAACGGGACGTCTAAAAAATATGATAATAAGAGGAGGAGAAAATATTTATCCTCGTGAGATAGAAGAATGTTTATACAGTCATCTCGACATGGTTGACGTCCATGTATTTGGAGTACCTGACAAAAAATATGGCGAAGAAATTGCAGTTTGGATTAAAATCAGAGCGAGATTAAAATTAACTGAAGAAGACGTTAGAAAGTTCTGCAAGGGAAAAATATCACATCAGAAAATACCTAAATACATTAAATTCGTAGATACTTTCCCAATGACTACAACTGGTAAAATACAAAAATTCAGAATGAAAGAAATCTTTACAGAAGAACTTGGTTTGAGTTAAAAGCTGAGTTTGATGGCATAAAATCCATTAAAAATGATATCCATAACCTCATGTTAACAGGTGTTCTTTGTTGATGAATATAAAATTATTAGCAGAATTGAAACCTTGTATTCGTGGTGTATCAAAGGTTTGGTTTAAATTGTCTATTAACTCTTTGTAGTTGCCCTTGTTGAACAGGATGAAAATTGCTGTGCGAAGTATCATACCTAGTAGATTTTAATCAATGTACAGTGATTAGAGACTAAGAGTCGTATTATGTTTTATGATTGGAGTTTGAGCGGAAAATTTACCAAAAAGTTTTAGATTTTTAAGTTTATTAGCTGTAATGTGAAATTAAAATGGAATTTTAAGTCGTTTAGAAAATTATGCTATGAATTGGGCTTTAAAGATTCTCAAGTATACCAGGAAACATTGATATGGAAATCTTGGTGTGTGAATCAACATAATGAATTAAGTCAAAATGTATTAAATAGTTTATATAAAGAATTAGAAGGAACTGGAACTTCTATTGTTAGTTTTAATGATAATGAATCAATGAAAAAGTGGTTTGAGTCAGAAATTCAAGCTGTAGCTTGTGCTCATGTATTAAATACAATAGTAGATGTTTCACTTCAAATTATAAACATATCACTTTTTAAAAAACCTCTATCCGAATCTAAAGTAACCATGGGGAAAATTACAGAAAAACTTGGTAAAAATACATCAATGTCAAATATCCTTAAAAAGCTAGAAAAACTGGAAAAATCTTATGAATATTCCTACATAAGATCCTTTGATAATATACTTAAACATAGAAGATTAATTGATAACTCTTGGAGTTATCATTGGAATCAAAGTACCGGTCAAAGAAAAGGAATAAGATTTAATCAATTTGACTATGGATCTACACATTATCCTGCAACTTGGGCGACTGATATAACAGATAAATATAAACGGAAAATTAATAACATGATTTGTGAAATCGGTGGAGAAACAATCCATTTTTTAAGAGAGAAAAAAAGAAAACTAGCAAAAAAGGGCAATAGCAGATATGCATTACTAAAGTATCTGAAATAAAAATTGTTTTAAGCTCGAGGCTCTGCATCAGTCTTGAAGAAATAGTATTGATCACAGGATTTTAACGCCTTTTCTGGACCGCAATTTTACAATGAGTTCTGTTCTTATGTAATCCTGTGGGGAGGGATCATTGAAACAATTCATGTTGGACAGGAGAATATTATACCAAAATCAAAGAATTAATAAGGTTATTGGGAATATCTTTATTAGAAATTATATTTGGTGAGATATATGGGTCTTATAGAAACTGTTGTAGAAGTGGTAATTGCATTATTTATTATATACATTTTTGCAGCAATTATTTTTCCTGTATTGGGAGAAGCGACTGGGGTAAACCCAATTTTTGCAATAATTGCAATGATCATTTTGGCAGTAGGAGTTATTGCAGCCTTTCTAAAGGTACTGAGGTGATATAATTGACTGATGACGCTTTAGATAAAACTTTAGCATTTATCAAGAAATATGCCTATGTAATTGCTGCAATTGGAGGGATATTGCTAATACTAAATTTGACTGGTTTCAATATAAATATACCTGCATATTACAACTCACTAGATGTTGATGGGAAAATTGCATTTATGGGTTTTTTCAATCTTATTTTTACAGTTTTTGCGATGTTGGCAGTATTAAAAGTTGTTAGCTCATGGTCAAGTAAATTTGGCTAATTTTCATTATCTCAACTGCTATTTTTTTATCTGATTATATTATGTAATTATTGTTATGGTTTCTCCTTAGAGGCTCTAATCATAGCCTTTACATGGCAATAATTTTAAATACCTATGCTGTCTAATTGGTTATGTCCAATTGTTATATTGATATTGGGAGCATTTTTAATGGCGAAGAGTTTAGATTTAGATAAAAGGTCAGTTGGTCCATGGGCTCACTTTGAAATGTATCTGATGAAGCCGGAAAATGAACATGTAGGATGGATTTCCTGGATAAACAAACAGATGTTTAAGCTTAAGAAAAATCCTCTTGCGGATCATCCGATGTCTAGGTATATCTATGTTGCCCATGAAGATATTTGTAATAAACTTCCTGAGCAAGGATTGATACGTATAGTTGATGGTAAAGAACACAAAGAAGTCAAACACTTACATGGGAATCTTGGAGAATATGCATTCTATTATATCGTAGAAGGTTTTGAAGAATTGAATCAAACGATCCTGCCGAAACCATATTTGACAAAAGATGAATTTCTCAGTAGAGTTACACAGACATGGCGTAGAGCAGATGATCATCCATTGTTCCAGAAGGAACTGGCGTATAATATGCTTTCATGCCAGAAAGACTTCTTTGGAACAGGAGGAGTTGGTGTTGAAACCTTTGCTCCATTTGGTGGAAGAAAAACATTGAACTATCTGATATCCTCGGTTAATTCAATGCTTCCAAATAACTTCAAAAGAAAGAACAATAATTTTGAATTCGAATTTATAAAAAAGAATGGGGATGTAACTTCATTTTTAAAGAGAAGAAACAACCCTAAAACAAGTGAATTATCATACAACAATGTAGGATCTCTAGATAAAGGAAAAATCAGAGATATCCCTGTACAGATACCTTTGATATTCCCTGAAGATGCAATTTCTGATAAATATACTTCTTCTTTGAAAGGAATTGATGTTGACATACTTGATTATCAGTTAACTGCACTTGCGATAAAACCTACTATCCTCCCAAAAGATATTGAAAAATTTTCAGATCTTGCAATGAAAACCTCTGAATATATCGGTAAGAATTATTCAGAAGACTCTTTGCTACTTGACTCTTTCTCTCATCTTAGAATTGCATCTACAATATGTAGGTTGAATCTAAAGAACACACTGACTGACTCTATTCTTTCTTCTGCAAAAAATGATATTTATGAGATGTTCAAACAATATGCAGACACTTACCAGGATTCATTGATAAGCGGTGGAAACCGATTCAACATCCCTATGGACCCTATGGCTTCACATCGAAGACTGTCTACTACTGCAAATAAAACATACAAAAACGTATTAGATGTTTATAGATTGAATAAAGAAATGGGATACGACTGGATAAGTACTTCAGAGCTCAACACAAACTATCCAAGTTTAATGTTGATGGAAGCTTTACAAGAATTAAACAATAATAATCTAATCATTCAACGTAAGAACTTCTCAGAAGTTTTGATTGTAAACTATCAAGAAGATTGATTATCTGATTACAATAGTAGCATCTAATCATAGCCTCTATATTTATTTTCTATAAGAATATTTAAAAATATAATCAAAGTAAGTGATTATTGTATGATTTTGTTATGTTTAAACATAAACCAAGTTTCAAACAATGGATCAATAAAATGATAGTGTTCATCTAAAACTCCTTTTTCAATAAGCATCTTTAACGCAGTTTGTACACTACTTGATGGCCCAAGTGAATGTCTTTTAATAAAATCTGCAGACAATGGTTTTTCTGTTGAATCAAGTGCTAATGCTTTTAATATTCTACGTTGTCTCTTGTTTTTAATGCTATCAAGTTCATCCTCAAACTCTTTATCCAAGGTCAAACATAGATCAGTAACAACCTTTCTTACTTGTTCAGGATTAGGTTTTTTTCCCTCTTGTGTGCGAACAAAAAGAAAATGACAGACCTGTTGTGTACGCTGAGGATTGCCACCAATAAACCGATAAATCTCTTTGATTGTTTTGACATCAATACGTGCTATCTTTGAAAAACCTTTTTTAATAAAGGGAGTAAATGCAGCAAGGGAAATGGGACCCAATGTCATCGGTCTAAGCTGTCGATAAAATGGCCTTGTTTTTTGATTGACCATGGCTTTGAGAACATGTTGTTTAGACCCTGAAAACACATAAGTTACCAACCGTTGTTGTTGAATCACTGTTCGAAATAGTTTTTCAATACGGTGATCTTCAAATTCTGTAATAACTTGACATTCATCAATAACAATAATGATCTTTTTCTTTCGTTTCTCTGCTATTTTTTCAATCAAATAAAGTGTTTCCTTTAATGTTTTATCTTTTTCAATATATTCAAGTTTTAATCCAATACTTCCATCTGATTCTAAGGTCATAAGAGGTCGAGTGGATGTGATCACCTCTTTTAATGTTGTAGCTGCTTTTTCCATTTTAGTGAACGCGGCATTAATGATACTTGTAGCGAGTTTTTCTGCGATCTCAGCTTCAGTAAGGCATTCCCATAAATCCACATATATAACAATACATTGATCCTCAATTCGTAACAATACTTCTTGTAAAAGTGAGGACTTTCCCAATCTTCTTGGAGAATATAACAACATATTTTCTCTAGAGAGTAGGCCTTTTGTCAATATCTTGATTTCCTCTTCTCTATCAACAAATGTTTTACCAACAACAATCCGCTGATATTCAAATGGATTTTCCATAGTATCAAACATACATAGACTATTACGTATAAATACGTTACGTATAAATACGTAATTAATTATATGAAAAAGGCAGAAAGAGCGGAAATTATACAATGTAAATTCTTATCAAAACATTTGAAAATCTAATTACGTGTTTATGATTGGAGTACAATATCTCTTCGAGAAAAACATCCTGAAACTCTTATTATATCCTCTTGATTAAAATATCCCTCGATAAAGCATGAAATATTTTTGATATCCTCTAATCATCAAAACTTGCAAAAAAAGATTTAAAAATATCCCTTAACAACACTCGCATTGTAATATATGTTGGCGAACTGTTTTCCTCCCGGTATTTTCAATCTTTCTATGAGCTGCTTCTGTTAGTTTCCTTCGTCTTTTCCTTTCCATTGTTGCCTGAATATTGCGTATCTACAATCACACCTTCCATGTCACGTAGAATGATTTTACTTTCATCTTCGTTGTAATCGGTTGTGTATATTTTCCCATCTTTGTAGACTATTCCTACATTGGAGTCATATGCTGGCTTTTCGCCTAGCTGAAGCTCTGCATCATATTCTTTGATATCTTCTAATTGTTTGAATTTATATGCATCTTCAGCCATCCCTATCATCGTTCTAAATGTCTGTATTTTTCTAGATTCCTTCTCTCTGCTAATTTGCTCTTTAATGCTAGAAATAATTGCAGGAATCTCTTGAAGAGTTACTGTCAGAAGTATCTTTTTCCAAAACCAATTATATGTTTTACTCCCACGTGCATTAATATGTTCTGGAGGTTTATTGGGAAACAATATAATTTTTCCACCAAGAGATCTATGCTTTTTCCTCCACTCATTCCGCTTTTTGTCAAGTTCTCTTTTTCTGTTGCTTGCTTTTGACATTATAGCTGCCTTCTTTTGGGGATTTTCCATTACTATTAAAGGTCACATACTTTAAGAATCTTATCAATTTACTATTTTTTATAATTATCGGAATATCTGTATTCAATATTGCAACTTCCTTCGATGCTTACCATACAAGGGCCAACAGGGTTATCAGGTGTACATTCCGCTCCAAATAGAGGGCATTCCTGTGGTGACAACAACCCTCTTAATAATTCCCCGCACCGGCATCCTTTAGGCTCTTTAATCTCCCTATCGCTCAATTCATCTAGATCATCTGCAAATTTATTCCGCGCATCATACTTTCCAAACGCACTCTTTAGCATAAGACCTGATTGTGGTATAACTGGGAACCCTCTCCATTTTATATCTCCTGGCTCAAAGACTTCGTCAATTGCCTTTTGGGCCTTTATGTTTCCCTTTTCCTTTACGGCACGAGCGTATTCGTTTTGAACATATGCTTCTCCATCACCAATCTGTTTTACAAGCATCCATACGGCCATTAGAATATCAATAGGTTCAAAACCTGTGATAACTTGAGGTACGTTATAATCTTGAGAAATAAATTCGTAAGGTCTCGTTCCGATAATTGTCGATACATGACCAGGTTCAATAAGACCATCGATTTTTATTTCTCCCATATCAAGTAAAGTCTTTAGGGCGTAAGGTATAGTACGATGACAACATAAAATGGAAAAGTTACTTGGAGGATTTTTCAGTAAAACAGAGGCGGTAGTGGGGGCTGTTGTTTCAAAACCAACAGCCATGAATACTACTTCTTTATCTTTGTTTTTTTCTGCAATAAGAACAGCGTCGTCTATTCCATATACCGTTCGAACATCGTACCCTTCCATTCGCATGCTTTGCAATGATTGTTTTTCACCAGGAACGTTTATCATATCACCAAAAGTTGTCACCGTTTTACCTTTTTGTGCTATTAGTAGCATTTCCTCGATTTCTCTCTGAGTTGTGACACAGACAGGACACCCGGGTCCCTGACCGATCTCGATGCCACATTCTTTAAGCAAGACGTCCAAACCATGTTTTACCAATGTGTCTTGATGTGTTCCGCAGACATGCATAAATTTAAGATTTACATCCAATTTTTTTATCTTTGTAACTATTTCTCTTGCTAGTTTTTTATCCCTAAGTGAAAACACTAGGTTTCCTCCTCTGCGGATAACATTTCTCTAAAAAGATCTAGTGTCTCTTGAGCTTCTTTTTCATCTAATTTCTCAATTGCAAAGCCGGCATGAACAAGTACATAGTCGCCAGTTTTCACGTCGACAAGAGTAACATTAGCTTTACGTTTGGTACCATCTCCATAGTCTATGGTTGCACTCTCTTTTTTATTGTCGATTTCTACGATTTTTCCAGGTATTGCTAGACACATAATTTTGTGATTATACTACAATGCAATATAAACCTTCTTCCGTTATAGCTATGTAATATGCACTCTCTAAGCTGATTTGATATGTACACTCTTCACTTATTGAAACATTATCTTTTGTAGAAAAATTACCTTTATGTTGAAAAAAGTTATATATATGGCATCAATAATAATATATTGGGTATATTTGAATGAACAAAAACACTTTGATTATAAAGTTATTATCTTCAATGATAATTTGTCTGTTTATACTAGGTTCTGTTTTTCCAGTCTTGGGTACAACTAAATCAGATCAACCGTATGGTTTTACCAATACAGGGCCACACCATTATTTTACTTATCAAGAAATGACAGACTTACTTCATAATCTAAGTAATGATCATTCTGATATTATGTCTCTCATATCGATTGGTAAAACATATGAAGGAAGGGACATATGGCTGGTCAAGCTTTCTGATAACGTTGAGGAAGATGAGGAAGAACCGGGAGTTTTACTTATGGGTGCCCATCATGGTAACGAGAAGCCTTCATTTGAAGCATTAATTTTTTTCATTCAACATATGGTCGAAAACTATGGTAAAGAAAATACTGATGATGACGGTGATGGTATCTTGAATGAAGATCCGGTTGATGGGGTTGACAATGATGGAGATGGCAATGTTGACGAGGATCCTTCAGAAGATAGAGTTCGAGATGTCGTTGATAACACCCAGATATTTTTGATTCCAATGGTGAATCCAGATGGTGTTGAATATGGTTGGAGAAAAAATCGTGCGCCGAATTACGGTCCATTTGGAATAAAAGATGAAGTCACATCATACGGCGTTGATTTAAACCGAAATTATGGATATAAATGGTATTTATACTATATTTTACCCGTACAGTATAATCTTGCTTTTACCTTATTTGATGAGAGTTGGAATTATCGTGGCGAATATCCATTTTCTGAAAATGAAACTAGAGCTGTACGTGATTTCGTTATTGACCATTCCAATATCAAAATCTCTCTATCATATCATTCATATAGTGAAGTCATTATGTATCCTTGGACTCATACAAGTTTAAAAACACCTGATGAAAACTTATTTATTTCAATTGGAGAAAACATTTCTAAGATAGATAAGTATGAACTTCTAATCAACGGTTGGAGAAACAAATCATATATTATTCCACGATTTGGCGGCACACTTGGCACTTCCGAAAATTGGTTGTATGGTGAAAGAGGGATTCTTTCCTATACAATGGAGCTTTGTAAAACTCGAGCACCTACAGATCCCGACGTAGTGTATGATTATTGTTTAAAGCATGTTGGTGTAAACCTATATGTATGTGAAAGATCTTGTACCATCGATTAAGAAAAAAAAGTCGCTTAAATCTTTCAGTTCACCAGATGTTTTTCACATCGATGATTTGTTTAAATTAGGATATGAAGATGATTATTAGATGGCAACATCAACATTTCGGTATGCCAAAAATTATTCAGTAAACCAAAAAGATTTATATACTTGTTTTAACATACTAAGTTAATAGGCATAATTAAAAATTGATTTGGCGGGTACAATGGGTCAACAAGGCATTTTACTATCAAACGTTCCAAATAGAAAAAGAGCACGAATAGTAAATATACAGGGAGGGGCTGGGCTCGTAAGAAAATTACAGGTAATGGGCATCAGAAAAGGTCAAGAGATAAAAGTCGTTTCAAAACAACCATTTAGAGGGCCTCTCACAATAGAGGTTTGTGGAAGTCAAATGACTCTAGGTAGAGGCATGACAAGAAAAATCCTGGTGGAAGTGATTTAATAAAAAAAATCGTCTTAATGGGAAATCCCAACGTGGGGAAAAGTGTTGTTTTTTCAAGACTTACTGGTGCAAATGTAATTGCATCTAACTATCCAGGAACGACAGTGGACTTTTCTAAGGGAAAGATGAGAGTAAATGGAGAGCATGTTGAAATTATCGATGCTCCTGGAACATATTCCCTTGAACCTACAAACAAAGCAGAAGAAGTCGCCCTTGAAATGTTAAAGGAAGCTGATGTTGTTATAAATGTTGTTGACGCGACAAATCTAGAGAGAAACCTGTATTCAACGCTCGAACTTTTGGAAAGAGATATACCTGTTGTCATAGCATTGAATATCTGGGATGAAACACGACATCTTGGAATACACATTGACAAAAAAGAACTAGAAAAAATTCTGGGTGTTCCAGTTGTACCTACGGTTGCATTGACCGGTGAAGGCATCAAAGAACTGGTCTCCCAAATAAAAAATGCAAAAACCAATGAAAAAATAAAAACGACAAGTGAGGAGGGGCGGTGGGTTGAGATAGGATCAATCATAAAAAAAGTCGAACAGTTTGAACACCGGCACCACTCGATAAAGGATATAATCTCTGATTTGACTATCAGACCGGTAACGGGTTTGCCTATTGCAGTTGGCATAGTTTTTTTTGCATTCTGGCTTGTGAGACTCATCGGGGAGAATCTTATTGCATATGTGTTTGATCCAATATTTTACAATCTATACTTGCCGTTGATTGAAAATTTAAGTGAATGGATAGGTGGGCCAGGACTTGTCCATACCCTTCTCATCGGAGAATATGGAAAGGAAATTGTTTTTGAAGAATCATTAGGTATGCTTACCACTGGATTATATGTTCCAATTGCTATGGTAATGCCATACATTATGGCATTTTACTTTATGCTATCAATTTTAGAAGATACTGGATATATGCCGAGACTTGCCACTTTGGTGGATAATATCTTTCACAAACTTGGTATGCATGGTCATGGGATCGTTCCGATGTTTCTTGGCCTTGGTTGTAATGTACCCGGTGCCTTGTCAACAAGGACACTTGAAACTAGAAAACAACGCTTTATTTCTGCAACGTTACTTGCTATCGCTGTGCCGTGTATGGCTCAGACGGCAATGGTATTTGGTATACTGGGACCATATGGAATGTATTACATTGGTTTAGTGTTTTTAACACTTGCAGTTCTTTATGTAATTATGGGAATTATACTGAACAAAGTTGTCAAAGGTGAGAGCCCCGAGATTTTTCTTGAAATACCACCATATCGCCGCCCAAGCTTCAAGACCATACTTAAAAAAACATGGATGCGAGTTCGCTGGTTTTTAAAAGAAGCAATACCGTTTTTGTTCCTTGGTGTAGTGGCAATCAATTTGTTATATCATGTAGGTTTTCTTGGATGGTTTGGTAATGTCCTTTCGCCTGTGATGTATGGATTGTTTGGTTTGCCGGGAGATGCAAGTATTGCAATGGTGGTGGGGTTTCTTAGAAAGGATCTTGCCGTTGGTATGTTAATTCCATTGGGTATGAGCCCACTTCAGTTGGTTGTTGCAGCAACTATGCTTACGGTGTACTTTCCCTGTGTTGCAACGTTTGTTGTCCTTCTCAAAGAACTGGGAATTAAGGATATGATGAAATCTGTGGCAATAATGGTTAGTACCGCGGTAGTTGTGGGATTCATACTTAGAATTGTCCTGTTGGGATGGTAATATTTTACAAGAAAAAAGGTGTAATAAATTGTTTAGAATATAGCATATTTTGTTGAACGCTTTATCAGCATCTATTTTTAATATCCATCTTCATCTGGATCGATAACATCAAAAGCATCCCCTAGCGTTTGTAGAATACCAATGGAAATGGAAATGTATCCATTGAGGAGAATGATATCGTTTACTATTCTAAAAATATCTAACTCTTTTATTGCATCGAAGAAATCTTCCAATATTTCTACAGGTGGGGATTCTTCAGCAGTCTTTAGGAGAATATAAACGGAATATACGGCGGCTACTAGATCGATCCAGTCATAAATGTCATCCAGTCCGCCTTTATAGGGACCATCTGAATCGTTAAAAATCCCGGAGGGAACAATATTCATAAATGTTACATTTTGTTCTTCCAATTCGTTTAGTCTCTGTTGTATTGCATTAATTAGGGCATCGGTATCTTCGTTTCTGCCATCTGTCCAACTAACAGGTTGTAATGTATTTGATCTCATGGCGATTTGATAGTTAACTGCGGATACAGATGGTACCATCAGCATCAAAAAAACAGCCAGTAGGCTTCCAAATAGTGTGGTTTTCTTTTTCATATTTTATTCCTCCCATGGTTGCATTAATGGCCAACAGTCAATGCTGTTTCCACCAACTATCTGATATGGCATATCACCAACTCCATCTTCGTCTTCATCTATTCCATTATAATCGTGCCAGTAATTACCTGTTTTCTCCGCATCTTCATCACCATAATATGATTCCCAGCTAAATGACCATTCATTACTTCCAGTATCATATGCATTGATTTCATTATTGATGAAATTGTTTTTCCAAATGGGGCTGTAATCCCCTCCATCATTTTTTATTCCAATTTCATTATTGATAAGGGTGTTTTCCGTGATAAAATTCCATTGACTGTTATCGATGTTTATCCCACAATCACTTGCATTTGTGATGGTAAATCCTATGATTCTACTCCATCCGTCAATTTGTGAAAGATTGATCCCATAATCCGCTCCTTTTGCATCAATAATAGTTGAACCGCTTCCATTTCCAATTAACCAGTGACCCATGTTGCCCGGTGTTAAATGACACGATGACATCATGATTTGGCCATCGTAGGTTCCCGCATAAACGCGTACATTGTTTGCATATCCCCTATCGGCATGATCAACTCCTTCCTGTATCGTCTTCACATGCATGTAATCATACCATTCATCTGGCGCATCATCATCAACGTAAACTGTTCTTGAAAAATATATCTTTAAAAAGACAAATGGAAAGACAAACCCAATTATGAATCCTATAATCCAGCTTAACCAGTCTGGAATATCCACGAAGGCGGGTAAATATGATAATTTATTATCAATCTCTATTTCATTGAGTTTTTTGTTAACTACTTCATAATCTGCATGGTATTGGAGAGCAGATATATTTGGTATCATCAGCATCATAAAAACAGCCAACAGGCTTCCAAATACTATTTTCTTATTCATTTTTTAACACCTCTCTAAAATATGATATACAATAGCACAACTTAAATCTTTCCCAATTAATAAATATTTTAACATTTTAGCCCTAATTGCTCATATAGCTGCTGGACTGAAAAAAGACTGTTAATCTTGGTTTAGAAGGAATCCATCAAAACACTATTAAAAAGTTATCACTTACAGATTCCAGTTGTATGTTGGACATTAAGCTCATTAGGGAAGATCCTGAATCAGTACGAAAAAATTTGCAAAAACGCAAAAAAGAAGATTATCTTGAGATGTTTGAACAATTAATCAAAAAAGATAAACAGTGGAGAGAACTGAAGATACAGGTAGATGAACTAAGAAGAAAAAGAAATGATTTAACCAAGGAAATTCAGAACCTGAAAAAAGAGGGGAAGGAAGAAGATATCAAAAAAGTTGTTTTAGAAGCCAAGAAAATTCCTGGAAAAATAAAGGAAATGGAAGAATTCCAAAAGAAAGTTGAAGAAGAAAAAAACTCGCTCTTGTTGCGCATCCCAAATCTCCTTCATAAAAGTGTTCCGTATGGTGAAGGCGATGATGGAAACGAAATTGTTGAAAAATGGGGTGAAAAACCGAAATTTGATTTCACACCAAAATCTCATGTCGATCTGGTGGAAGATCTTCAACTGGCGGACATCGAAAGAGCGGCAAAAACATCCGGGGCACGTTTTTATTTCTTAGAAAATGAGTTAGTTGAGCTGGAGTTTGCGTTGATACTTCATGCGATGAAATTACTCAAGAAAAGGGGGTATACTCTAGCAATCCCTCCAACACTTGTAAAAGGATTTGTAATGGAAGGAGGAGGTTTTCTTCCAACGTTTAGAGAAGATGTGTATAAGATTCAAGATGAGGATTTGTTTCTTGCCGGTACATCTGAAGCGCCATTGGTAGGAATGCATTCAGATGAAATTCTTTATGAAAAGGATTTTCCAATACGATATGCTGGTTTTTCTACATGCTTTAGAACAGAGGCAGGCGCGCATGGAAAAGATACAAAAGGGATTTTCAGAACACATCATTTTGAAAAAATAGAGCAGATTTCGATAACTAGTTCTAAGGATAGTTGGAACGAACACGATTACTTCTTTGAAACAGCAGAATTGTTCTGGCAATCTCTAGGGATTCATTATCAAAAGGTAAACATTTGCACTGGAGACATTGGAATTGTCGCAGCAAAGAAATATGATTTAGAAGCATGGTATCCTGCACAACAAAAGTATAGGGAGCTTGTTTCCACAAGTAATTGTACTGATTACCAGGCAAGAAGATTAAAGATTAGATATAGAGAAAAGGACGGTATGCCAACACAAATGTGTCATACCATTAATTCAACGCTTATTGCCATTCAGCGAGGATTGACATGTATTCTAGAGAACTATCAAAAGGAAGATGGTAGTGTAACAGTACCAAAAATCCTACAAAAATATGTAGATTTTAAGGAAATTGCTCCAAAATAATTTGCTACAAAGCACCGACTACTGTTTTTAAATAGCACCAATTCTTATGTTACATATCCTTTAGATTAAAACAAACACATCTACAATATCTTTTGACATATTTCGCTCATTATATGCCAGTGTTTTAACAGTATGCAATCCAGATGTTGTATCCAACTCCCATTCATATGGCAGCTCTTCATCGATAAACTGAAGTTCACCATCAAGATAGAATTCAACCTTGTTTGTATTTGTTGCATTTATTTTCACAGTGTGTTTTCCAACAATACGTGGAGCAGCATCTTGAATTCCTGATATCTTTCTAAATAATGATGGGAATTCAAATCCAAAAACATAGGTATGGTATATCTTTGGTTGGTCTATCTGGATTTTTGGTACATTTGGCATGAAATTTCCGTAAACGCCATCAATGTACATTATTCCTGTTCCTCCATAGCATCTTGGTATGAAAATATCTTGATCATAAGCCATTTTGAACCAGCCATCTTCTCCCCATCTTGATCCCCAGCTGTTTTTGACTATCCAGCATCGTTCATTGTCGTCATAACCCATAAGGGCTACTAGATGCCCGCCTACCCTTTCACCAGAGGTATGTTTGTATACGCCCTCTCGATATTGATAAAAATCTTCGTATATGTGTATACAAATAATCAATGGTCCATATTCTATCAATGCATTTTTTATATTTTCTTCATCGTTTTCAATCCATCCCCAACTTTGTATTTTTACTGTTCTATTTGTCCATCCTGGTAAACTTTCAAAAGGATAGTCGTATGGTCTGTGTGGATCTGGGAAGCACCCCTCGTCAGGGACTCCATATTCCACTAGATAATTGGCAGCATCCTGGACATTGACGCCTCCAGCCTCATATGTTCCCCCTGCATAAAAATATAGATGTGCCTCCGAGAGATCTGGTTCAAAAAGAGACCCGACTTGATATTGCATAAGTGTTTCAAGAGCAGCAACTAACGCATATGTTTCGCATGTTGGGGCAGGGCTCTGATCTTTTACTGGTGTAGTGAAATCTGTCCCATTGATATCACGCCAATTAAAATAATCTGGTAAATCTGCAAACTGATCTCCATTTTCAGTTACTGAAATGGCTGATGGAATATTTACCAACATCATTATGGTCAATACCACTATAGTTTTCTTCACAGTATTTTCTCCTACGCTGGGTATGAATCTATTTATCGGATGCATTATTCTGTTGTCACTTTGGGATATGTTCTAATCGTCGTTGGTAAAAAAGTGGGAGACTAGGAGTATCCCCCTAGTTTTAGACTTGGATCTCCTAAAAGTATCCATTGTTCTATCGTTTTTGGATGGCCTGCTTTAAGATTATTCATATCAAAGGTGTTAACGTAGTTAGTCAATGTTTGTTGATACGCCTCTCCTAGAATGTCATGTCCTTCTTCGCCATATTGTTTGAAAAATTCTATGGTAATCCAGGAGTCACCGCCGCCAGTAGTTAACTCTTTTCCAGGCATTCCATACCCAAGTCCAGTGTTACCCATGCTAGCAATGGCACCACCATTTGGGTTTCTTATAAGTCGCCAGCTGGAACATTCAGGAACAGGTGTCCCATGACACCACATATATGATTCTGGCCAAGAGGGAAATATAAATTGTAAGCCTTCAAGTACTCCAGGAATCATGGAAACATTGAACTGACTGTTATGACAACCGCCTACTACTGCAACTGGTAGTTTGTCACCATTGGAAATTGTATCCATTGGGAACAATGGAAAACTGAAAAACGGTGCCCATGGCCGCAAAGTTGTCACCAGCAATCCTGTCACACTTGCGGGTCTTCGGTCACCGGGGATGCCAGGATATTGATCGCCCCAGGAATTTGGACTGCCATGTCCTGAGAGAAACAGAAAACCACTACCCTTGTTCACAGCGTTGATGACATCGTCCATACCGGTGAATTTACCATTAGATGTCCATAGAATTTCCTTTTCAAATTCCTCTGGCATGTAATACAAGGCGCCACCGCGGCCAAGTAATGTCTTCTCACCTGTGGTCCACTCACCTTCATAATACATTTCAGTATCATTCCGCCAGTCGGAAAATACGGTTTGTCCTTCACCGTTTTCAATCCAGACATGGATGCTACTCAGATTTCCATATGGTTTTGGATCATATGATTTCCCACGAATGGTTAATATTTCATCAACATAGGACACATTGGCCCAATAATAAAACTCATTACAGTATGCGTTTGCTGTTGGTTCAAATGCCACATCGGTGTTACCAAGGATGTCCCCTTCTGAAACAGAAACAATCTCTGCGATTGGTACTGTTGGAAAACCGTTTTCAAAAGCATCTTGGATTGCAGGGTTAAGATGATCATCATGTGAATATGTAATAATAGATTCTTTGGCACTATCTTTTGTAACATTAATGCTTAGTACTGGTCCGTGTTCACCGTCAGGATTTGAACTTTGTGCATAAATTGTGTATGATCCAGTTTCCAAGCCATTTGTATCCCACAAAATGTTTAAATCCACCTGGTCAAGGAAACCATCCCCTGAAACGACAATCATTTTCTCGAACCATGAAGGATCTGCTGGACTGCTTTCATAGGTGATGATTTTATCAACAACAGTGTTTACCTCACCAACAGTTCGGCAGGCAAGTCTGCTGAGACAGACATCAGGATAGAAATCCAGATCTGTGTCGTTGTCTACACCAGGTTTTCCCCAAGCGGCAAAAACTCCATCACCGTTAGGGTCCCAATCAGCAAATGCACCCCCCTCTCTATAAATATCTGAGTAATAGAGATCGCTGATTACACCTGGATCATGAATAGTGGATTCAGATGTGAGTGGAAATGCAGGGTCGTCATACAGATTGGTGTATCGGACAGGAAGATACCAATCTTTTGATCCCTGGTTGGAATCATCACGAGGTTTTGCATATACAACTGAGTTTAACCCTCCAACAAGCATGACGTATTTGATATCCCAAGTTTCCATTGCGTCCTTAATGAAATATTTAATCTGTTCTGGCTTATCCACACCAGAGTATTCATTGTATATATCTTCAGTCGTTTTTAATATGGTATTTACACCAAAATTGTTTTTGTGATTTACCAATCTCTGTAGTTCACCAGAGAACTTTGATGGGGCAATAATTACCATATCGTATTCGCTGTTTTCTGAGAAGGGGTCTGTTTCAGGTTCTTCATAGGTTATCGTAATTTCGGCGCTATCTGCAGCATATATTTTATTTGTTGCAGGAGCATATCTCACTGGAAACATGTGTATTGATACAAGTGTTACATGCTCGGTAGCGGCATTTAGTCCACATCCAACCTGATAGCTATGCCAAGCAGATGGAAACAGTTCTTCACTTGCATATGTTGTTTCATCCTTTTCATTTTTTACAGCAACACTATTTGCAGATGTTAATGGCAATGGTGTGGGAGATGGACGTATCTCCTTCTCAATTTTATACTCACTAATCCCTTTTGGTAATACGTTGACTTGTACATTTTGTGCACCAAATGGAAGTTCGACAACCTTCACAACAGTTGGCAGCATAGGTTGTCCAGGGTCCATAAAGTAAGAAGTTTCATCATTAAAACGCAACTCAACATATTCATTAGAATGATCCTTTATTGTAATCGGTGAAAATGTCATGCTGATCATATTAGTTTGTTTGCCAGAGTTTACATCACTGGATGTATATCCTGTTACAACAGCTCCTAATCCGCTTATTATTAAAATTCCTACCATGGTTATGGGTAATATTTTCTTCAATTTGTTTGCCTCCTATATTGTAACCTTATGTAATTATAATGTGAATCATAATATAAAGATTTATTGTAAATATTTGATGTAACTCATTAAAATCTCCCAATAAATGTAAAAAACGACGGTTGGATTTACCAAGAACTAATAAGAAAAATTGTTCATTTTACTTATATATGTGTCAACAAACAACAAATTCATCAAAGATGGTTCCATTGATATATCTTGCCGAAATTGTCATTTCCATGGTTTCCAATGAACCGTCTAAAACACAATAATGATGTGCTTTTTTACTGACGTCCACAAACGATGCATCCTTTGGAGAATATAATGGCGCTCCTGCTCCACCAGTGACAACATAGATTGTCCCATTTATCGGATTTGTACGTTGGTAATAATGACAATGTGACTGAAAAACCAAATCAACATCGTATTGGTTAAATAAAGGTTCCCATACAGATCTAACATCAGTTCTTGGATTATGCCCTCCGCTGCAATAAATGGGTTCATGGAAGCAAACAATTTTAATGGATTTATCTGTCATTGCTAAATCCCCTTCCAACCATTGATATTGATATGAACCAACATTCCAAGGTTCATAATTGTCAAGTATTGTGAAATGACAAAGTCCATAATCAAAACTATACCACTTTTCATTGTTGGGGAGTGCAAAAACTTCGTAGTACCTGCTACCTTTTCGTTCATGATTTCCCATCACGCCGAAAACTGTGGAATTTTGCATCAGCGGTTTCATCAAGACAAGCCAATTATCCCATTGAGAAAGTTTTGCCCCATCGTCTACCATGTCACCGCCATGAATAACAAAATCTGGAGATTCTGTGTTAACTGCGTTTGCCACTTCAGTTGCATGGATCCAATTATCCCACACCCCTCTGCTATCGCCAAAGATTACGCATTTGAATTTTTGTGTGTTATAGCAATGACTCGCAAGTTTAAACTTCAAATTATTACTTTCTTCATCATTTGAAATGACTTTAAAATAACCAGAAGAAAAACCAGGGATTATGATTATTTCATGATGGTAACAATCTGATTCTCCATGCTCAACATGTCCATAGTCGGTTGTTTCACCGAACATTACATAGTTATCCTTTGTTGGAATATTTGTCTCCCATACAATTGTTATAGAATTGTAATTTACGTTTTGTGTATATGGTCCAACTTCTATACGGACCATGAGCTCATATGGTTTTTTCGCTGGATGCCAATCTACTTCAATCCATGGAATAAACATACCCATTGGTATGTACATGATTCCTGGGATACATTTTGCCCCAAAACCCATCCAATCATCCCAATAGTTATTTTTCCACTTGTTTGGAATTAGAAAATTTGGATGAAAGAATTTAGTAAATTTTGCGTTCTCTTCATTGGAAATAAAATTGTTGTATTGAATATCATTGTCTGGTGCATATGAACAAAATATTCCTTCTTGATTTCTAGTTAGGTGGTTGTTATTAACCGTGTTATCTAAACTTTCCTCTAGATATATTCCCTTGGTACAGTCTGTTATTATATTATAACTCAGTATTTGTTTTTGTGAAGAAAAAAGGTATATTCCACATAAACTTGATTGAATTTTATTATTTTTTATCGTATTATTGAATGAGTTTGTGATGTAGATTCCATTATCACTACCATTAATGGTGTTGCCAGTGACTGTTGTGAAGTTTGATTTTACATTAATTCCTGTATCCCCTCCGTTGCTTCCGCTGTTTTGTATAGTGAAACCAGTAAGGATCACTCGGTCAGCAGAGATATTTACAACGTCTCTACTTTTGCCACCATCTATAACTGTATTGTTTCTATCCTCCCCTTGCAGATTTATAGATTTATTTATCAAGACATTTTCAACATATGTACCATTGTAAACAAAAACAGTATCACCATCAGACGCTGCATTGATTGCCTCCTGGATGCTTGTATAATCTGCTCCGCCGGAATCATCAACATAGATTGTATTTATGAAAGCAGACTTCTCTACTGCTGTTGTTGATAGAGGTACTATAGTCAGAAGCAACAGCATACAGGCACAGAGAGATTCTATTTTTCTTTTCATATTCTTCCTGAGATATAGTAATATATTAGATAGATAATATAAATTTTGCCTTTTTGGATTTTGAGAGTTACAAGAGTTAGCTCTTCTTCATTATTTTCATCGATTGGCAATCTATATCCTGAGCTTGATTTGAGAACCCAATTTGGCCATATCGCTTCTACCTAATGTCAACAATTGTTTCAGAATAATTGGGATAGCTCTCGATATCCTAGTAACTAGCACGGACGAAGGAAATGAAGTAGGGTTGACCAATTGTAATTGGGCCTAATTGGAAACCCTTAATCGTTGATGTTGCTTCACCAGCATTGGATGATGTTGCAGTAAATGTTATTGTCACTGGTCCAAACCCTTGTGTCCCACTCGTCAAAAACGTAATTGTACTATCCTTGTCCAGTTCATCAGGCGTTGTATCTTGATATGTTTCATCAATGGAACCATCAAAACCCCCTGTTATTGTGAGCGTAATAGTTATATCATTAATTGTACCATCTCCACCATTACAGATAACTCCGCCAGCCCGGCTTATTCCTGTTAATATGCTTCCGCAGAAGGCTTCTACTTTCAATTCAGGCCCTGGGTCGGCTACTGCTGTTGTTGAAATGACTGGTACAAGCAGCAGCATACAAACAAATATTCCAATAATTTTTCTTTTCATATTTATTCCCTCTCCAAAATATGATATGCAATAGCACAATTTAAATCTTCCTACTATAATAAATCAAGATCAATCATTATCGACATAACTGTTATATATTGAGTTAAGGTTACAATCACCGAAAATATTTTGGATACCCTAAAAGGTTGAGTTAAATATGCCAACAGAAAGAACAGAGGATTATTTGGAAGCATTGGATATTATCATATCTGAAAAAGGATATGCACAAGTAAAAGATATATCTAAACTTTTGGGAGTTGGACCTCCAAGTGTTACAGAGATGTTCCAGAAGCTAGGTGAAGCAGGCTACATTAATTATGAGAAATATAGCGGCGTAACCTTAACATCAAAGGGCAAAAAAATTGCCGAAAAAACAAGGAAAAAACATGACGTTCTAAAAAATTTTTTATTAATTCTTGGGGTCAATAAAAGAATAGCTAACGAGGATGCTTGTAGGATAGAACATGTTGTAAACCCAGAGACAATGGATAGGTTAACAAAGTTTGTTGACTTTGCCCAGCATGTTGAGGAACCCAGGTGGCTGGATCATTTCAAACATTTTTATGAAACTGGAGAATACACTGAATGCATACTAAATGAACAAGATAATCACTAGGTTGATAGTAAAAAAATCACAAAAAGAATCCATCTGGATGTTGTAGCATCGAAATCTTTAAATTATTGTTTTCATTTTACGTCCAGTGATTTTTGTAAAAGGTTATGCTGACGGCACTGGTAAATGTTTATTTACAATGAAATGATGCGTGTGTAAGCATAGAAATCCTCTCCGAGGTTGGTTGAAATATGAAAGAATTGGAAAAAACAGAATCTATCTGTCCTGCATGCTATCAAGAAGGTAAGATACAAAAAATAGATGCAAAAATCGTTGAAGAAAACGGAAAGGTATGGATAACAAAAAAGTGTAAGAAACATGGTTCCTTCAAGGAGATTTACTTTGGCGATGCCGATCTCTACAAAAAGTGGATGAAATACAAGGTTGATGGAACGGATTCTCCTGATGTTAAAACAAAATTCTTTGATTATCCTGTTCTTTACAATAAACACAAGTCTCAGAGTGTACTTACAAATCTTTTAATTACAAATAGATGCAATTTGCGATGTAGCTACTGTTTTATGAATGCCGGAGCCTCTGGTAATGTCTATGAGCCCACATTGGATCAAATTAGGGAATTATTGATTCAGGCTAGAAACGAACGACCAATGGGATCTAAGGCACTACAGATTACCGGCGGTGAACCGACAATGAGAGATGATTTGTTTGAAATCATAAAAATGTCAAAAGAAGTAGGCTTTTCACATGTTCAAGTTAACACCAACGGGATAAAACTTGCCGATAGTGCTGAGTATTGCAAACGTCTCAAAGATGCAAAGGTAAATACCATCTACATGAGCTTCGATGGTGTAACAAAGGAGACAAATTCATGGATAGAGCCGAATAAAAAAGCCATAGAAAATCTTAGAAAAGTCAACCTAAAAGTAGTTTTGGTACCAGTGTTGATTGGAGATAAAAATATCCATGAGGCGGGTAAGATTGTCCGCTTTGCCCTTGATAATATGGACATTGTACGGGGTGTTAACTTCCAGCCTATTTCTTTCTGTGGCAGAGTAACAAAACTAAAAGATGAAAAGCGGAATAAACAGAGGGTAGACTATGTTATGATGATGGAAGAGCTAGAAAAGGAATTTGACGGCGGTATATCTCGCGATGATTTTTATCCTGTTCCATTTGTGCATCCTGTTTCAAGATTAATTGAAATGCTTAAGGGAGAAACTCAGGTGGAGTTTACTGCTCATCCAGGTTGTGGAGGGGCAACATATCTTTTTATGGATGATGGAAAGCCGTTACCAGTAACTCGTTTTATCGATGTGGAAGGTTTATTGAAGTTTATTGATAAAGAAAGTGGTATCGAAGGACCATTTAAGAAGTTACGAGTGGCATCTTCATTTCTAAAAAATATTAATAAATTTGTGGATTATGAAAAGGCACCGCATGGTTTTGATTTGAAGAAACTCTTAAAAGACGCTGTCATAGGTGGCAGCTATGATTCTTTACGAGGATTTCATTACAAAAGTCTGTTTGTAGGTTCCATGTGGTTTCAAGATGCATTTAACCTTAACATCGATCGTTTGAAGCGTTGTGTAATACATTATACAACTCTTGAGGGGATTGTACCGTTCTGTGCATATAATGGCCTTGGTATTGGTGACAGAATCCGTGAAAAATATTCTATTTCCATCAAGGAATGGGAAAAACAAACCGGTAGAAAAATGAAAGACGATTTGAGAAAAGACGTTCCGCTTACATAGTCTAATAGGTTAACCTCGATAAAATCTGCAATCTGTTGTTTAGCTAATTCCAAAGAACCCTTCAAATTACTATTGATACATGTCTGTTCTATGAGATCGTTTGCTGGGAGGTTATGACCTCTATCACAAATAAAATCCTAAACTCCCAGTTTTTTTAGGCACCATCCCACTACTCATCCATTTTTTAGTGTGATTTTTCTCCTAATAATCTGTATTTTTGAAAATATAGTAAACTACTTAAACATGATGCCTATATAGGCA
>Ga0307431_1000474_pt1 | contig 27307 bp, 28 predicted proteins | sample SalMarWE160170MG_FD_202155 | JGI IMG/M metagenome (GOLD analysis project Ga0307431, IMG submission 202155) | Salt marsh sediment microbial communities from the Plum Island Ecosystem LTER, Massachusetts, United States - WE1603-170 | ecosystem: Environmental > Aquatic > Marine > Intertidal zone >...
TTGTGCCTAGAGGAAGGTTTTTCGATGAATACTAGGTATCCACCGATATTCTTCAATTTAGAACTTCCGAAAGATATTGCTATCCTCGTCTGTTCTCTCTAAGCATGTTAATATTTGTCACTCATTCTATATATATTTTTCGATAAATAACCTGAAAATAGACACATTTCATTGTAAAAAATCGTTATTTCCATAGAACGATACCAATTCATAAAATTAGATTTAACCCATAAATCGTGTTAATAATTGACAGTGAGTGATACTCATTCTTTTTCTTCATTTTCATCTTTCTTTTCCTTTTTTACTTTCTTTTTCTTTTTCCAAGATTTAAGAGTTTCTTCCAACTCTGGAATTACTGTCATTTCCATTATAATATGATCATATATTCATAATATAAAAAGATGTTGAAAAACGTGATTTTTGTATTGGGAGTATAAGGTATTAAACGAAAAAAGCATATACTTCAGAGGAAGAAAAAAATGAAGCGTTATCTCAAACTTATTAGACCATACGGGGTGCTGTTTTTAGGTTTCGCCCCTGTTTTTGGTGCGATTGCTAACGGTGAATTTTCATTTTCACATCTAACAATATTACTTGTAATGGGTCTACTAGCCCATATCTTTACATTTGTCCAAAATGATTATTGTGATGTTGAGATAGACCGTAAATCAAAACATGTATCAAACCGACCTCTTGTTACAGGGAGTATTTCTCAAAAAACAACTGTTGTCATATTTGTATCTTCTTTTATACTTTCTTTACTACTTGCGATCGTGTTCTTTTTCACATTCTATTCTTTTGCATTGTTATTACTGTCATTTCTGTGTATGACTCTTTACAATAAGTATAGTAAACGCTTCTTCGGTATGGAATACATACTCGGTGCAGGAGTTTTTACTTATGGGATATTTGGAGCGTTAACTGTTTCCAATAACATCTCATCTTTGGCAATAATTGTCTCAGCACTGGGATTTTTGCAATGGCTATTCAGTGTTGGCATATCAGCAAATTTAAAGGATGTGGAATTTGATTCTAAACTAGGCATTAGGACAACACCTACAGTGTTTGGGGTTCATGTATCAGATAAAAAATTGATGATACCGCTATCATTCATCTTATACGCATTTGTCATAAAATTTATACATATCTTAATTGCTTCATTTCCGTTCTTCTTAGGATATACTTCGATATTTATCTATGACCTTCCAATTCCAGGGATTTGTTTTCTAATCATATCAATAGTACTGCTTTATCTAACTCTGAAGATTCTATCAACACCTATGCAAGAAAGAGATAAAATGCTTGTATACGTAGGAGTACAAGAAGGGCTTGCACTTCTTTTAATCCCTATTGCTCTAATGAGTTATCTAACAGAAAACATATTGATACTTCCAACATTTTTGTTAATGTTGCTATTCATTTTTTGGCCTCTTTTTTGTTTTAGAATGCTTTTCGGTAAAAGAATGATACCTCTAGAATAAAATTATTCACTAAACAGTTCCTTAAAATAGACATATGGATAGCGTCTTATCAGTTTCCACCTGTATTCATGGATATTTAGTCTTCCATGTAATATGCCTGGATGACTATGCCCAAGCTGCTCTTGGGAACCCTTTATCGGAATTGGGGAAAGACATGGTTTCAATAGGCATGGATACCCAAGAACCAGTCACTCTTCTTAGATATGGATCTGCTATTTCAACCATACGACTTATGAAGTTTTTAATACGTATGCCCCTATTGTTTTTACTGAAGACTATGAAGGATGCGGAAATACTGTTTAATGATTTGAGAGAAGATAGAAGACGTATCATTGAAGAATCTGGTGGTAGGGAAAAATATAGAAAAATGATGAGAAAAAAGCTTGGACTAGTACACCGGAGTTGTCTGAAAAATCTTTAGTAGGGGAAATAAAAGAGTTTAGAAAAACACCCTTTTAGGCATTGCCATCTATTATTACTTCTTCTTTAGAATTATTCTAATACTTGGTATGGCTATTATTATTGATAGTGTGATTAATAACCAGCCCAATAATTGCCAGTTAAAGTTTGGTAGATAGAATACTAAAAGAACTCCAAGCCCTACACCAAACACAAACTTACTTAATACATGCATAAACATGGGGCGTGGTGGTAACTTTCTAAATTTTTCAAATTTATTAGTAAACCAACCCATATTTTTCTACCTCCTTCAATCACTATTTCGTAACATCTCTTTCTTTAAAAAACCAACCCTAATACAGTTAGGATAAAAAGATATTGAAAATCGAGATAATCCATGAATCTAATCTAAGAAAGACATAAGTTATAATATGTATTTCGCTCTGTCATTAATGCTATTTAGAGGATGAATGTGAGTAAACCTAAGATTTTGTATATTACCCCATTACGGGGAGGCATTGGCCATTGGAGCAGATGCTTAATAGAAGAGTTAGATAAATTAGCTGATATAACAATAGTAACATTCAAAAGGAAACGAAAAGAAGATGACACCAAACCATTTACAAAGATTACTGATGATTTTATTTTAGAGGTAATAAACCCTGAAAGACCACATTATATTATAGAATATAGCAACAAGAAATCTTTAGAAAATCTGGTTAAACTCACAGATAAGATAAAACCTGATTGTGTTTATTTTGTCATGTGGGCGGGAAGGCAGATAACCTGGTTTTTAAAGGAATACTCAAAGATATTGAACAAGAAAAACATTCCTATTGTGTTAACAGTCCATGAGGCATATCCTCAGATAATTGAGGAGGGTGACTTACAACTCTTCACTGATGCATATGCCTATGCAGATCATATCGCCGTCTTGACTGAGGATGCCTTATCTGATCTTAGAAATGCAGGGATCTCCCTTCCTATTAGTGTTATTCCTCATGGACACTATCATGCAATAAATAAAAACAAGGTTGATGATAGAAAAGCACGAACTATTGTAAGTAAACATCTTTCTATTCAAATAGGTGATACGACACGTGTAGTCCTATTTTTTGGTTTTATAAGGGATTACAAAGGGTTGTTATATCTGATTCGAGCTGCACCATATGTATTGAAGAAAATACCTGAGACATTATTTATTGCAGCTGGCTCTCTTGAGTTAGCAGAAAAACCATTACAATATCAAAATGAGATACAAAAACTAGGTTTAGAAGACAAATTTCTTTTATTCGGTAACTATGTAAAAGATTATATTCTGTTTGAATCCTTCTACAAAGCTGCTGATGTTGTCGTTTATCCATATGTGGGGATCAGTCAAAGTGGCACAATGTTTACGGCAATAGGCATGAAACGACCTGTTATCATCAGCCAATTAGGTTCTTTTATTAGAAAATTAGAAAAACAAGGCGTAATAATGACATCTAAACCAAAAGATCCTAAATCTATAGCGGAAAAAATTCTCTATCTTCTCACCCATGAAGAGAAGCGGAAAAAACTTGCAGAAAAAGCATATCCTATCTTGGAGAAAGAATATAACTGGAAAATAATTGCAAACGATTATATTACAATATTCAAAAAGTTGAAATGAACGCCGTCTTTACTCTTTCTTTGTTTTAGTTTTTTTGTGGGAGAATAAAAAGATAATTAGAAATCTTCCATTACGTATTTTTTTTAAGATTTATATCGGTTCTTGCACAAAGGTAATTAGTATATCCTTTGGTATTTTTTGTTTTTTCATTTCTAAATACTATATTAATAATTGTTAAAAGTCATTAATAAAGTTTTTGTTTTGGTTTGGGAGGATAGAAAGATGTTGAAATCAACTTGTTTCGCATAGAAATAGGAAACTATTTGTCTCACTAAATGGTTCGTCTGTTGTATGGAACAGATATACCCTAGATGTAAGATTATTGGAGAATTTCCAGAGAAACATCTAAAATTGCTGGAGATACTTGTTAGAAAACGGAAAGCTGAATTAACATCCTTAAGAGATACAAAGGGTGTTCAAAGTGATTCTATCTTAAGAATACTATGGCCGGATCTAGAAAAAGCAGGTTATAAGAAGAAAAGATGGTCTGCATCGTCAGATTCGTCTTTTGAAATGGATGGAACAAACCAAGAATTAAAAATTGGATTAGAGATAGAAAAAGGCCGAGTAATTCTTGGAAATCAAATCTTTTTGGATTTGTATAAATTTCTGATAAATCCAAATATTGAATATGGGGTATTAATCGTTCCTGTTTCATCAAGAGAAGGGGGAGAAAAACCTTTTAACAAAACTACAATAAAACTAGGACTAATGGAATCTAAAATTGAAGGGCATCAAAGTTTATTATCACAGATTCCCTTAAAAGGCGTGCTAATAATTGGGTACTGATTATTTGATGAGTTTAAACTCATTGACTAATTTTCCATAAAAATCATCGAGATCTAATTTTTTTCCAAGAATTTGTAGAAAAACATTATCAATTTTTTTCCTTACATGATGCTTCTCTTTAAATTGATTCAAAATACTAGGTAATTCTTCATTTTTCACTGAGTCAAAGGTTTTTATTAACAATGACACTTCCTCTTTTGATAAATTTTGTTTTGGCCCATACAGATAGCTTATCATATAATCATGTATTTTCATCCATGAACCTTCGCTAGCAACTCCAATAGATAAAAGCTGTAGTATGTTAAATGAGCTGTTTAACCAAAGAGTGAGGATTTTTGCATAATCTTTTGAAATTTGTTGTATGCTCCAAAGATCAGGACCGGCAATTGGTATATCTGAATAAAAAGCAATTGCTGAAGTTCCAGGTGAAGCCAAATATGGTCGACGTGCTAAAAGAAGATTCGCTTTTCTTGATTTAAAGTTTACATTCCATGAATCAACAACGGATTTGTCAAATCCTTTCAATTCTTCATTTGTTAGATTCACCTCTGCTAACCTTCTTATATCATTAAACCATGATACAATAAAATAATCTGAGTTTTTACTTACATCTATCCTCTTTACATTTGAAAATCTCCTCAAACCATTATTTATTACATATTTAGGTATCTTAACTTTCCAATCTAGCTCTTTATGTTTTGCCATAATTGCATCCTTTTGAATCTTGTCCACGATCCAATGGTCTGTTCTTCTCTCCGCTCTCGATTTATCTCTTATAATGAAGCCATGGAAATCTTTGAATTTAACATGATCTAAATCCAATCTATGGGATTCTAAAAACGATAATTTAGTTAATTTGTCAGTGTAAAGCATATCTTCAAGAATATCGACAAGATCAAGATCGTTAAGTGCGATATATTTATACCAATTAGTAAAGTCAGATTGTAATTTAGAATAATTATGTGTTCTTATTTCCAAATCTTCATCTTCAAAATTATCTTTTATTTGACCAATTTTCTCTTCTAGTCTAATTGCTCCCTCCATAGTCTTTGGAAATTTTTTTAGTACAACTATTTTTGTTTTATTATTCGTATTAATAGCTTTATGTGCTACTAGCAGTATTTCTTTAAATAATACACTCTCAGAAAATGCTAATCTTTCAGAAGTAATTATGATATAGTCAATAACATAATATCTTGACCAATATTTTCTGATGCCTTCACATGCCTTCCTACTCAAAATAGTAGCTGGCAATACTAATCCAAGTTTTCCATTTTTTTCCAAAAACCTATCTGCTAATAAAATAAAATAGCCAAATAATCCCAATTGCCCATGAATATATTTGTTGTAATAGTCAAAACGTCTAGTTAATTCGTCCTTATATTTCCTAGGGATTCGTTCCTGTCGTGTGAAAGGAGGGTTCATTATTATTACATCTGCTTTATTAAGAGGGATTTCCCCTTTTCCAAGTTCACCCGTAGCCATCGATCCTTTTTTTATATAAGCATCTTTATCAGTCTTAATCTTGCCTGCTTCAAACATATCTAATGTTGTTCTCTTATAAGCAGCTTTTAATTCTAAAGAAATAGCAGGAATTATTTTATCTGGTTTTAGAGTTGTAGAATCCCAAACTGCAATTCTGACCTTATCAGTTTTATATTGTGATTCTTGAAGAGAAAGATTTACAACTGCTAAATGAGCGGCAAAAGGCATTATGTCAATACCTGTTAAATCGCTAGTTAAAAATTTTTTATGCATATCAGCATCAAAAGATTCTGATAACGCTCTTTTTCTTCTATATGAACTTACTAGAAGAGTGCCACTACCAACTGCCAAATCCATTACTTTATCATTTGGGTTATCAATAGTCAGAGCGGCTAAAAAATCTGCTGCTTCATTATTTGTATAAAATGCAGCAACAGCTTTCCTAATTTCAAATGGAATCAAATCATGAAATATCTTGCCTAAAATATCATGTCCAATTTTTTCAGGTTCTAACGCTTTTATTACTTGAATGACATTTTTCAATGAAACAAGGGCTTTATCAGATAATCTAGTGGAAATATCAAATCCAAACACGGGAGTGTAGTTCTTTGTTAGGACTTTTTCAAAATATTTCTTCAGATCGGAAGGTCGTTTTATTTTTTCTTCATCTAAAGATTCAAACTCACTAGGGAAAATTAAAGATAAAACATGATAAAACATGATTTGATTTATTAGCAAATAGGCAGCCGCATCTCTCATCTCCTTTATTGGATATTTTTTTTCTGTGTATTGTAAAATGTTTTCAAAAACACTTTTACCGCCAAAAATATCTTCTAATTCTTCTGTTTTTAACTTCTGCGTACCTAATCTTAGGTGTGACACAGCACCTCTTAAAATATTTATTACTAATGAAGTTTCAACTTCAATTTTTTGAGGGGGACGTAATACATGATTGACAATCCATGTTGAAATCTCATCAAGATTGCCTTCCATTCTAGTTGCTGTTCTTTTATCGCTAAATAAGCCAACAACAGAATATTTCATATTTGGTGAGTTTGCCATTTCCCTAAGCCAATCGATAGGGACTGAAGTTCTGAGTTTATCTGGTATAACAACAGCAAAACCACCATTGACTTTGATATATTTTTTATACTCATATAACTCCTTGACTGCATCAAAAATATCTCCTCCAAGTTTTGTCTCTACAATGTAATCCCCGCCGTTCTGGAGAAGTAAATCTGGTTCTAACCTCCCCCTCGGAGTTGTATATGAAGGATGTTCTGAAACTTTTATGTCTTTTTTTTGTAATTCTTCAATGATAAATTGTCTAACCATTATCTCAGTTGAACGAGCTGCCAAACTATCTCACCCAGTTTCTATTCTTTTCTCCTCTAAAGGTGATGATTTGGATTGATTAAATAGTTTCTGCCTAAGAAAAGTTAGATATGTTTTGATAGTTGCCAGATTTTTAGAAGATATAAGGGGAAACGACAGGTTTATATACAGATATTGACATATCTAATATGTATATTATGAATCTAATTCTTAATAAGAAAGGCAATATAAAAGGTAGCTTTGCAATAAATCCACTCCTTATTACGGACGGAAAAATAGCAACATGTGGGAGCAGTTATCATCTAACCATTAGAAAAGACATAGCTGAAGAAATCGGCCCAGGAAAAAGAATTGGTGTTATTTTATTTGAACAAGGTATCGGAGAGAGTTGAAATGATGGGGGTTAAAAACAAACAGGAAAAATACGAAAAAGTTTATACGTTTACTACCCCCAAATTGAAATATTTAAAGGAAAAACGCCATAATAGAAGGAGAATAACAACATGGGGTTGAATAAAACCAATGGAAATATGTATCCATGGGTGACCCATACGTGGAACCCATTAGCTGGTAAATGCCAACATGACTGCCAATATTGTTATATGAAGAGAAGTTTCCTTGGAAATTTAAAGAAATATAAAGGGGAAGCCAGATTGGCTGAAGGGGAATTAGATGCAGATCTTGGGGCTGGTAAAACTATTTTTGTTGGCTCTGCAACAGATATTTTTGGAGAGTGGGTTCCTGAGAGCGCAATAAAAAGCATATTAAATTATTGCAGAAAGTTCCCTAACAATTATTTGTTTCAGAGCAAGAACCCGGGCAGGTTTGCCGAATTTCTTGAATTATTACCAAAGAACAGCATTATTGGTACTACATTAGAAACTAACAGGAAGTACAATATTTCGCAAGCGCCCCAACCTCCTCAGAGATACCAAGATTTCCGTTCCATTGAATATCCTAGAAAGATGGTCTCTATTGAACCAATACTAGATTTTGATTTAGAAGAGTTTTTAATGTGGATTGAAGAGATAAATCCAGAGTTTGTCAGTATTGGAGCGGATAGTAAAAACTATGATCTCCAAGAGCCGGATTCTAACAAAATTGAAGAGTTGATAAAAGGAATAGAAAGTAACACTGAAATTAGAGTGAAAAAGAATTTAAGAAGAGTGGCAAAAAATATAGTTTTACAATTTTAATAATCAGGCAATAAAGAAATCAAATGTAATTACGTAATGGTAGCATATTATGCCCAGTCATCGAGTGACTTGATTTGTTTTCTTTTTGCCTCTGCTATTAACTTAAGTGCAAAACCCTCTTTACGAAATTCTCCTCTTTTCTTTCTAATCCAATCTTCAAAGGTACTATGAATTTTTTTTGCTAATGGATGGGTTGCTACGAATACTAAATAATATATTGGCGCGTTGTATTCCAATGTTCTTATTTCTATAGGAACTATGCCATCAGCAGGGTAGAATCTTTGTAATTGCGTCTTATAAACCTTCATGAGCGCTTCCGGTTGTGAAGTTTTGTTTTTTTCTGCTTTTTTTACAGCTTTAATCCATTCATCTGTTCCAAAAAAATCAGTAATAAATTGTTGATTCTGAGTCTTACTTTTTAGGATTGTAAAAGTCGGAAGGTTAATTATCAGTTCAGGTCTCCTAATAAACGGCACTCCATGATATTGGTCTTCTTTGCAATGGTTGGCAATTGATTTAATAGTTGAAAACTTGAGTTCAGTATGTTTATATGGATCTAAAATAAAAATTGAGTGCGCATCTAAAGGGATATATTCATCCAGTATATCTTGACAGATTGTATTTGCATCTTCTGAAAAAATCTCCTTGATTACCTTATTATATTTTTTGGTATTTTCTTTTAATTTATCGATAAGAGTTTCATCTTTTTCATTTAAAATGCAAAAAGCCCTTTCACCCGCCCTTGACACCCATTTCGCAGCTATTTGTGCTGAACCTTCCCATAGTTCATCTCCACTAGGCCAATAAGAAACACCATCGTTAGCGTATAAGTCCACAACAATAAAATCATGACTCTTCTGGCTCCTGACATTTCTAGCGCAGATAGAAAGATAGACGCCAAGTAAACGGTGTTTCATCTGGGTATGTTTTCCGACTTCCCCCATGATTACCCCATAGCCTTTTTATTTTATTTCTCTGCGGGTTTTCCATGCTTTTTTAGCTGCATTGCTTCTCTTCTGTTGTTGCGTATCTATCCATGCAGAAACTGCTTCTTCTATCGCCAAAGTGATGTTTCCTTTTTTCATTCCCTTGCTTTTAAAAACCTCATTTCGGAATTTTTCTTCTAAATTATCTGCCAGAATTACTTTGATGGCACCCATATTATCATGCATTAATGAAATTAGATACTTATATACTTTTACCCTTAAGGGTAAAGTTTATAAGCTAGTAGGATATATAGGAGTATAAGGGTATAAGTACCTAAGGGGGAGTTTTGGGCTCCCTTAGGCAGGAGACATCAGAATGCAGGCACGCAAACCAATAGTCTCCAAGAAACAAATTGAGTTGGAGATTTATAAAACCTTCGAGTTCTTCAAAGCGAAGAAAGATGTTACGATAGTTGACTTCCTAAACAAACTCGATGTAACCATATTCAAAACACGAGAATACAGAAAGATAAAATTCTCCTATGAATCGCTAATCAAACTTGTTTTATTCCAGAAACTCAAAGGCATTAAATTTCACACTAAACTGACAAAATATCTAAGAAGAAACCCGAAAGATAAATACAGATTAGGGTTTAGCCAAACACCAGACAGAACCCAAATCGGCTATTTTGTCAAGCACATTCTTGATGATGAGACAAAAGAGATGATTGGTTTTGCAGTTGATAAAATACTGGAAATATCCGGGAAGTTTGGCATACTCCTTGATGTGAAAACACTGGAACCTGAAAAACCAAAAAAGAAGACAAAGAAACGGAACCATTACAACCAGAGAAGGGGCAAAGCCAGAGAAATCGCTAGGCTGTTCAAAAAAAGATTCAGTCCTTTCATCAATCTGAATCTGAAAAACAATACGCTCTACAAGAAAAACCAGTTCATCGACCTCCTGATACATATGGGGCAGACAAGGGACTTTGCTGAAAACGGGAATAAAACATTCAAAGAACTAAGACCTGTGGGATGCCCAGATGCGGATACGCTTTTGTATCATTTGAAAAACTATCCAGACTACAAAGATGTCCACAGGATGTTTACCACTCTTTTTGAAATCGTATGGGATATGGCACGGAAAGCCAACCTCTTTGACCCTAGGAAACGGTATGACGTTGCTATTGATTTTACCGAGTGGTATTTCTACGGCGACAGAGGCTCGTTTATGGTGGTTGGAAAGGAACCAGACAGAGGGACAACGAAATGCTACAAGTTCATCACCTTAAACATCGTTGAAGCGGGGAAACGGTTTACAATGCTTGCTTTGCCCGTCAGTGCATTGGACAACATGAGCAAAGACAAACTCGTTAGGAAATTACTTGAGTACACCCTACAGCGAATAAAGATTAGAAAAGTCTATGCCGACCGGGGATTCTTTGATTCCAAGACGATAAAAGTGTTCAACAAGTTACGTTTGAAATATCTGATGCCGGGGATTCGGCAGTACAATGTGAGACAACTGATGAAGGTAACCCCTTCACCCGCAGTGATTGAAGATTTTATACTGAAAAATGTAAAAGTAAACCTGGTATTCATTGATGAGGAACTTGACGACGGGAAAACGGTCAAGCGGGTATTCGCCACTAACGAAAGCTATGATCCAAATGATGTACCGTTACTGGAAGGTCTTTTTGATTTGTATGGAAAACGCTGGGGCGTGGAGACAAGCTACAGGGTCAAAAAACATTCATACCTTCCAAAGACAACATCTAAGAACTATTTCATCAGAATGTTTTACTTCATGTTCGCAGTACTATTGTACAACCTGTGGATTCTTGCAGACATCCTGCTCTGGCTTGTTCTGTTTGGTTTTGTCGGGAAGGATCACCTTATCGCTTCCAAGTTGTTCGGTACGATATTATATACAATTGATCTTAATTCAGATGTTTAACATGTACAGTACCCAAGTTTTTATACAGATTTTTTAGTTAGTTTGAGATAGGATTACGTTTTGAGATTTTTTGATTCTTCCTTGTTTTCATAGCTTTTCCTGTCTATTTCTGCTATTTTGCTGACTAAAATCATGTAGATTAACATCTCAAAAACCAACAATAGGCAAAAATACAAAAAATTAAAACTACCTTCGGAGGTACTGAAGAAATGTAGTCGGGATTGTGTCATGAAAAGTATGGCTAATGGAAGTTGATATGATGTAAACGCAAATTAATGTAAAGATGAATTGCTCAGATATTCCGTATTCAAACAAGAAGCTAAGTGCCCCAACAATGGTACCAGACAGTGATAGTAAAATGAGCGCGATGTTGTTCACATGCAATCCTGGTAAAAGCCCAGTCGCGACACCTGTTACAACACCAAGAATGCAGAACAATATTATGAGAAAAAAATCCAACATGAGATCTAATCCTCCAATGATAAAGAGATGCCGTGCGTTTCATCAAGTAGTTCCAATCTATATCTTGCATGTTCTGCATCATAATTGAATTGCGCAGCAACATTGACCTTTTCCCCGGAATACAACATGATGTCCTCTGATGAGCCATAAAACGCGATGATGGAATAGCTTGCTTCCGCATCAACAAGATAAAAATAATCATCATAAACAGCATCTACAAATCCAGTCACATTAACATTTAAACCCTCATATTTTGTAGGATATTCTGCAATTTGCCAGAGAGGCATTGAAATATTTTGCCATTTTTGTACAATGTTTATGAGCCGTTTGTCACCTACCACTATTTCCCAACCATCATTGTACCTCTGAACTTTTCCCGTTGCTTGAATTTTATCCCCATATTCTATGTCAGTTTGTTCTTCACTAAAAACTATTATTGTTGTATTGTCTCCCAAAATCGTTATCATTTGACTACCGTAGCTTGTTGTGTAATGCTCTTTTACTGTGCCTTCAACAGTAACTTGCTTATCCTCAAAATCTGGTATTTCATGTAATTCTATTGCAATCGGCTGTGAAAGAGTAGACAAAAAATAAAGAAGCGCTATGCCAACCACAGAAAGTAATAGTGAAGCAGTTTTTAATTTCATTTTTAAACTACCTAAAATATAAATTATATTATTTAAGTATTCTTTATAAATTTTAAATACCAGCAAGGAAGCTGTTAATTATCGAGGACATGTCTCAAATTTGACAGTTTACCCCAATAATCATTTTCTCAGATTTTTACATAGCTGCCAAACCTGGGTCGAATCAAAAAACGAACGGAAACTTTTTATAGAAGTGCCCATATATGATTATTTCAGAATGGTGAAAAAAGAGGCGTGTTTATGAACCCATTTAAAGATAATAAGGACAGAAGTGAAAGGAGATACCCTTTTGATGATGCCGATGAAGACATGTTTGAACAAATCTTTGATGAAATGCAGAGAATGTTCGAAGACACAGTTTTTAAAGAGATGATCGAAGGTGTGTTTCGCAACAAATTTGATTCAAATAGACATTTCATTTATGGATATAGAATAAAAACAGAGACTAATGGTAAACCAAAAATACGAGAATTTAGAAATTTTACGAAAGAATCACCAACTAGACATAACACAGCCCCAGAGGAGCAAGACCCGCCAACAGATATTATTGAAGGAGATGAAAACGTTTCGGTAACTGTTGAAATACCAGGTGCTAAAAAGGAGGACATCAAACTTAAAGCAACCGAGAATTCATTAGAAATTAATGTTAATTCGCCTCGATACAACTACCATAAACGGATACCACTCCCATGCAGTATAAAAGAACAATCCACAAAAGCCACATATAAAAATGGAGTGCTTGATGTTGTTATAAAACGTAAGAAAAAAAAGAATGAAGGGGGGCATAAAGTAAATATCGGTTAAATATCTCTTTGAGTTTAACAAAAGAGTAGAAAAACTTATATGAGATTTTTACTTCGCTTATTTTGATAATTTGATTGGTGTTTCGGCGGGAGTTTAATGATAAAAAGGGAAGTTTTATTAAAGGTATCAGAGGCTTTTCAACAAGATGTTGGTTATGGCAGAGCGCGGGTTGACCATCAATCTCGTATGGAATTAAATCTTTCCATTGGCGATGTTATAGAAATTGAAGGTGTTAAAAACACTGTGGCAGTTGTTTGGAGGGCCCACCCATCCGATGAGGGCAAAAGAATAATTCGTGTTGACAATTTAACAAGGAAAAATGCGGGGGCTGGCCTTGGCGACAGTGTAAAGATTAGACGGGCAGAAGTACGCAGTGCTAAAAGTATTACTTTAGCTCCCTCAATACCTGAGGGGCAGCGGATTCAGCTAGGTGCAGATATTGGCCTTTTTATGAAAAAGGAGTTATTGAAACGACCGGTAACTAATGGCGACATTATAACTGTGCCCCGTATTGCTTTTTTTGGAAGTGCACTACCGTTTACTATTATCAAAGCATCTCCGGAAGGTGTTGTTTTAATAAGTGAGGACACCATCATAAAGGTGAAGGAAGAAGCCGCAAGGGCTCTTGAACCCGAGGGGCCCAGAGTAAGCTATGAAGACATAGGTGGGCTCAAGGATGAGCTCGAAAGAGTAAAGGAAATGATTCAGCTCCCCATCAAGCATCCTGAAATTTTTAATCGCTTGGGTATCGATCCTCCAAAAGGAGTATTGCTTCACGGCCCGCCAGGAACAGGAAAAACTCTCATCGCGAAAGCTGTTGCCAATGAATCGGGCGCCAGTTTTTACACAATCAATGGTCCTGAAATCATGAGTAAATTCTACGGTCAAAGCGAAGAAAATTTAAGGAAAATATTTGAAGATGCGGAAAAAAATGCACCGTCCATAATATTCATAGATGAAATCGATGCTATCGCACCTAAAAGAAGTGAAGTTCATGGCGAGGTTGAAAGACGTGTTGTTTCACAGATGCTAACATTAATGGACGGTTTGAAAGGCAGAGGTAAACTTATTGTTATCGGAGCTACAAATATTCCCGATTCAATGGACCCTGCATTACGAAGACCAGGTAGATTCGATAGGGAAATCAGGATAGATGCTCCTGATAGAGATGGACGGAAGGAAATCCTTCAAATACACACCCGCGGGATGCCCATGAGCAAAAACTGTGATATTGGAAAACTAGCGGACACCACATATGGTTTTGTTGGTGCGGATCTCGCTGCATTAGCTAGAGAAGCTGCAATGAATACCTTGAGGCGGTATCTCCCAGAGATTGACCTAGATAAACCCATTCCTGTCGAGTTATTTGAAAAAATGGAAGTAACCATGAAAGATTTCAAAGATGCGCAGAGAGGTATTGAACCATCAGCAATGAGAGAATTTTTTATTGAAGTACCTAAAGTTACATGGAATGATGTAGGAGGTTTGGAAGGGGTTAAACAGAATTTAAAAGAGTCTGTTGAATGGCCTCTATCAAAACCAGAAGTTTTTAAGAAAATGGGAATAAACCCACCAACCGGAATTTTACTCTATGGCCCACCAGGGACCGGTAAAACATTACTTGCAAAAGCAGTTGCAAATGAATCAAAGGCCAATTTTATTTCAATCAAAGGACCAGAAGTTTTGAGCAAATGGGTAGGTGAGAGCGAAAAAGCAGTCCGCGAGATATTCAAGAAGGCAAAACAAGTCGCCCCAACTATCGTTTTTCTTGATGAACTTGATGCAATCGCCCCAAGAAGAGGAGCCTATGCAGGCTCTCATGTAACTGAGAGTGTTGTAAACCAGATCCTAACCAGTATCGATGGATTGGAAAGTATGGAGGGAGTAATAATACTAGGAGCTACAAACAGGCCAGATATCTTGGATACCAGTTTGCTAAGACCAGGTAGGTTTGACCGATTGCTTTTCATCCCCGCACCTGATTTTAATGCTCGGTTAGAGATCTTCAAAATTCATACGAAGGGGATGCCAATTTCAAAAGATGTATCACTGAAAGAGTTTGCCGAAAAAACTGAAGGTTTTTCAGGCGCAGATGTTGAAGGGCTTTGCAGAGAATCTGCAATGCTAGCCCTACGGGAAGATATCAAAAGTAAAGAAGTAAAAAATAAACATTTCGAAAAAGCAATGGAATCAATTAGAGCTAGCATTACAGAAGATGTAATTAAATATTACAAAAACGTTTCAAAAGATCTGGGGAGCGGCGTAGCCAAAAAGGATAAAAGCGAAAAGGACATTCAATATATATAGGAATTTATAATAGATGGAAGGGGAAAATAATGAAAATAACAGAAGATGAGTTGAGAGGAAAGACAGTTATGAGTGGAGAGGGGTTATATTTAGGCATTCTAAGAAACACTACGGTCGATGGAAAAACTGGGGTATTGAAGAATATCCTCATAGAGCCTTCAGAAGATGTCGATCCGCGGTTGTACCACCTTGACAAACAAGGTCATCTAGTATTTTCTTTTGATTCAATTAAATCAGTAAAAGATGTAGTCATTATTGGAGGATAATCACCCCCATCGCTAAAAAAACTACATCAGTTTCCTATTTTTTAGTTAATTACGAGGATGTGATTATCTCCTTACTTCAATGATTTGTTTAACCTAGGGGGACCCCTTTATTTCGTTTGGAGACTTAGCTAGTGAGTATGTAAAATGCTGTATTTTATAAAAGACGTGAGTATCAATGAGTAGTTATCAAATTCGGTGTATTTGAACATTCCGATTTTCTAAAATATATTTACCAAAATATTTTAAAAGCTGTGAGCAATGCTGTTGTGTTTTCCACATGAAATAAGGGCCTTCCCCTTCAGCATCATCAACAGAGTATAATAAGTGTTAAAAATAACACAAGATACATAATATTAAATATGTTATAGTCGATTGCAGATGGGGTGAGTAATTTTACAAAAAATGCTGTAAAGAGTGATATATTTGGCCGGTTATTAAAATCCAAAGGATTATTTGTAGATAGAGAGGCAATGCGACCAACATACACACCAGGGATATTACCACATAGGGATGATGAGATAAATGATATTGCCTCAGTTATGGTACCGGCGTTGCGAGGAGAAACACCATCTAATATCCTCATTTATGGGAAGACAGGCACTGGAAAGACGGCGGTGACTAAATTTGTTGGAAAACAACTCCTTAAAAAGGGAAAAGAAACAGGTAAAGATGTAAACTTTATATATGTCAATTGTGAGATAGTAGATACACAGTATCGCATCCTCCAAAACATTGCAAATCATTTTATTAATGAATGGTCTGAACGGATACCATTTACTGGGTGGCCTACTGATGAAGTATACACTAGATTGATACGGATGATAGATAAAAACGGCGGAGTCACTATAATCATTCTCGACGAAGTAGATAAAATTAAAGGAGATGAAGCTCTTTATAGTTTATCAAGAATTAATAATGATCTGGAAAAAGCTAAAGTGTCTATTGTTGGAATTTCAAATGATTTAAAATTTACTGAATTTCTAGACCCTAGAGTAAGGTCTAGTCTTGGCGAAGAAAATATGATTTTCCCTCCATACGATGCTGGGGAACTGCAGGATATATTGGAACAACGTGTAGAAATAGCATTAAAACCAGATTCGATTGATGAAGATGTGATCCCATTATGTTCTGCTCTTGCAGCTCAGGAACATGGCGATGCACGCAGAGCACTGGATCTTTTGAGAATATCGGCAGAGCTTGCAGAACGAAGCGAAGCCCCTAAAATATCTAAGAGGTTTGTACGATTAGCACAGAATAAAATTGAAATAGACCGTATATTGGAAGTAGTCCGAACGTTACCGGCACAATCAAAGACAATACTATTAGCAATTCTTTTGCAAGAAAAACAAAATAAAAAGGCCGATTCAGCAGGTGCAATAACCACGGGGGAAGTATATGAAGTATACAAAGATCTCTGCAAAAAGACCAGAACAAATTCATTAACCCAAAGAAGAGTTGCTGATTTAATTTCTGAATTGGATATGTTAGGTATAATCACTGCCAGAGTTATTTCAAAAGGAAGATATGGGAGAACTAGAGAAATCAAGATATCATCCTCCTCAGATGAAATAATGACTGTTCTAAGAGAAGATGATACGTTTAAGGAACTCTCAAACTATAAAATCCGAGGGCAAACACGTATTATATGATCTCCCTCTTATTTTCATAAAGCAGCAAAATTTCCAAAATATATGATGTGTGGGGGAACCGGGCATCTATATTATTGCCTCATGTACTTTGTGTTCAGGTCCCCTCGCACTCCAAACACTCAAATACTCCAAATATCACTTTTGAGGAATCGAGTTGGTAATTGGAAGGTCTATTATCTTAGTCCAAATTCCCCCAGCATTAACTGTAATGGCCTTTGCATAAATAAACTTTTACTATTTTTCAAAATTAAAAGGCTAAGCGACAGCAAAAACAAGTAGCAGAGATAAATTGAAAAACAAAATACTAGACACCATGATGACGGCATAAAGATTGGTTAGGCCTTTTATCCCACATAATGCGGCATCTCTTGTTCGTCCTCATTGCTATCGTCTGGTTTGGCATCTAGTACATCAATTGCAAGTATTACATGCAACGGAACGATTCTGATTTTACCGTTCATGTCGCCATGCGTTTCGTTAAGCCTCATTAGTAACCCAATCTCATCCATACCAACTGAGGCATAGCCTTCAAATATTCCTTTGCTTTCAAGCATGTGATCCCTTCCGCCCAGCGAGATTATTTTATATTCCGATCCTCGTGTTAATTCCATATCTGCCTTTTTGCTCATTTGATGCCCTTCCTTTGTTCATCCATAAGATTTTGCAGATGCTCTACGGTTTTACCGTAATTCTCTACTGCTACTTTAATATGCGCCTCGACAAAGTTCCAAGCCTTTTGAAGGTTTCCATATCGCAAACGATATGCCTTCTTGTTTTGTTTGGTATCAGCATCAAAAACTTGTATTTCCTCGAGAATGTCAAATCCTTTCAGCTTGTTAAGATGTCTATATATGGTGGGCTTTGATGTTTTTAACTCATTAGAAAGCTCTTCCACAAACCATGCTTTGGCAGGATGTTTTATAAAGAAATCTGCAAACATTTTGTAGGGGATGGCGGGATCTGCTCCTTTTGACAGATAGCCTATTTGCTCAAAAAATTTTTTTGCAACAATCTCAGAATTCCCCTCGCCAGTTAATGGTATGTTACTTACAATCTGCATTTCAAACCCCAAACAAATACCTCAGGATGTAATATGGTGTCTGTGTTATAAGGTTTGCTTGACTATGAAAATGGGGGATGGAGATATGGTACTGGCAATGCCTTGAAATCACTAAAGTGCAAGATAATATATAATATCTAAAAAATAGAGAATCGCAACGCATAAAAAAGCCAAGAATTTCAACCATCTAAACTGATGTTTCAAGTTTTAAAGGTAGATTTTTCTTCTTTGCTGCATTGATAAAGCCCTCGAACAATGGTGCAGGTTTCATGGGTCTTGATTTAAACTCAGGATGTGCTTGTGTTGCAACAAAATATGGGTGATCTGGCAATTCCATAAACTCCATTAGTATTCTATCAGGGGATCGCCCTGAAAAAACCAAGCCTTTTTTTTCTAGCATATCGACATACTTTGGGTTAACTTCGTACCGATGTCTATGTCTTTCGTATATCTTATTTTTACCGTATAGTTTTTGTACGATTGTTCCCTTTTTAAGAATCGCAGGGTATGCACCAAGTCTCATTGTTGCCCCATAGCGGGATTCTCGTAAGATGTCTACCTGTTCTGGGATGAAATCTATCACGGGGTGTGCAGTTTTTTTATCTATTTCCGAAGAATTGGCACCTTCAAGGTTGCATACATTTCGTGCATATTCAACAACTGCAAGTTGCATGCCGAGGCACAGGCCGAGGTAGGGTATGGCGTGTTCTCTTGTATATTTGATGGTCTTGATTTTTCCGTCTATCCCAGATAGGCCAAAGCCGCCTGGGACAATAACGCCATCCACGGAGTCAAGGCTGGTAATCTCCTCAGGTTTCTTCTCAAAGATTTTTGAATCGATCCATTTAATTTTGGGGTTGAGGCCATTATTCCATGCTGCGTGTTTTATAGATTCTATTACAGAAATATATGAGTCGGATAACTTAGACGAACCTATGTCAAAATATTTGCCGACTATGCCAATTGTAACTTCTTCCTCAAAATTTCTGATATTTGATATAAAATCCCTCCACATCTTCAATTCGTTATGATCCTTTCTAAGACGCAATTTACGCAGTATTTTCCTGCATAAAAACTGCTCTTCAAAAAGCAAAGGCACTGCATATACATTGTTAACGTCAGAATCAGAGATAACATCGTCTTCATGTACGTTACAAAACAAGGCTATTTTTTCCTTTCTCACATAATCAAGATTTTTCTCCGAACGAGTAACAATAAAATCTGGTTGTATGCCAATCCCTCTAAGAAGCTTGACTGAATGTTGGGTCGGTTTGGTCTTTGCTTCTCCTAGGGCATCAAGAACCGGTACATAGGTTACATGAACGTATAAAACCTTATCTCCCTCGTGTTTCATCTGGCGCACTGCTTCGAGGAATAGCACGTTTTCGTAGTCGCCAACAGTGCCTCCTATCTCAACAATTACAAAATCATAATTGGAATTCTGTGCCGGCTTTCTTACGCGCATTTTGATTTCATCTGTTACATGTGGAATTGGCTGAACAGTCTTTCCAAGGTATTCTCCCTTCCTCTCCTTTTCGATTACTGCACCATAGACTTGTCCGGTTGTGATATTTTGGCATTTAGGAATATTAATGTCTAGAAATCTTTCATAATGGCCAAGATCTTGATCTATTTCCCCTCCGTCTTCTGTGACCCAGACTTCTCCATGCTCAGTAGGGCGCAAGGTTCCAGCATCGCAGTTTATATATGGGTCAATCTTTATGGCAGTAACTTTGTAGCCGTGCAATTTTAATATCTTTCCAATAGAGGCTGCTGTTATACCCTTCCCTAAACCAGAAATAACGCCCCCCGTGACAATAATATAATTAACCATGTGTACCAATGGGGCAAGCACATGTGGTTACTTGTTTAAAATATTTTTGTATATGTTTCATATCCATATTGCCCCGAAACATCCAAGAATTATTTAAAATAAAAATAAGGATTGATAAACAATCCCAACACTAAAAAAGTGCTTTTCGAGTCTATGTTGCTGTGATGTATTTATCTCTTTTATTTTGTTTCCAAAATTATCTCTATTGATGATACGTTGGATGTTCTTCCCTCTTCATTTGTGATACTTTCTGTTCCAATCACTATGTCTTTGAGCTTTGCATCGGTTACAAATCTGTTTCTCACAATTTCTGCTGTGTCTACTGCTCTGCTTATTGCTCTGCCTCTAGCTTTTATTTGAACTGTGTCTGTTCCGCTGTTGAACTGTGTCACTACTGCTAGTACATAGCTCATCGGGGGTTTGCTTCCAACAAATATGGTGTTTTCATCGCCTGCTTTTTTTTCTGTCATAAACCATTTCTCCCTGTTAATTACCTGTTTTCCTTTGTTTTCTATCAACAAATCTGCTATTTATAAACCTTTCCATATCTGGTTGATTTTGGGTTTGAAAATCAGTATTTTTTAAGATTTTTTGACAATACACGTATCTTGTCAACTATATCTTTTGGGGCCCCTCCAAGAAATCTTATCATCGGCTCTTTTCCCGTGGCTCCGGTGTCATATATAACATCAGGTATGCGGTTAAGTCGCGTTATCGCATCCTTGGTTCCCCATTCCATTGTTGATGAAATGGTGGAAGGTTCGTATTTTCTATCAAACGAACCCACTGAAAAACCTGCTTTTTCACAATCTTTAAGGTTGTCTTTAGAATATTTTATATTCAATGCACATCTACTGTTGGGGTTAAAGGCCATTGCCGCTAAAATTATGGATGCAATATGTTTTGATGAGCCAAAACACACCTTCCCGCAACGCATCGCCCCGTCTTGTGTTTTAACAATTCGCCCATCTATTGCGCAGATGTCTTTTCGTGTTTTTGCGTTAGTTTGGGCATATCCTATGTTCATTCCCACTTCTGGAATGTATTCTCTAGGGATGAGAGAAACTAATGCGTCAACAGATTTCTTCAATTCCAGCCATGTGTTGAAATGTGCATCGGTTGGGAACGAATAAGGAGTATCATTGGCAACATCCAACGAATTATTGAGCATATCGGTGCCTTTCCCTAGATCATATTTATAACATATCATGTTCCAGAGAATATTTTTAGCTCTTTCAACTGCATCGTTTGGGTGTTCTCCGAGAGCAAGCAGACCGGCTATCAGAGATGAAAAGGTACAGCTAGATCCATGGGTTTTTTTGTCAGGAATTTTGGGAAGTGAAAAGATGGCATAGTCTTTGCCATTAAATAACACGTCTTTGGCAAAAGAGCCTTCTATATGACCTCCTGTTATCAGCACATATTGGGATCCCATTTCATGGATAATGCTGCATGCTTCTTTCACATCATCTATCGTTTCGATTTTCACTTCGCTTAATATTTGTGCTTCGTGGATGTTTGGTGTTGTTATATATGCATATGGAAGCAACTCTTTTTTCATTGCAGTAACAAAATTTTCTTCTGATAGTGCGTCCCCGCTAGTTGCAACCATTACAGGGTCTACGACACTTTTTAGATTATATTTTTTGATTTTTTTAGCAATACATCTTACTATTTCCTTGTCATAAAGCATGCCCACTTTTGCAGCGTCTATTTTAAAATCCTCTAATAAAACATCAAATTGCTTCTCTATAACGTTGATAGGGAGTTTATGCATCTCTTTTACTCGTTGAGTGTTTTGGGCAGTAATGCAAGTTACTACTGTTGTCCCATGTAGTCCAAGGGATGCAAAGGCTTTCAAATCTGCCTGTATCCCTGCTCCGCCTAAAGGATCAGAGCCTGCTATGGATAATGCAATTTTTTGTTTCATGTATGAAAAGTTATACAATAGTTAGATTTATATGCTATCCTCAATTTCACCAAAACAGAGTGAAATATTGGATTTTTCAAGATGAAAAACGGGGAGAATGATATATGGAAATAATAGATGGAACGCCAGAAAAAACGACACTCCTGCTAGGAAATGAGGCAATAACTAGAGGTGCTCTTGAGGCAGGAATTGATGTTGCGACAACGTATCCTGGCACGCCCTCTTCGGAGATAGCAGATACCTTCTCAGCGATTGCAAAACATCTCAAAAAGAAGGGAGAAAAACCCTCTTTTTACTTTGAATATTCGATCAATGAAAAAGTAGCACTTGAGGTGGCTGCCGCAGCATCCTTTTCAGGATTACGTGCTTTAACCTGTATGAAGCATGTTGGGTTGAACGTGGCAAGTGATGTCTTTATGACCTATCTATATGTGGGATGCAGAGGCGGGCATGTTATAGTAACTGCAGATGATCCGTATTGCCACTCTTCTCAAAATGAGCAGGATAATAGATATTTTGCATTGTTTGGTAGTGCACCTATGTTGGAACCTACAACCCCACAAGAAGCAAAAGAGATGGCAAGACTAGGTTTTGAAATATCTGAAGAGCTGCACTCTCCTATATTGCTAAGAACAACTACACGATTGAATCATGCCCGAGGGGCTGTGGTCCTGAAGAAACCTAAAAAATCACGAGGAAAAGGACACTTTGAAAAAAGTCCGATGCTTGTTACAACCCCTGAAGTTGCACGTGCAAAGCATCCTGAACTACTGAAAATGATGGAACGCGCAGAAAAAATTTCAGAAAAATCGCCATTTAATGAAATAGTAGCTATTGGAAAGACAAGCAAAATAGGAATAGTCACATCTGGAGTATCGTTTAACTATGTTAAAGAGGCAGTGGAGGACCTCCGAGTTGACGCTAAAATTTTGAAACTGGGGATGACCAATCCTCTTCCACGTAAGATGTGTGGGAAACTGATCAAAGCTTGCGAGCAGATCATAATTGTTGAAGAATTGGAGCCGTTTCTTGAAAATCAGTTTAAAGCAATGGCATATGACATGGAATCCAGCGTAAAAATATTCGGTAAATCAACTGGGCACTTTTCGCGTCTATATGAATACAATCCTGATATTGTTACAGATGCATTGTCTAAAATTTTAAAGGTTAAAAATCCGATTTCCAAACCAATAGATTACAAAATTAAACTGCCGAGCAGGCCACCCACTCTTTGTCCAGGCTGTCCACATCGTGCTACATATTTTGCTGTAAAGAAAGTAGCCCCTAAAGAAACGATTTACCCAACAGACATTGGTTGTTATACGCTGGGAAAGGCACCTCCACTTGAAATGGCAGATCTTTTGTTATGCATGGGATCTAATGCAGGCACAGCATGCGGTCTTGCTGTTTCAACTGACCAAAAAATCATTTCCTTTATGGGTGACTCAACGTTCTTCCATTCTGGGATTCCACCAATAATTGATGCGGTGCATCACAAGCGCGATGTAGTTATAACGGTTTTAGACAACAGGACTACTGCTATGACTGGTCATCAGCCACACCCTGGTACAGATTTTGACGGTATGGGAAATCCTGCGAAAAAAATCCTTGTTGAAGAGGTTGTAAAAGGATGTGGAGTTGAACACATCGAGGTCACGAATCCAAGTGACATTAAGGGAACTGCTGAGGCATTTAAACGGGCACTTGATTTCAAAGGGCCAGCTGTAGTAGTAAGCAAAGCACCATGCATATTGCTTGAGAATAGGGCAAAAAGAAAGGCTGGAAAAAAGATACCAACCTATGTAATCGACCAGGCGAAATGTAAGCAATGCAATATCTGTATAGGTAAATTTGGTTGCCCGGCATTTTACTATGGAGAGAATGGGACCGTACATATAGATGAACAACAATGTAATGGCTGTGGGGATTGTGTCCAAATATGTCCTTTTGATGCTATTTCTAAGAAGAAGGAGAAATAAATGAGTAAAACAAGCATAGTTCTTACGGGCGTTGGAGGGCATGGAGTAATAACTGCAGCCAACATTTTGGGAAAGGCAGCAGTCAATGCAGATGTGAACGTATATGTTTCAGAGGTTCATGGAATGGCTCAGAGAGGAGGTTCTGTCATTTGCACTGTTAGAATGGGAAACGTATCTAGCCCCTTGGTTGCGAGTGGAACTGCAGACACTATCATTAGCACCGAACCAATAGAAGCGTTACGCTATATTCGATATGCGTCCAAGGGTACAAAAATCATAACGGATATAACTCCAGTCATTCCGTTTACTGTTGCAGTGGGTGGTGAAGAATATCCTAGTTTGGAAGAAGTGTTTAAAGAAATAAACTCTCGTGCAAAATTGTACAAAATAGATGCCTTGAAAATTGCAGAAGACTCTGGTGCCATTATAACGAAAAATATTGTAATGCTTGGTGCACTTGCTGCAGTAGATGTTCTGCCGTTTAAATCTGACATTCTTTTTGAGACGATTCTTGATAACGTACCTACAAAGTATAGGAAGATAAATGAAAAGGCGTTTAGGGGAGGAATAGACGCCATTAAAACAATCTAAGTTGCATTTTTGTAAAATGGATAAAAACAAAGTAACAACCTCTGTATTGCTCATTCTGGCCAGTCTAGCGTGGGCAGGATCCTTTGTTGCAGTTCGGTTGACCTACCAAGAGATATCTCCAATTAATTTGGGTTTTCTAAGATTTTTCATTGCTACACCCATCATGGTTACACTCCTCCTTTTAAGAAAGAAAAAAACTCGGATACCTTCCAAAGAACTTCTGCCCTTATCGATTTTGGGGCTAACGGGCGTGACCCTTCTTTATATCTTTCAATTTATTGGCATATCATATACCACTGCATCAACCTCTGCAGTTTTAACTAACACGAACGTAATCTTTATTGCAATATTTTCTGCAATTTTTTTAAAGGAAAAGTTTTCATTAAGGAAATCAGCAGGGGTTGCTCTCTCATTTTTTGGAGTGATAGTTGTCATATTTGCACAGATGTCAAATGAAGACATTACATTCAGCGACACTTTCTTGATAGGTTGCATTTTTGTGATTCTTTCAGCTGCGTGTTGGGCAGTTTACTCAATCGTAGGAAAAAGACTTCTAATCAAGTACGATTCATTTACGGTTACTACATATGCATTTGCTCTTGGAACTGTTTTTTTCTTGCCCATTGTTTTTCCTGAGATAATAGATGTTATTCAGAACATTTCCTTTAATGGTTGGATGGCGGTTCTCTATCTTGGCTTGATTTGCTCTGTGTTTGCGTATCTTGCTTGGTTTTATGTATTGTCTAAAAACGAGGCAGGTAGCTCTGCAGTTTTTCTAAATTTGATACCTCTCTTTGCAATAACCCTCTCATTTTTTGTGGGTGAAGTGCTAACCGCCTTGTTTTTGATAGGCGCCATACTTATAATATATGGCGTATATCTTGCACAAAAGAATTGAGAAGTAAGGAGAAGCAGATGTTCTGTGTAGAATGTGGCAAAGAAGAAAAAATATTTCGAGATGGAGTGTGTGTTGACTGTTATTTGAAAACCCATAATTTTTCTAAGGGGCCACAGATTATTGACCTTTCTATTTGCCCACATTGCGGATCGTATAAGTACAAAAGCACATGGACCTCTGATTCATTTGATAATGTATTTAAAAGATGGATCAAACACCTTTTTGATATTAGTCGAGAGTTAAAAAAACCAGAAATTACTACAGAATGTGAGGAAGAAAAAGAACGAATAATATGCAAAGTCATCATTACTGGTTTTTTAGATGGAGTAAAAATCACTGAGGAACACAGCACAATCGTCCGTATGAAAAAAGATGTCTGTGACGTCTGTTCAAAACGCTTTGGAGGCTATCATGAGGCGATTGTTCAGGTAAGGGCGAATAAAAGAAATCTGACTGAAGAAGAACTCATTGACATTAGATCACACGTTGAGGATCTTGTTAGAACTATGCAAGAAAAAGGTCATCGCGGTCTTTTCATAACCGACATGGGAAAGGAACACGGTGGCATTGATTTTTATCTCAGTGATAAAGGAGTGGCACTAACCATTACAAAAAAGATCCAGGAAAGTTATGGTGGAGAAATTAAAAAATCATCAAAAAACATTGGCATGAAGGACAGTAAGCAGGTGTACAGAATGACATATCTTTTAAGGTTACCTTCCTTTAGAAAAGGAGATTTTATTTCCCATAAAGATTCCTTTTTCTATATTTCCTCAATTTCAAGAAACAAAGTTCATGTTTTGGAATTACATGGGTGGACAGAAAAATTTTTTGATGTAAAGGAAATTGAAAATACCAACATACTTGGTAGGGCCGAACTAATTAAGGAGATGATACTAGTTAGTCAAACGAAAGAAGAGATTCAGGTTATGGATCCAAAGACATATAAGACATTTGAAATGAGAAAACCAAAAAATATTTCATTTGATTCTAAGAAAGTCAGAGTGGCAAAGATTGAAGAAGAGATTTTTTTATTACCTGAAAATAACGCAAATAATAAATAGTAAAAAATGTCTTTACCAAATAAATATTAAGAGATATTTAGGTAGTGAGGTGAATAAATATGGCAAAAGCAAAAACAACTATGAATTTAGAAGAAAATGTGGCTAGCGCTCTTTGTTATGTGCTTATGTGGCTTACGGGGATAATATTTTATTTTATGGAGAAAGAAAACAAAACGGTAAGATTTCATGCCATGCAGTCGATCCTAACTTTCCTGCCACTGACGATCATTGGTTTTATTTTTGGCTGGATCGGAGCGCCTAGTGTAGGTTGGGGATATGGATATTATGACGTTTCGTATAATCCAGGCATTCCAGCACTCATATGGTTGTCCTGGGCGATTTATGCGGTAATGTTCATTCTTTGGCTTGTCCTTATCATAAAAGCCTATCAGGGAGAAAAATTCAAACTTCCTGTTGTTGGAGATATTGCTGAGAAGCACGCATAAACTCAGCAATCTCTTTTTTTCTTTTATGGGGATTAAAGATTTCGAGTTCTAGTATTTAAAGCAAACAGAGTTTTTTCGTAAGTCGTAAAAATATTAAAAAAGACATCCCATTTTTTAATCTTGCCCGTTGGGAAACTGGCAGGATGGT
>Ga0307431_1000475_pt1 | contig 27279 bp, 30 predicted proteins | sample SalMarWE160170MG_FD_202155 | JGI IMG/M metagenome (GOLD analysis project Ga0307431, IMG submission 202155) | Salt marsh sediment microbial communities from the Plum Island Ecosystem LTER, Massachusetts, United States - WE1603-170 | ecosystem: Environmental > Aquatic > Marine > Intertidal zone >...
CGTATGTGGGACTAAGATGTTCAGGATAGGAAAGAGCTAAAGCTGACATTATAGATATCAGGAGAGTTATTAAATAGGTTGGGTAAATCTAAATGAATACGCCCAGCCTTTTTATTGCTGATTGCACATTCTGGACCTTTGTTACCTAAATAGCTCTCGCTTGCCACAATGCTTGCAGGTGAAAATAATCCCACCTTGGGTGCTATCGAGCCTTTTATTCCAAGGCACATTACCCTTGACAAAGCGCCCTCTATCCCTACGTTCTGCCATCGGCTATCCATTCCTATATGTTTACAGGGTATCCGTTTACACCCTCGCCCGAGATTTCCTGTGTGCCCTGGACGATATCTCTTTCCATTTCTCTGGATTTGCCTTCCGCCACGCCACACACTTCTTTCGATACTCTGCCTTCTCTTCTAGGCTTAGACTCCTGTAGTAGTGTTCTCTTCTATACCGGCTGCACTCTCTACAGAACTTCCGGTAGCCTGGTGGGCGTGGCTCGCCGCATCGCTCACACCTCCTCATATCGGCAACAAGTGATGGTATCTGTCTAACCTGCTCCTCCGAATAAAGCCAGTGACCCCCGGGCTTTGTCGGGTTGATGATACCCTCTTTTCTTAGCTGGATGAGCCACTCGACTGAGTATCCCAGCTTAACCGCAACCGTGTTTTCAGGTAAGAATGTAACTCGTGATGGGCTGTATTTAGCTAAAATCTGCCTCACCCCCTCATAGCTTCTGCCAAACATCCGCCCAAGCTGCCGGAGGCTCTTACCCTTGTTTCTCTCGCGGATGAGTAGCTCTATATCGGATGAGACTCTATTCATTTTTTGCATGTTCCACGGTCTTTTGCATAGCCATAGTGCAGTCAGGCTCCCCTAACCGGAGGGGTTGGAGATCATTTAAGCTGCTAGGCAGAAAAAGATTAAAACGTCCTGCAGCACCCTGATTTCCCCTGGCAGAGCCCGCCTTTACCAGTTTATTCTCTAGGTAATCCCAGTTCACCTAAAGCAATTAAGTTCTTTTGAATCTCTGATGTCCCAGTTATAATAGTTGCTCCAATGGATGCCAGGTATAGGTGTGCAAACCACCCATGTAAAGGGGCTAAGTTCCCCCTCTCGTCAAGCTGACCGTACAATCCTAGCAACTGCGTAGCAACACTTGCCGCACGCTTAAGTAACTCACTGCTATATAGCCTGGATATAGCCGCATCCTGAACTGTAGCCATCCCCTTATCTTGCAGCCAAGCTACTCGATAGCAAATCAAGCGTCCAATCTCAGCCTCTATTGCTAATTGGGCTAACGTGTGTCTGCTGTTTGACCTATGCCTTTCGGGGGTAGCCTTTATATAATTTACAAGTCTGTCAATCATGCTTTTCACCACCGCCACCGGGGCAATTGCCGCCCGCTCATAGCTCAATAGCGTTTGTGCTACCTGCCAGCCTTCATTTTCTCCGCCGACTAGATTCTCTTTTGGCACCCTAACACTTTCAAAAAATATCTCGCTAAAGTCTGATTCTCCGAGTATGTTTTTTATAGAACTGACGGTAACGCCAGGGCTAGACAAATCAACCAACAAAAAGCTAAGCCCTCTGGATCTCTTGGAATATGGGTCTGATCTAGCTAGCAGACAGCACCAATCCGAATAATCGGCGAAGGTACTCCAAGTCTTCTGCCCATTTATGATGAAGTGATTGCCATCTTTAATAGCCTTCGTTTGGAGTGAAACTAGGTCAGACCCTGCCCCAGGTTCACTAAAACCCTCACACCAAAACTCCTCTCCTCCGGCAATTGGCTTGAGATGTCTCTCCTTCTGTTCCTCAGTCCCATGCTCAATAAGGGTGGGTGCCAGCATTTTTACGCCAATAGCGTTATATCCCGGTGACCCACGGCGTGCTATTTCCTCCAAGAAGATGAGATAGTCGACATGAGAGCAAGCCTGGCCACCATATTCTTCAGGCCAGAAAAGGGATAGCCACCCCCTCTCCCCCAGTTTAACCGCTATATCCTTGAATACCTGCCAGCCATCCTCCCTATTGACAACAGTGTCATCTATGGTGGGCCCTATATAGTCCACCCAGCCCCGTGGTAACCCTCTATCCAGAAAAGCACGAACTTCCTGCCGGAATTTCTCCTGCTCCACAGTAAATTCAAAGTCCACTTTTAAATTATGCCAGCCCCTTTCAACTTCTTTAGCTTGGAAGGTCCAAAGCCCATATATTTGAGGTAGATGTGCTCGTTGTCATAGCCCACCGGTCGGCATACCCATTTTGTCCTTATAGGTGTTTCTGTCATTTTATGTTGTGCCTGAGCTACGACGAGTTCTCCATAAAGAGGGTCTTTAACCGGAGTGAATATTCCCCTATCTAACCAGTTGGCGTCTTTCATGGTTTCTCCGGGAGAACAAACTGGCGCCACTACCGGGGTAATGGGAGCCAGGCGGCCATTCTGGGCATATTCTATAGACATATTTACCAGTTCTTCGTTGGTGTATTTGTGTGTCTCAGCAAAGACCAGCGGCGCCCATTTCAATTGCTGCTCCTTTTCTGTAAAGACTGTCAGGTTCGTCCAATCGGCGGCTCCCCACTCGTCCCATTTTCCCACCATGTCGGCAAATGCCTGCCACATCTCCAGCCTTAAGCCGCCCAGGAAAACGGCGCCGTCCCTAGTCGGGGCGAAGCAGTAGAGCCAGGCGGCGGTATCCATGCTGCCGAAGCGCTCAGCAATGACACCAGCTCCCTCATACCACAATGCAGCGTAGTCGTCAAAGCGGGCGTAAGCTTCGGCAGTGGCCACATCCAGCGCCTGTCCTTCTCCAGTTATCCACCGCCAGTGCAGGGCGGCCATAATGCCAACCGCCGTAAAGGTTGCCGGCTGAGCCCAGCCTATCCAGGGGCCGGCCTTGGTGGGGACTGCCCAGGGACATTCATCATAGCCCTTGCCCTCGGGCATAATCTCTCCTGTGCCCGATTGTATCCCTGACCTGGCCTGAGCTATATTATCGTAGTCCGGCATCGGGTTCCGGCTCATGGGGCTGAACTGCCCTCGTGCGGTTATAGAAGCGAATATAAGCCCGGGGTTAATCTCCTTTAGCTGTTCATAGCCGATACCCCACCCGTCCATGACGCCGGGCTTGTAGGTATCTATGAGCACATCAGCTTGGCCTACCAGGCTTTTAAGTATTTCTCTCCCCTCCGGCTTTTTGAGGTCCAGGGTAATATGAAACTTGTTTCTGCCCTCGGTAAGGTAGTTGAGGCCTTCACCCTTATAGAGCATGCCGTACGGTGTGCAGGTTCTGATGAAATCACCCTCCGGGGGTTCTATTCTTAAGACCTCAGCACCAAACTCAGCCAAGAGCGAGGAGCAATAGCATCCGGCGAAGCTTTTATAGCTCAAGTCCAGCACGGTTATATCGTCCAGGGCTTCGGGCCTGGTGTGGGCAATTCTGGGGTCATCCCTCTCTTTTATCCAGTCTGACCAGGATTGTTCCTTGTCCATTACCTTTGTTCCTTTTCTTTACCGTCTCCGGCCACGGTAAGTCCGGCTTTACCATCCCAGTCAGCCGGCGGCCGGCGTCCCGGCACATCAGCCCACTTGCCCAGGGCGCCGCATTCGTATAGCTGCTTGATTTCGTCCTCGCTTTTACCCAGGTGGTGCGCCATTATATATTCGTTGTCAAAGCCTACCGCCCTGACTGACCATTTGACCTTTGGCGGCGTCCTGGACATCATTACCGGAAATTCATAGTCGTGGTATTGACCGAGTAGAGGGTCATCAACATCGGTGATGAAGCCTCGCTCCTGGAAATGATTATCTTCCGCCACATCCTTGACGGTGTACACGCGGGACGCGGCGAAGCCGTGCTTTTCCGCCATCTCTTCAATCTCTTCGGCGATCCTGGCTCTGGCCCAATCGGCGATGATTTTTAGAATTTGAGTGGCATTATCTTCCTTAAGCCGAGTGAGGTGGTCTTTAAATCTAGGGTCGCTGGCCAGCTCCGGCCTGCCCATAGCCGTGCACAGGCCTCCGAATTCCTCTGGGGCGGGGGCGGCTATAGCCACAAAAGCACCGTCGGCGCAGTAGAACGTGTCGGCGGGGCATATAGATACGTCCCTGTTACCGGCTGGCATGGCTGCCTTGCCCGTAATCTGCTGGTAAGGCCAGACCCAGGACATTGCCCGCATAATGTTTTCGCTCTGTGACAGCTCTATATACTGTCCCTTGCCCGTCCTCTCCCGATAGTGGAGGGCAGCCAGTACCGCCATCTCACCCATCAGTCCGCCGTAGTCGTCACATGGGTATATACTGCTCTTAAGAGGCGGCTGACCGGGGAAGCTGGACATCCAGGCATATCCGGAAAATCCCTGGGAGGCGCCGTCGTTGGAAGGCCTGTTTTCGGCGGCGTATTTTCCCCACTGGCCAAAGCCGTTCTTGGCGATGTAAATAATGCCGGGGTTAACCTCTTTGATTTGTCGGTAGCCAATGTTCCAGCCTTCCATCACCCCCGGCCGGAGGTTTTCTTCAATAATGTCAGACTTGGCGGCGAGTTCCAGAAACACCTTCTTCGCTTCAGCATTATGCAGGTCCAGGCCCAGCCAGTATTTGTTGATATTACTGTGAACAAATACCGGCCCGTACCCCCTAAATAAATAGCCAAAGGGAGTCATGTCACGACAGGTATCCCCCATAGGCGGGACTTCACACTTAATAACTTCGGCACCCATCGCTGCAGCAAAACCTGGCCCCGAAGGACCCAGAATGAGGGTGCATACCTCAAGTGCCCTGATACCTTTTAACGGTGCTGGTTTAGAATTTTTCTTTTCTTTATAGTTCTGCCAGGTCTCTTCTGCCATGGCAATCAGCTACCTTCCTAGTATCTTATTTATGAATGAATGATACTAACCATAAGTAAAAGGGCGCGGTAGACCGATACCTTCTGGGTCACTAGAGACCGTGAGAAAGCGAGGGTCGCCGCACCCCTCTGGAAGAAAGCCCGAACAGTTGCCAGGGCTAACCAAGCCCGTATCGTGCATAGGAAGGGCTATAAAGTATTCGAGGAGGTTATAATGAATCAGGAATCCGCTTTCATCGGAATCGACGTCGCCAAGACACGGCTGGATGTCGCTATCCGCCCCACCGGCCAGCAATGGCAGGTTGCTTACACCGAGAAGGGTATTCAGGGCCTGGTCGACTAGCTTGCTGACCTTCACCCTACTCTGGTGCTCCTTGAAGCATCTGGCGGGCTGGAACTTCCTATGGTCACTGCTCTGGCTGCCGCCGGTCTGCCTGTCGTAGTTGTCAACCCCAGACAGGTAAGGGATTTTGCCAAAGCCACCGGAAAGCTGGCCAAGACCGATGCTTTGGATGCCCAAGTCCTGGCTCGTTTTGCTGAAGCGGTTCGTCCCACTCCACGTTCCCTTCCGGACACGGAGACTCAAGCTTTTACCGCTTTGGTAGCTCGCCGGAATCAGGTGATGAGCATGCTGGTTGCTGAGAAAAACCGGCTGTATGCGTCCCGACCACCAGTACACCAGCGAATCCAGACTCATATCGCCTGGCTCAAGCAGAAATTGGATGAGATAGATCGAGGCCTGAAGGAGATGCTGCATAACAGCCCGGTATGGCGTGAAAAGGAAAACCTGCTGAGAACGGTGCCTGGTGTAGGGCCGCAGCTGACAATCTCCCTCTTGGCCTACCTGCCTGAACTGGGAACCTTGAATCGAAAGAGTATAGCTGCACTGGCTGGAGTAGCTCCTTTGAACAGGGATAGTGGTACCCTGCGCGGGAAACGTGCAGTTTGGGGTGGCCGCTCCCGTATCCGTGCCTCCCTCTATATGGGAGTATTGGTAGCCACCCGCCATAACCCTGTCATTCGCACCTTCTATCAGCGGCTGTTGGCAGCAGGTAAACCCAAGAAGGTCGCCCTTACTGCTTGTATGCGTAAACTGCTCATTATCCTTGATGCTATGCTTAAACATGATACTTCCTGGCAATCCCTTACTCCTCAACTACTCGGACCGTGCTCTTGACTTTTAAGACAGTTGCTTTCTCTGAAGTTCCACCTGGGCATAAGTTACACCACCCGGGTATCCGACCCCGCCACCCTTTTGCTTTCAATCCCCTCAAAGAGGCGGGAAGGCACTTGCCCTGCTTTAGCCACTACTACAGGGAGGGCGGAGGCGACGATGAAAGCCCCAAGTGGGGACCCTAGCAGAGCCTGCCTTTGCCCGTTTATTCTCTAGGTAGTTTTAGCCCACTGATAGCAATTACATTTTTCGGAATCTCCAAAGTTACGGTTGCAATAGCCACTCCTATGGACGATAGATATAACTGTTCGAACCACCCATAAAGACAATGGGAGCTTCTGGGGGCCCTTTTACAAAAGGGCCCCCAGAAGACCAGAATAGTAGTTATTCGTGCTTATAGATGTTGTGAAGTGGCCAGGTGCCCAGTGTTACTGCCTTACCCCCCTGTACCTGCTGAACAAGTACCTCATCCATACCTATAACGTCACCCGGACCAAAGGTCAGCGGTGTACTGGTTATGCCACCGGTTTCAAGGTTTTTAATCATGTAGAAACCATACTCCAGCACATCAACCGGCGTTAGTTCATCAATAGGCACCTCTAGCATGGCAAGCCTTAATGCCTCAACCTGGATCATGGCCTCAACAACGCCATGCGGATACATGATATGGGTAACCCGATTATCGGGGCGATAACTATCCTGCAGGTCGTTACAGTAACTAATCCCGGGGACGGCGAGGTCATATAGGGGAGGATAACTACCAGCGCAGAGATAACCGTCACCCACCTCGCCCAGAGCCTCAGCAAACACCACGGCGTGGCCTGGGGAAGCAGTACCAAAAGCTATCTTGTAGCCCAGGTTAGGCCCCATGTCCAGCCTGACCATTTCCTTATACGTTGGCTGGGCGCCGGGGTTAATCATAACACCAAGGGCAAGGTCAACCTTATTTTGCTTTAGCCACAAAAGCTGGGTAGTTGGTGGAGAGGTAGGTACTAGGGGCACATACTGTTCGCCAACGTACTCGTATCCACTCTCCTCCAGAAACGCCCGGAACTCAGGTATCACCAATGACCTGCCCATAGCGTTATCGGCAGTAAGGACGGCAACCTTTGGTGCCCTGGTTCCTTCCCAATTATCCATGAACCAGTCGGCGATGGCGGCGGTGGCATCAGTATAAACAGGGTACTGTATGAAGATTGTTTTTGGCGGCGACAGGAGATATGGACCCACGGCCGAACTAGTGGCACCGATGCGGTCCTCATTTAGCAGGTTCATTAGTGCCAGCGCCTGTGGCGACCCTGATATCCTCTCGAACAGGAGTCCTTTGTCCTTAAGCTCCTCATAGATAGACAGCACCTTCTCTACATTGAGCTCATCATCTCGCCACAGCACCTCCAGGGTTATATCCTCGGGGAACGTCTCAGTTCGCCACGGAGCTAGCTTGTGGGTCTCATTTACATACGCGGCATAGTCCTCAAATCCAGCCAGAACCGCCGCCATATCCTCAGCGTAGGCACCGGTCAACGCAAAGCAACCACCGATACTTAGTGTCTTCTGAACTGGCGGAGGTGCCGTTGTTTTTGGCGGCGGCGCCGTCGTTGCTGGCGTCGTTGTCTCTTCAGCCGGACAGGCAGCAAACAGAGGCATTGCCAGCAGCAGAATAATCAGGGAAGCTATAAATAGCCATTTAATTTTAGTCATTTCTCCTCCTTTCTGGTTTATGATTTAGGCTACTCCATAAATTTAGCATCCTATTGAATTTCATCACCTCCCTTCCCTGTATTATTATAATACCCTAATGTGAAAAAGGCCATAGCCGGTAATATGCCTTGACCATCTGCCACCGGTGAGCCAGCCCCCTCGGCTCAAAGATAAGGAAGAGGATAATTACCAGTCCGCGCATGATAAGGCTGAGCGAAGCCGCTGCCTGGGGAGCCACGGCGGCCGATAAGATTGGGCCAACAATGGTAACCAGCTCATCCAACAGCTTGAGGAACACGACGCCAAAGATAGCTCCTGCGGTGCTGCCCATACCACCGACAATTAGCATGCCCAGATACCACACCGAATTCATGAAGGGGAACTGGTCGACAGTGGCGAAAGCAACGTAGTGAACCAGCAGTGAGCCAGCGACACCGGCATAAACACAGCCGATAAAGAATGCCACCAGTTTATAGCTCAACAGATTGACCCCCATGACCTCAGCCGCCAGCTCATTGTCCCTGATAGCGATGAAGGCTCTGCCTGCCCTGGTCCTGACCAGGTTTTTAGCTAAGAACGTACCCAGACAGGCGATTATCATCACCAGGTAGAAGTAGCTACTTTTGGACTTAAAGACAAAGCCGCCTATCTCAGGTCTGGGCACAGCTAAACCATCACTACCACCGGTAATACCGTACAGCTGGAGTATAACCCAAATAATAATAAAGTGGGCGGCTATGGTGGCCATAATCAGGTAGAAGCCCTTAATCCTTAGTGATGGTAAGCCGAAGATTATACCTACTATTCCCGCAGCCAGGGCGGCACAGGGTAGGGCTGCCCAGAATGAAAAGCCAAGCTTGGCAGTGAGTATGGCCGAGGTATAGGCACCTACCGCCATGAAACCGGCATGACCCATGGATATTTGATTACAGTATCCGGTTAGAATATTGAGACCGTGAACACTAATAACGGTGATGCCTATTATGGTCAGTACGGTCAGTATTCTATCACCGAAAAATAGCGGGCAGGTGAAAAGAAATATGAGAAAGGCAATCAGCATTACCCAATGCGTTCTGGTGCGGAAGATAGCCATATCCTGCGCGTAGCCTTGGTTAAAAGTTCCGCTGGGTAAACCCATTCTCTTTAGCGTAGCTCCTTTTTAATCTTAACTCCGCCAAGTAAATGGCAGGTCTTAGTAAATAGCCTGATTATAGTTTAAATCCTTTCTATCTCAACCAGACCAAATAGGCCGTAGGGCCTAAAGATTAGCACAATTATCATGATGATGAACGGGAAGACATTAGCCAGCCCACCGCCAGGTAATAGTGGGTCCAGGTAGCCGGCGGCTACATTCTCCAGCACACCCAGTATTATTCCGGCGACAATAGCCCCGCCAATTGAGTTTATCCCTCCCAGGAGCACTACAGCAAATGCCTTCAGACCAATCATAGACAGCGGTATCATAACACCAGATACGCCGCCTAAAATAATGCCGCCAATTACACCAACAATACAGGCAATCACCCAGGAGAGGGCATAAACGGTAGTTACCTTTATACCAGCACTCTGTACCACCTGCTCATCCTCGGCGGTGGCCATCATTGCCAGCCCACTTTTGGTGTAGCGGAAGAAAAGCATGAGTATAGCTACTACAGCAATAGACACTATTACTCCGATTAATGTCTCCGGGGGTATGGATAGCTCACCAACCTTTAGAGTTAGAGTCGGCAACACTCCGTGGTAGGTCTTATATTCACCACCCCAAATTAGGGTTGCCAACCCTTCAAATACAACGGACAGGGCTATGGTCATCATGATTACCGCCAGCACCGGTTGACCCACCAGTGGGCGCAGGGTAAAGCGTTCTATTATCAAGCCCAGTATAATGGCCGACGCTACCGCCGCCAGCAGGCTGGCCCATACCGGCAGGTGGAAGGTTACCAGAAAGGTGAAGCCCAGGTAACCACCAATCATGACAAAGTGTCCCTGGGCAATGTTGAATGCCTTGGAGCATTTAAGGATGATAACAAAGCCTATAGCGATAAGGGCATAGACCATGCCAAGGGCAAAACCGCTTACCATTAGCTGTAGAAAGAAGCTCATCGGGTAGCCCCTTCCATAGACTGTATGCTGATAGTGGTCTTTACCGTACCCGTTCGCCCATCCCGATACCTGACCTGAGCTTCTATAGGCATCTCCGTCTTATCACTATAGATAGCATTGATAAGCTCACGGTAGCGCTCTTCCAAAAATGTTCTTCTCAGCTTCATGGTTCTGGTTAGCTCACCTTCATCGGGGTCAAACTCCTTGTGCAGATTGACGAATTTCCTCACCCTGGTGCCCGGCGGTAAAGCGCTATTTATTCTGTCTATATCCTGCTTCACTAGCTGGTAAACCTCTGGCCTCTGGGAAAGCTCGGTGAAGGTGGCATAAGCTACCCTTTTCTCCCCAGCCCACCTACCTATGCTAGCATAGTTGATTACTATGACTGCTGATGCGTAGGCTCTATCCGGGCCGGCTAGAACCCAGGCGTCCTTGATATAAGGACTGGACCTCAGCTGACTCTCAATAAATTGGGGGGCCAGTTTATCGCCGCTGGCCAGCTCAACCAGGTCCTCTACCCTATCCAGAAAGACAATGTGTCCATTCTCAGTAATGGAACCACTGTCTCCACTATAAAACCATCCGTCTTTAAGCACCTCGGCAGTCTTATCCGGGTCGTTATAGTAACCAAGGAAAGTACCAGGCTGCCGGTAAATAAGTTCACCATTATCGGTTATTCTTACCTCTGCTCCCCGCTGAATGGGGCCTACAGTCTCTATACGGATGTCGTCATTCTTGGCGCCAGTTAGAGCTCCACCCTCCGTTGACCCATATACGCTTTTAAGAGGAAGATTTAGGGCATGGTAGAACCTGAAGGCGTCGGGGCTGAGTATAGCCCCGGTGGTATAACAGATTCTGGCGTTGGTCAGACCAAGGCTGTCTCTGATAGGTCTAAACAGGGCTATATGAGCCAGGGCATGGAGTATTTTCCAAAACAGGTTTGGCTTTTGTTTTTTATACCTTAAATCAGCTATTTTGTAGCCGATGGGCATCAGCCGGCGGAAGGCGAACCTCTTGATGGCATCGGCATCTAGAATCCGTGCCTGAAGCATTCCTGCCTCAGCCTCCCACAGCCGGGCCCCGTAGAGTACTATGCTCGGTCCTATTTCCCTGGTATCCTCTTGCTGGGTTTCCGGCTCTTCAGAGAAGTTCAGGATGCTGGCCGACAACAGGTGGCAGCCAATCCCGAACCACTGCTCGGTCATCCAGACCGGCGGCAGGTAGGGAACAACATTATCATCCTCATGCCATGGGTCCAGGTGCAAATAATAGTCAGCACCGGTCCTCATAGTCCTGTAGGTATGGACGGCTCCCTTGGGTGCATCTCCGGTGGTTCCCGAGGTGTAAACAATAGCGCAGACATCATCGGCTTTACCCGTTTTGACATTCTCCTCAAAGAGGCGGGGGTGTTCCTTTTCATATCTTTCCCCCAGCTCCAGCACCTCCCTGTACCCCGTTAAAATAGGGTCATCGTAATGGGCTAACCCCTTATAGTTCCAGTAGATAACCTTTTTGAGTCGTGGAAGCTTGTCCTTAATCTCGAGTAGCTTGTCAATTTGCTCTTGGTCTTCAACCACGGCATATCTGGCTTCGGAATTTTCGGCAATGTATTTTATCTCTGAGGGAAGCAGATCTGAATATACCCCCACTGAGGCCCCATGGTTAGCCTGGGCAGCCAGCTCGGCATAATACCACTGGGGGGCATTGTTCCCAATAATGAGTAGCTTGTCTCCGGGTTCAAAGCCGAGGGATAGCAGACCGAGTGCTAGTTTTTTGACATTGAGATAGTAGTCATTCCAGGTATAAGGCTGCCATATGCCCCGGTGCTTGTAGCGCATGGCGATGTGACTATCGCCATACTTTTGGTAGTTGTATTCGAGCACCTCTGGCCAGGTGTCCCCTTTTTCTCTATAGACCTGCTCCGTCTCGGTTGTCATCGCCCCCTGCCTGTTTTTTTTCAGGTTAGCCACTTCTTCTTTCGACGGTAGTGCTTGAATTCACGATAGCTCTTTTTGGAGCCTGCCACCGATAGCCCCATGTAGAATTCCTGAACGTCTTCATTATCCCTCAGCATATCAGCCGCCCCGCTGAGGACTACCCGGCCATTCTCCATAACATAGCCGTAATCGGCAATGCCCAGGGCGGCCCGGGCATTTTGCTCTACCAGTAATATCGCCATTTTTCGTTCCTCATTGATTCGGCGGATAATTTCATAGATTTCCTGCACCATTAGCGGGGCCAGACCGAGTGAAGGCTCGTCTAAGAGCATGAGCTTGGGACGTGCCATAAGCCCTCGCCCTATCACCAGCATCTGCTGTTCACCACCGGATAGATAGCCGCTCGTCTGGCGGCGGAGGGTTTTGACCTTGGGGAAGTACTCAAAGACCTTCTCTATATCAGCTTTGACCTCTTTCCGGTCTTTGCGATTATGGGCGAATACCATCAGGTTCTCCTCAACACTAAGATGTCCAAGAACCCGCCGCCCTTCCATAACCTGGGTTATGCCCGCAGCGGCAATGTCACCCGGGCCATACCTGTCTATCCGCTTGCCATCAAAAACAATGCTGCCGTCGGTTACCTCGCCTTCCTCTGTCTTTAATAGCCCCGAGATTGCCTTCAGGGTAGTGGTCTTGCCGGCGCCGTTAGCCCCGAGTAGAGCTATGATTTTGCCGTCACCTACCTCCAGTGATACCCCCCGCAGTACCTGGATGATATTCATGTAGGTGACTTCAATGTTGTTTACCTGCAGCATTTTTCCCCCTTAACCAGTCCCGGCTTATGTTTCCTGACCCAGATAAGCCTTGATAACCTCGGGGTTGGCCTTGATTTCGGCCGGGGTGCCTTCGGCAATCTTGCGTCCGAAATCGAGGACGATAATCCGGTCGGCAATGCCCATTACCACCCCCATGTCATGTTCGACCAGGATGATATTTTTGATGCCGTCCCTGAGTACGGGGGTATCGGGGTAGGTATCCCCCTGGCCTTCAAAGACATCAATTATGAAGCGGGCGATGTCCTCCTTTTCCTCCAGGTTCATCCCGGCCATCGGCTCGTCGAGGAGCAGGACTTTCGGTTCCAGGGCCAGGGCTCTTCCCAGTTCCACCCTTTTTCGCAGACCGTAGGGCAGAACACCCGCTACCTTCTTTCTAATCGACTCTATCTCCAGGAAGTCGATAATCTCCTCTACCGTCCGGCGGTGCTCGATTTCTTCTTGGTGCGCCCAGCCAAAATACAGAGCGCCAGTGATAAAGTTTTGCTTCATCAGAACGTGTCGGGAGGCCATAAGGTTATCCTGGGTGGTGAGACCGGTGTACAGCTCGATGTTCTGGAAGGTGCGGGCGATGCCGAGTTTGGCCACCTTATCCGGGCGCATTCGGGTAATTCTTTGCCCATCGTAGTATATCTCACCTTTTTGAGGTTTATAGAAGCCGTTTATGCAGTTGAGTATGCAGGTCTTGCCGGCACCATTGGGGCCGATAATAGCCAGTATCTCTCCATCCCGTATATCCAGGCTCACGTCGATAAGGGCTCTGACACCGCCAAAGCTGAGGGAGAGGTTTTCAATCCGTAATCTAACCTGCAGTTCAGTTTCCACTTACAACTAACCCGCGTGCTGAATTAAGAGTATAGCATGCTGAAAAAATTAATTATAGCCCCCCCCCTATACTAATACACATATCTATAAAATCAATACCCTATCTAGGGTATTTTTGACAAGAAAATGAGAAGATGATATGGAAAGCTGATCAAATAAGTCCTAAGCCTAACTTTGTGGTTACTTTATCCGATCTCACAGACGAAAAGAAACAGGAGACTACCTTACTGGCTAGATTCCATCTAAGTAGAAGAGAGCTGGATGTTATTTACTATCTAACTAGAGGGCTGTCTGATGATGAAATTGCAGAAATACTTTATATTAGCAAGCTGACGGTACATACACATATAAAGAACATCTATAGAAAACTAGGTGCTTAGGGGTAGATTATTGAATTTCAAGCCCAAGGTTATTATCACTTTTGGGGCTTTTGCTTTCGAATTCGTACGTAGAGCCTGTGATAATGAATTTGCAGTTCTATTCGGTAAGTGGAGTTCAAAAAGACTCGGGGAAGAGTTTAGGAAACGTATAGAATTGTATGAGCCTTCAGGGATTAATATCTTACCTTTGCTACATGTCAGCATATCAAGAGGACGGTTCTTAGAAAGTCATCGGTATTTCGTAGGGGAAGGAGGAAAAGAGCCAGCTAACTACTTTTAATTTGTAGGCACCAAACTAGCTAACCTATTCCTTAAAGAAGCGGAAAAGCTACCAATATGGATCACATCGGGAACAAAGCATGCTGGTCTGACATGAGAGATTGCTAAATGGCAGATACTTCGCAAATAAAGAAAGTGATTGAACCATACATATAAAACTGGCTTTCTTCGATATTCCCTAGCCACAACTTTGGAGAAAAACCTGTTATGCTCACAACTGGACGTAGCTACAGTTTCGATGCGGTGTCCGAAGACGGATCAATAGTGGTAGCTATTCTGTGCAATAGAGCAAAGACAAGGACTGGGCGGGAGAATACTGGTGGAGTTAGAAAAGCCTTGGCGGAACTTGCTTATCTTAAGCTAACTATTTCTTCGGTTGCAGAGCGGGTAATGGTCTTCACAAACCCAGAATTCAGTGAACTGATTCGCCGTAGGGCAAGTAGGGTAGGAATGGGGAGCGTTCGTATAATTGTTTGTGCACTCCCTCCCGATATGGACAGCCTTCTTTGTGAGATCCTTGATGAAGCTAGCTGCGAGCAACGTGCAGCAGAATAGACCTACATATTGTTACCGTTTATCTTGCCTCCTGGAGGAGCTAAGCTAACAAATAGCCCCAAAATTGGATGTTTCAAATTTCATCTTATTGTTGAGTAAACAAGAGTCCAGAATATTGAGTTGAACACTTCATCTTTAAGTGTGATGTGAGATTAGAAGTTGCTGCAAAGCTGGGATAAGCTTTTTCCTCTCAAAGGAAAGTTCGGGTACTGTTACTGAATGGCTTCTGAGCGCTAGCTTGCTTTTCTGATGTAGCGAACCACCGACTTGGTTAACGCCCTGCCTCCCGGGCCTCTTGCTGTACGAACACAGCTGGCGCCCGCTGATTAGCGGGAAGCCGCATCCTTACCGCACTTCTCGCACAATTCCCCAAAAACAAGACCCGGTGGAGGGCTGACAAAATCAAGCTTCTCTTTGTAGTAATACTCACCCTTGCCGATGACGGTGCCACACCGCTGACAGCGATGAGGAACTCTGGCCCTTACCTTAGCCCAATACTTTAGGCTATCATACTTGCCCATTTGCCTATTTGAGTCTCCTTGGCCTGCCGTACTCTTGGTTAAGATAGCCTACTTCGCATCCAAGCACTTACGTTTCCATTCGTCAACTGTGCGGGCTAGCAGGATTCTAAAGTCCGAGACACGTTTCCGTAGCTCGCCAAGAATTGCTAAGTCACCTTCACTGTATGTCATCGGCACCACTACGGTCCAGATAGGCCAATCCTGGCCCTCGCTGACCCTACGGACGATTTTGTCTACGATACCCCTAGTGTGCACCCAGTCTTCAGATAGTTTGCCCCATAATGCAATGAAATCCTTCCCTAGCGCTTCAAACCGTTTGGCGGTGCTCGTACGCTCCTGATGTAGCAACTCGATTCTCGCTTGAAAGAAAGGCTGGTCGGGAAAATGCTGGTCGGCCACGTAACACTCCCCTAGCGACTCTGTCAGGATTCTGAGCTCACCGAAGCAGCTGACAAGATTGGCCGCGAGCAGATTCAGGTAGATGGCATAGCTCATTGGCATTAGGATGTGCCAGACGAAGCTGGCAACTGCAAACCGGCTATGCTCCTCCATAGCGTCAGTGCGCTTCGCCAAAAAAACCATGTGGTCGATGGCATCATTCAGCAACTCTATAACTTCGTCGTATACTTCCTTAGCATGCTCAGCGAGAAACTCGTCGTTCTCATGCAACAGCTGCGCTATAAACTCTATATAGCTCGACGCAGGACCCTTCGATTTCCTTGCACCTTCAATATGGCCTAGAAAATCGCTTCCTAGTACACCATCCTTTACAGCAGTTCCCATGAGGTTACCAAGTTCAGTTTCCGGCAAAATGGGAGCATACTGCCCAAAGCCTCTCTGCCCACGATGCTTCCAGTAGGCGATACGGATTTTCTCAACACCTGCTTCCTCCGGCAGTCGAAATCCCCTTTGGATTTTGTAAATGTAGCCATTGGTTGGCGAGAGCAACTCAGATTGGGCTACTACATGAAATCTACTCATCTCTAGTCTCCTTCCCCCAAATTACTGTGTAGAGAGCTACCAAACGTCTTTCAGCAGTTCAACGATTTCACTGGGTCTCTCTACAATGACGTCAGCCCTTGGGACCTCATTCTTCCAGTTGAGGGAAATCCTCGTAGCCAGCATACATAGCATAACCTGCGTAGTCAGCATACTTGGCGTATCCTGCTCGCTGCGCATATGGAGTAAAGCTACCATGCCGCCACGACTTCTTGCTTTCGTTCGTTATGAGACGATTCCCGCTGATGATCTCACCGAGATATTGACCGTCAGGCGCATAGACTTCATCGCCAGAAAAGCGACCAACATGCTTTCCGTCATATGTCCGAAGGTCATCTCCGTCTCGGTAGCCAAAGCATCGACCACCCCAAGTCCAGAGCCATTCCATACCGAACTCCTGATTGAAGTTTCGCTTTTCCTAAACTATTGCTCGTCTTTCTCTCCGTCATTATACTACACACCCACACTATCATGCCTGCCATAGTGCTGAACAAATCGCCACATTGTTAGGCAATCACAAGTTACAGTACTCACACTTGGTAACCCAGGAGACTCATAATTTCATATCCATATTTCCTCAGTATCAAGAAACGGTCTGAACTCTCCAATCGCTGAACTGCCAGTTTTAGCTCCTGAACTCGGTTAGAATTACTTTTGGCCTGAGCATAAAGCTCCTCGATGAACTTCAGTGATGCTGGCAGTTCTATTTCAGAGGGCGGAAGTATACCCATGTCGCGAGACATTTCCTGGCTGCGCCTTTCAAGCATGTCAAGGTATTGGAGAAAATCGATTGCTTTTTGATCAGTAGATTCTCTCAGCTCGGCAAGATGCTGCTCCATCAAAGCATCCTCCTCTGCGAGCATGGTGTCCAGGTCGGAGATGTCTAAGCCTCCTATGTCGAGCATCTTGAGCAAGAGTTTTACCAGAGCGCGGCATGCCCTGATATTTCTGTCTTCGGACTTGTAGGCCGGTATTTCACTTATCAGTCCGATGGCGTCGATGCTCTTGCTCTTGGCCATACCCAGCAACCAAGCATTCAGATTGTTGGCAATGTTCATCGGTGGAGCGTCTGCTATATGGTAGCTGCGAAGGTATTTTCGTAGCTCTTCATCAGTTGCTGAACCGCATATGCTCGGTTCACTCAGGTGGTGAATATCGGTCAGGAACGCTCCTGGCATATATAATCTATGAAGTCCAAAGCCCTTAGCAGCCTCCAGTACATACCCGGCTAGTTCTGGAACCTTGCCCGGCAATGGATGGGCACTCCCTGTAAAGAATATGACGTCTTGGTCTTTTCCCGATTTCCAATAGTAGAATCTGTTTTGCGGCGTGTGTTCACCCAGTTCTATCGGGACGATGTCGATTAACCCATCCCGAAATACAAAGCTATAGGGAGGTGTGAAGAAGTCGTCTGGCTCTATTTCAGCAAAAAGCTCTGCTCCTAGCTTTTCCCTGAGGTAGTTAGCCGTCCTAAGTCCTACATTGGCAGTACCTATCCCCGCTGCTACAAGAAAAGGTCCCTTAAGTTGAGGGTGAGAGTAGATCTTTAGTAATTGGTTTTTGCTTTGCATTATATTTCTCGCCACCTAGGACAACCATTGCTATTATATCACGACTGGTACTGCATCATGATCTATTGATTACCTGATGGTGCACGTTGCCCAAAATAGTTTCCAATGATACTAGCGAAGGAATGGATTATGTTGTTTCTCCCAGCCAATTGTAATATTTGGACCATGGCCGGGCAGGACCACGGTCTCGTCTGGCAGGTTCAGGAGTTTGCTTCGTATGCTTGAGATCAACAAATTGTGGTTGCCACCAGGACCATCGGTACAGCCAATGCTCTTATTAAACAAAGTATCTCCACTGAATACGACGCCGTATCCGGCTAAGCATATGCCAACAGGGCTATTCCCTGGGATATGTAAAACCCTAAAGACAATATCAACGACATCTATGGAATTACCGTCTTTCAGCAGCCTGTCCGGCTGTGGTGGGGGCCTAAAGGTGGGGGCAAACTTAGAGAACTGGCTGTTTTCATATTGACTGACTATTCCAGCTTCGGCAGCATGCAGAGCGAATTTGGCTTTAGTAGCCTCCTTGACGTGTGCAATGGCTCCAATATGGTCAGGGTGAGTGTGGGTAGCCACTATAAGACCGACCTTAAGATTTAACTCTGAGATATTGTTTAGTATTCTGACTGCATCGCCTGCGGGATCAATCACCATACCATCATGCGTCTTGTCTGAGGCTACCAAGTAACAATTGGTACCAAAAGGCATTATTTGCAGAACTCGATATATTATCTTTACCATTTTTTAGACATTCAGATTTCCTAAATCTATATTTTACGATGATAGATCATTGTGAACAAGGGATTTAAGCAACCTGATTAGCCAACATTTTATCTTTTCGTGCAGCCGAATTGGACACTCGGAAGAAATCTGCCCACTATCCCTTCAGCCACATTTCTAAAACTGCCTGCCGTTTGATGCAGGCTGCATAACCAGTGGTGTAACTGGAAAAAGGATGGGGCCCAACCCAGGAGTCAAACGTGGGAATGACTGGAGTGCTTCTATTTAAACCTTATCTTTGTGCCCAGACATGTGCATGGCAATTATCAATCTTAAAGGCAAATTTGAGAAGAATAGTCGTCTTCACCTCGTTTAAAGAACCTTCCCATGATAGCTCTCTTTCTAACCTTTCAAAGTGGTCATCTATGAAATCCAGGCCGAGGGGTTTTAGAAACCAGTGGAAGTCATACCAAGTATCGAGCTCAACATGAATATCGCATTTTAAGATGGTCAATGCTTCTTTTTTATCAATCTCTACGTCAAAATTACTAGCATTCACCCCATAGGCTGCCTTAAATTTTTCAATTTGGTCAGAGCCAAATTTCTCCTCCTCTTCTATTAGCCTTGTGAATTTATCCTCAGCCCATTTCTTCTCCTCAAAGTAATGTAAAGTCTCTCCTTCTGCTTCGATTACGATGTTCCTTTCAAGTTCTCTTAGCTCACCAAGCTCTATCTTTTCTGGTATGGAGGAGGGAGTTTTAGATTCTGGCGCACAGCCACTGATTAAGAACAGTAGAGTTACCACCAAAACGGCAACTATTATCCTGCTTAGTTTTCTGAAATCGTTGTTCATCTAGAGCTCCTCATGATTTTTACTGCTCTTCCTAAATCTGCCTAGTTGGGATAAACCTGGGTTTGTACTTCCCTTTGAGAAACGGCGGAAACCTAGCAAGTAACATGAACAATAGCAGCAACCCTTTTTGTTTCATTAAGCTTGTTAAATTTGCCTACTACATCTGGTGTATTAGCTTCTATTATTTCTATCGCTTTCTTTTGCAAAAGGGCTCTTGCATCACTACTCAGGCTTGCGCATCCAGATGTGCCCTTTCCAGTAACAACAACATCGGGATTTTCCTTCAATACATATTCAACTTGGTCTTTTGTAAATGTATGTCCATAGTTTCTCTGTTCTACCTTGCCAGAAGGAAGTATATAAATGTCGTGCCTGTAGGTAACATCATTTACTGTGATAGACCCAAAAGAGGATGAGTTTATCTTTGTCATCTTTCTTTACTTCCCTTCAGTAAGTACTCCCTCAAAATATCCTCCCCCCTTTCTTGTTACCCAAACGCGTTCTTGACTATCCTAATTATGCCACTACCGACGGGAAGACTGCAAAGGATATATAGTCCAGAGGCTAATGGCTTACCAGAGGAAGCACTAGAAACTTGCACCTGGAATTGGAGTCTTGCCATGCACTGGCACACTTGATGGGAGTCGCTCCGGGTAAGTCGATGCGAAATCCTGCTAAAAAAGCCATCTTGTTGATATCTCACTTCCTCTATATGGTATCATTTAACTAGTGATTTTCATCTTAGGAGAACTATGACTAACGAAGACATACCAGAGCTGCAATCGATATGGGATGATGCCAGAGGCTACATCAAGCACGGTAATTACAATAAAGCCATAGAGATCTACCAGTACATCCTCATCCGGTATTCGGATGACCCCGTAGCCGTGGAGTATGCCAATGCATACCTCGGCGACGTCTTTTTAACTACCCGGCGCCTTGACCTGGCAGAGAAGCATCTGAAGAATGCTATTACCGCGGCTCCTGCTAAAGGGCACTACCATTACCTGCTGGGATTCACCTACTTGGTAAAGGAACAGTGGAAGAATGCCGTGAGCGCCTTTTTAAAGGTTATCAGCCTTGAACATGACAATGGGGAGTACGAACGCGGTCTGGGGTGGGCCATGTTCAATGCTGGCAACAGGACAGAAGGTATTGGTCACCTATATAGAGCGTTGGAGCTAACGCCTGACAATGTCCATGCGATGACTGACCTTACGACGGCCCTGTTGATGTTGGGAAATGTAGAGAAAGCTAGGGAATATGGTGAGAAGGCCTTAGGGATTGACCCGGGTTATGTTCTGGCACAGAAACTTCTTAAGACGATTGACCAAATAGAAAGAACCCGGAGTTAGACCGGATTACAGCTAAGTGTGATGAGACACAAGTAACTGATGCAGTGCCGGAATCAAGTGCTTTTTCTCAAACAGGAGTTCGGGAACTATGATCTTCTGTTCATGACTTCTGTCTGTCATTGCAATCACATTATACACCGTGTGCTGGCGAGGCTAATAATCTACAGACGTAACATTTCATCGTCTTGTGCAGCATCAAGCCAAACGCACCCATAATAAATCCCCTTCAAAAGCCCGGCAAGGGGGGTAAAAATGATTCTAGGGCTTGCCAGCTCAGCCCTTGTCTTTACTCTTCCAGACCAAGGGCAAAGTGAAGGGCGGCCTCTACCGCTTTTAGCTTTTCAGGGCTAAGAGTGACTAGCCTCTCTCACAGGCTTCTTCTAGCAATAGTAGTAATGGTATCCAGATTAATCACACATGCCTGTTCCAGCCGGCTCAGGCTATTCACCTCTAATCTGGCACCTCGGTAAATAGAGGCGTTGTTGCAACTGGTTCCAGAAGGTGCTATAATTACATCACAAAATTTAATAAAGATAAAAGGGAAACGGGGGCGCTAAACTTTAGCGCCCCTTATTTTTTTAGGGGGAAATTATGGTTATAGAAAACGTACCTGGGGCAGCAACAACAGCAGAGGCCGGGGAGCAGGGCGAGTACGGCCTGCACATAAGGCTGGCCAGGGAAATGCAGCCGGTGCTGAAGGATGCTGCTGATCTCGCCTATGAGATGGGGGACATCCCCAAGCCAGACCTGGTTAACCTGATGAACCTGTTTATTGTCTGGGGGCTGAGCATCCAGAAGAAGAAGTGGCTGGACCGCATGGGATACCGCTAGGCCCCGCAGTTAGGCGGAGCATTAGGTTAATATAATGGTTAAGGCGACGAAGTTGCAGTTACTGGAGTTCATTAACGAAAGGGGCGTGGCTAGCAGATTCGATGTCGTCGATAGGTTTAACTACACATTGGGCGGCGCTGATTCGATGTTGGCCTGGCTTAAGAGGGAAGGATTAATAATAAACGACCGCAGGGGCGAGTGGACAATAACCGACACTGGTATCAGAAGGCTAATCTATTACGGGAGGTTATGATGGTAGAAGAAAACAAGGCAGCACAGTACACGGACATACAGCTCCAATTTTTAGAGCTGGTCAAGAAATACCCAGTCAAGAACCCGGAGACAGTGGTGGACTACATCACTTCCCAAGAGGGAACGGTGCTGGAAGACCCGGAGAAGCTGGCGGTGGCCCTCTCCGAGTGTGAAATCACCCCGGTGAGGAGGCGCCAGATACTGAAGCACTGGTTTGCCGAGAAGGGGATAGAGGTGGCCCCGGAGCTCTTGCGGAGGGTGGCCTTGCCCCCGGAGCGGAGGAAGGAGATTGAGGAGCAAGAAGCGGCGGAAGAGGAGAGCAAAAAAGCCAAATACTCGGTTGATGAGGAAACCGGCGCCATTAAGGTCGCTACCACCGGGGAGAAGGCACTGACCTGGCCAGAGGCTGAGAAGCTGTCGAAGACCATAAAGAAGGAAATGGAGAAAGGGGAGAAGAAAGTGGCATATGTTTACGACTCCGATACCAACACCGTGAGGATGGCCAGGGAAGGGGAGATAGGCGGTACCCTGGAGCAGGCGAAGGAGCTAAAGAAGATGACAGATGAGGCTAGAGGCAAGGGCGGTGAGGAGCCAACCTTTATACTGGATGAGGACGGTAACTGGACACTGAACCCAAAGGCCAGAGTATCCGCGGTCGACTTGATGGCCCTGGAGTCAATAAAAAGGGCTCAGGAGAAGGGGGGACCGGTTGATCCCCTTGATGCCCTAAGCCGGGCTGCTGAGAAGATGAAAGTCTACCGAGAGGCCCTGGGTGGTGGAAACAGGCCGGACTGGATGACTGACCCGGCCAAGTTTATTGAAATAGTGGAGAGGATCTCAGGCGGCGGCAAGGGGGACGAAACACTAAAAACCGAGCTTGCCGAGATGAGGAAGAGCCTGGACGACATGAGGGAGCAAAGGTACAGGGACCAGATAGAGAGCCAGAAACAGCAAATAGGGGCTTTGACCAATAAGATGGGCGAGCTTGCCGATTTGGTAGCTGACCTCAAGAGGCCGGTTACCGGCAGGACGGAAATGGATGTTATACATGAGGTTGCCACCGAGGGGATAACCACTATCAGGACTGAGGCAGCGGGAATGAGAGGCTTAATAAAAGAGGCATTCGCCGGCGGGGCACTTCCCCAACCCAGGAGTGCCGAGGAGCGAAAAGATAGGACGGCAAAATTGAGGCAAGCTGTCCAAAAGGACAGGGAGATTGAAGAGATAGGGCGCCGGCTCTTCTTCGGAGAAGGCAGGGAAACTGTACCGCCACAGCCGGGTGGGGAGACTGTGTCGCCACTGCCGCCAAGGAATCCTGATTTGCCCCTGGAATAGGGCGACTAATGACCTTACAAAGAGAATTACAAGCTATGCGAGGCTCCCTCCACCGAGTTGAGGGTCTTGACCTTGAGCGCGAGAGGGAAATCATTTTATCGGAAAAGAGCAAAATTACCCCAAACTTATTAAATCCCCCAGCCAGCTTCCGGCCATATACCCCTCCCAGTTCCTCAAGGCGCTGCTTCAATAGGTCGTGAGTGTCTTTGTCTACCCTACGGGACATACCGGCACTGGCGGTAAAGTTTCCCGGGAGTTGCTTAGTTGCTCAAGTTTCCCGGTTGCTCTATAATTATATTTACAATGAGGCGGAATAGAAGCGTGGCACTTGAGTTCTTAGCAACCTCAAGTGAGTCAATTACATACCAACAGATTGCACAGGAAACCGGCTTAAAGAGCCCCAAGACGGCCCTCAGCAAACTAAAGAAGAAGGGGCTCGTTGGCAACTTTGGCGATAATCGCTGGACGATATCAGCAAAGGGGAAGAAGCAACTTAATGAGCAACTTGAGCGATCTACGAGCCAACCAATTGAGAAACCAGCCAGTGTTGTTGCGGGAGAGATCCCGCTCACCATGGAGGACGTCTTCCGCGAGGCGGGTGAGCTACTCTTCTTTGCGGGGGATAAGAACAAGGGCCGCCTTGATAGCATAGTCTACTATGTCGGTGAAATAGCTGGTTTCACCGATCCAATTAAAATCTGGAATGCTCTCTGTGACTTTAACCTGACTCCACGGGTTAAGTACTGTTGGCTTCAAATGTTCATGGCCAAAGCGACCCCGTGGCAGCGGATGCCAGCAGAGTTAAAGGAGAAGTACAGGGAGCTTTCTGAGGAAATGGTTTAGTTTCCAAAAAGTTGCCAAGTTGCCAGCTTCTGGTTTCTCTTCATCAACCGGATGCTGTCGCTATCTTCAAAGGCGGTCCCTATGGCTTGGCTCATGGTGATGAGAGGTCAAGCCCGTGCCTGCGCTTGTAGGGACAACAGATACAAAGGTTGTCCCGATAACAAGAGAGCAGCATCGCGAGGCCACCATTCTCACCCTTGCCAAGAGGGTCGTTTAAGGATTAAGCTAGACAGTGCTTGACATGTTTTCATTACGGCTTAACCTGTAATCTTCGCCTCTGGTTCCACGCTTAGCGGAGGATAAGACGAAAAATAAAATCAGTTCAGCTTCCGCCATTACGCTCATTCTCGATTCATATTCCAGCTGTACGCCGCATTTTGGATGAAAGTCTACCCGTCCAGTCCGCTTTCAGACCGTTAACAACCGGGCATATGGGACATAATGGTAATGGCCAGCTATGGTGTACGGGACCAACTAGCTTTGACATTGTTGTGGGGCCATGGGACATTCCTTCCACTAGACCACTCCGGCTACAACATCCGGGGCTTTACCTTCCACGTGGAGAACAGCCGGCACGGCCCAGCTGAGCCCCGGTTACAATCATGGTAGATCCCGCCGTCTTCCCCTTGGCTGAACCTGGTTGTCGGGACCAGGATATCTCTTCTAAACCACAGGGTCTCAAGAGTCAGACAGCGCGGGCACTGGCAGACATACTCCTGTGCCCCTGTTGCTGGCAAGCGATATTTCTTTATCCGGGCCATGCCCCAAACCACCTCACAGGACACAGGCTACCATAGGGCAGCCGGGGAGTAAAGGGTACCCAAAAAACTGGCGACAAAAAGGCGACAAACTAAAAAGCACCGGTTGTCCCCCAAAAGCACTTAGCTTCAAAACGGGGCTTTGGCAACTGACACAAAAGTCCCAAATTGAAGCTAACGGCCTCTATCGGCGTATCTGGCTTAAATTCCGAAGACCGATGCTCTGTCCGCTGAGCTATAGGCGCCGATAGCATTCTAGTGCCGCCGCTTATTCTTGTCAATTGAAGCCGGTCAGTTTCTGAGGCTATTGCTTTGGTGGGTGGGTTGTGCTTATACTTGTTTTCAGTAATTATTTATTCACAAGGGGGTTACGATGGATTACGATGGTTTTCTGGAATTAGCCAAAAATAGGCGAAGCATTCGCCGGTTTAAGCCAGACCCTATACCTGATGAATATGTGGACAAGGTTATTGAAGCGGCCCGCTGGGCTCCCTCGGGCTTTAACTCGCAGCCGTGGGAGTTTGTCGTCATCAAGGATAAGAAATTAAAGGATGATGTTATGCAAATTGTCAGGCCACCACGTCCTGCCGGAGCCACGGGGTTCTCCAAAATGGAAGAAATGTGTGAGCCATGGATGCGACGTAAACTGCAGCCCTGGCTTGACACGGAAATGGAATACCAGAATGCCCCGGTTCTTATATTGCTATTTGGCGATACCAGAACTCAGGTGGGGTTGCCCATGGTTGTAAGATATGACTCGCATTTAAGGCAATCAATTTACACATCCAGTATGGCCAATGCTTTTTTGTATATGCTTCTGGCGGCTACGACGCTGGGGCTTGCCAGCCAGTGGGTATCTGTGGTGGCATCACCTTATAACCATTGCGCATTAAAGGACCTTTTACACATACCCACCGAGGTGGAAATCTACGATATGGTCGCGTTGGGCTATCCCGCTTATAAATCGAGGCCCAAGTTAATGAGGCCGGTTGGCAAGATGATTCACCGTGACTACTTCGGTGAAGAAGATTTCAGGACTGATGAAGAGGTCAGAGATTTTATCAAGAGAACCCGGGCCTGGGTCTTCGCCAACCACCGTCGTGGGGTGGATAAGAGTATGTTGGGGTGAGTGGAGGGATTCGAACCCTCGATTTCCAGGGCCACAACCTGGCGCCTTAGACCACTCGGCTACACTCACCATGCGAAGTATAGTTATTATAGTCAAAAAAGGCTTAGCTTTCAATGATTACTTGCGGCTTAGCTCGACTATGGTGACGCCGGCGCCGCCTTCGCCGTAGCCGGCGGGCCGGTAGGAGTCTACCAGGGGGTGTTTATCCAGTATCTTCCTGACCGCCTGGCGCAGGGTGCCCGTCCCCTTGCCGTGGATTATCTTCACCTGGTACAGGCCGGCCATGAAGGCGTCATGCAGGTATTTATCGAGCCTGGGCAGCGCCTCGTCCAGGGTGAGGTGGCGCAGGTGGAGTTCGTCTGTTGGCGTTGTCATATCACCAGCGATTGTAGCACAAGTCGGGGGGCGACAAAAACAATACCTCCCACCCTCATAAGCTTTTACCCCAAAAAACCTATGTTTTTTCGGGGACCCCGTATGCGCTTCTAAAACTTTCTTTAATGGGGGGAACGGTTAAAAGAGGGGGTTTAAGGGGGGCGAAGCCCCCTCTTTTTAGAAAAAATTCCCCCTCTCCAAGAGTGGAGAGGGGGATAAAGGGGGTGAGGTTGATAAATAAAAGATAAGGGTGGGTATGGGGAAAAACACTGGTTTAAATTGGGTGGGGTCAGGGTTTGCGGTAAAATATGTCCAGGTTTTTAACCTTTTTCACCCCTTTGAGCGATGAAGCCAGAGCCAGCAGGATATTGCTGAAAATCTGTTTGGGGAAGGTGGTCAAAACTATGGGGGTGTGGTTGACATAGAGGGAGAGCCGCTCCCGCTGGGGCTGAATGAAGCCCTTTTCCAAGAGGTCGGCGATGCCTTTAGCGTCCTCCAGCGAGAACTGCCGGGTCTTGGTCTCCAGCGGCTCGTCGGTGGCAATGGCGATGAGCTTTTTGGCACTGGGGAGGAGGGGGCCAGCCTGCTGGCGGTGAACCTCAATCTTGGGGGCATCGCCCTGGCTGAAGCCCTCGGCCAGGATAATGTCGTAGTCTTCGCCCAGCAGGTGGGCTAACTGCTCAAAAATGGCTTCCTGCTCGAGCGGCTTGATTAAGACCAGCTTATCCGAGGAGCTGATTACCACCGCCTCGCTGCCGGCCCGGGCGTGGCGCCAGCTGTCCTTGCCCGGCTCGTCGAAGGATGACTCCTGGGGGGCGTGCTTTACCGTGGCCACTCTATAGCCCCGGGACTTGAGTTCGGCGATGAGCTTTTCCATCAGGGTGGTCTTGCCCGATTCCGATTTACCGACAATGGATACTATGGGTGGCATTATTTCTTCTCCTTTAACGCCTTTATCACCTTTTCCGGCGTTACCGGCAGCTCCTTGAACCAGATGCCGGTGGCATCGTGGATGGCGCTGACCACCGCCGGCGGGGCGCTGACGATGCTGCCCTCGCTGGTTTCCTTGGCGCCGAAGGGGCCGAAGGGGTCGTCGG
>Ga0307431_1000477_pt1 | contig 27238 bp, 20 predicted proteins | sample SalMarWE160170MG_FD_202155 | JGI IMG/M metagenome (GOLD analysis project Ga0307431, IMG submission 202155) | Salt marsh sediment microbial communities from the Plum Island Ecosystem LTER, Massachusetts, United States - WE1603-170 | ecosystem: Environmental > Aquatic > Marine > Intertidal zone >...
GGTCCACAATAATCCCGCTAGGACGAAACACGCTCCTCGTTTCAACCCACAGGTAAAATATCGTAGCCACCGCAAAAGACCGTCTATGTTTTGATTAGTGCACCAAAGTCAGTTGGGGCAACGGTAATCAGGCATATCACACAAAACGTCATATTGTACATTCCACGTGACATCAGGCGAAACCATTCGGGCTCATAACCCAGAGGGTCGGTCGTTCGAATCCAACCCCCGCTACCAATTGAATTTTAGGGGCAGCGGCAGAACGGCGCCTTTTTGTTTTTCAGCGGTTGAAAACCTTGATGAAAACACCTAATATGGCCAGTATGAATGAGATACTTGATGCTCTCAGAGAACTACTTGATAAATTCGACCAAGAGACAAAACCTATCTCCGAAAGAGAGGTCTCCAAAGCCATTTGCTCAATCAGAGATCCAAAAGATCTTTCAGAACCACCAACACAGTGGGTAGCAGAAGCAATGGCTTTTGATTTCCACGAGAACTACCGTGACCAAACAACGGGGTGGGGCACTTACTACGGGCCAATGTTTGTACGCAACAATGGTGACGGGACGTTCACTGAATGGCCCAGCGTGAAGAAAGTCACTGAGCAAATAATTCAATATTGGTCTGATCGGGCCAAAACTGCAAAGCATCCGGTTCTTCGTGCCCGGTACGCTGATTTAGTCTGGGATTTACAAAGGGTTGTCACCAATGAATCTCCGCATTATTCGATGGGACAGATAGTCATAGATAGTACCATCGAAATCGCAGAGAGGGACTGTTATGGTCCTCGGGTAAATGTAATAAAGAAATTGGAAAGAGCTTTGTCTCTTGCTGTCACATTGAACGACAACAGCCGAATTAAAAAGGTCGCCGATGCCACGGTAGCATACGAAGATGCCATAGCAGATGACTCGAAATTAGGGCTTTGGGGGTTCGCCTATGACCTCCTGCTCGAAAACGCTAAAGTCAAACTAACGGCTGCCCAAAAACAAAAACTGATAGCCGATTTGGAAGGGCATCTCCAGCGTGCATCGAAACCTACCAACAAAGAGGAAATTGACCCGTGGGCAGTGGAGGCAGCGGCCCTGCGGCTGGCTAAGTATTATCGCAAAGTTGGACGTGGGGAGGATACTAGGCGAGTTATCATCGCAATAGGAGACGCTTTCATGCAAGCAAGCTCTAAGGCATCCGCCTTACAGACATCTGCTTGGCTTCAACGAGTACATGCTACTTTCAGAGAGTTCGGTCTTTTGGATGAAGCAGAGAAAATTTCTATTAAACTGCGCGAAATCGGGGAGAAGACGAAGTCAGAATTAAAACCTATTTCCCACACGATGAAACTTTCGAAGCAAGTGCTAGAGAAATACATTCTGGCTCTTACAGAAGGAACCCTCGATGAGGCACTGTCGAGAATCGGTGAACACTATGTTCCGAAGAAGTCTGAGGTGGAGAGACAACTGAAGGAACTAGCGAGTGAAGCACCAATAGTCTTCTTTATTCCCATGGAACTACAGGACAAAATGGGGAGACCATTAGCCAAGGTTGGCTCTCTGGAAGAAGACTTGCCAGGACACATTGTGAAGCAGATGTCCCAGAACATGGCTATTGAATCCATATTCTTGAGACAAGTACTCGAATCTCTTGTGAAGAAATACCCTGAATTTGAGAGTCTCTGTATAGACTACATCTTCCGTTCACCCGTTTTCGAAGAAGGCAGAAGATCGATTATCGAGCAAGGAATAAAAGAATATCTGAACGGAGAACACATGACGGCCATTCATCTCCTCATTCCCCAAATTGAAAATGCACTCCGCGTATTGTTGGAGAAAGCAGGTGGGTCTGTTCTAAAGCAAGGGCGCGACGGAGGCTTTCACTATAAAGTGCTAGAAGATCTGCTTCGCGAACCGTTATTGGTTCAAGTTCTCGGAGAAGATATAGCATTCTACTTCCGTGTTCTTCTCATTGACCAGCGAGGTTGGAATCTGAGAAACTGTGTATGCCATGGTCTTTGTGACGCCAGCGAATTTGGTCCATCCATGTCTGGCAGAATCATCCATGTCTTGCTTTGCTTAGCCCGAGTAAGGAAGAGCGAATAGGAAAGAAATAGCATAAACCACGAGCGTTGTGGACTCTAACCAGTTGATGTCGAGTGCGAACTGAGAAGTTCTGTCTGTCATATGACTTACCATAGCGGATTCAAATGTCAGCACGCATTTAACAAAAGCCAGATTGTTATCTTCGCGCAATGCTCAGCAAATACTAGCCTTCTAAACTGTAGCTGGTGATATAATAACAGTAATACAAATCAAGATAAGTCTTCTTAAAAGAGCTCGATACTTAAACAACAAAGGAAGGGATAAGTCATATGCACCCTACTATTCGAGGCATTATCGAAGCTTACAATCCGTCTCTTCTAGTTCAGTTGGACAGCACACTGAAATTGCGTGTGACAAATTTCAAGCGCGACCTCTTTCCCAGTCTCAAAGAAATGGATTTGGCAATACCTGGCGCCGGATTCCAGTTTGTGATTTGGATAGAACATGAACCAAAATTTCCGTTTCCAGGTTGGAATTTTGACGCCATCGCACGACCGATGAGGTATATCCCAGTGTATCTAGCGTCGGGAATGAAGTTCTTTGATATAGCGAGAGCAGTTGCACGAGACTCAGGTGGTCACGTGGAAGAGTGTCTAAGAGCTTTTTGTTCGAGCCTAAATGCGCAGTTACGTTGGTACGAGCGTTTGCCACTTGGGACACTTGCTAGGCATCCCGTAGTGATTAGTTATTTAGGGACTGACCTAGCGGTACCATTGTCTGAATATGCGGATGTATTGATTAATCCGGCTAAGCATGATTATGGACCGAGTTCACCCGCACCGGTGATTTCTTTTCCAGATGCTTTGGGTGGATACTTTGCTTCAAGGATACTTGGGGCGCAAGTCCTTGAAAGAGGAGGCATTCTTGAGCGGTATATGGAGGCAATCAACAAAGCCTATTCAGAGCGTAGGGTTTATACATTCCCCCAAGGCAGGGACCCTGGTGATGATCCCGATGCATGGCCTCTCAAATCCAATCTCTCAGAGCTGGAGGACAATTTGGACGAGAGCCACTACTAGTTCATTGAAGTCTCTCTTTTACTTAATATAATTACGCTAAAGCTAACAAAACATCTTTTCGTGTGATAACTATCAACTGTTTCACTTCCTTGAGGAACAGGGGGCCTGACTTCACTACTGATTGAACGGATGCGGATGTTTTGGTAAAATTAACATAACAAAGCTGCTTGGTAAGGAGGTTAAAAAGTGCCTGAACGACATAAGCCTGGTGAAAAAGCGAAGGAATCCGGACAGTATCCAATTATTGGACCTCGTGGAGGCGAGACTGGAGAGGAAAGAACAGTAGTGAAGGGAGAGCCATTTCCCCCAACACCCAAGCCGGGTCAGACTTATGGTAAACCCGACAAGACAAAACATTAATTAATAACACAACAAACTGCCATGTTAGTCCATCTCGAATTAGGTCTTCACCTTCAAATTTAACATAGTATCATATAGTTTTGTATTTTTCCTTGCAGTGCTGACGGACAACTTCAATCCAACGGTCATACCATAACCATTGGCCAGGTACTACTTCCGTTCCATAACCCTTTCCTGGATTTTTGGCATCCAACTTTTTCCATAACTGTATATGGTCATAAATTCCAAAACGGGGATAGCCTTCTTCATTCATCATTCTCACAATATCACCGGGACGATACTTTTTACGTTCGACCTCTTTTAGAACCCAGTAGTCATGATCAACAGTCTTGGCAAGCGGCGAATCTGCAGAAATAAATTCAATAGCTTGATCTGCTTGTCCTTTTTTACTAGTGAGTTTTCGTATGAAAAGAAGACGGTATGCATAATGTGGAGATTGAAAGTCCTCATCCGACAAAACAGCGTCAAATTCCTGTAGATACTTGGCTACGTTCGAAGGCAGAGCATCCCATGCTTCTTCTGGTATTGGAACCTTTGTAATATCTCGGAACTGCAGAGTGAAAGTCAGTGCATTTCCCAAGCCATATTTTTCGCCGAACAATTCCGTAACGACTCTTTCATAATTAAGACAGCAAGCCAAATACCTACCGGAGAGATGCTCGTCCAAGCCAGCAGATTTATGATGTTCTATCTCATGACGCAGTCCAATAAGAAAGCGCAGGTTACTCTTAGTAGCAGAATCCAGAGGACAACACTCTTCGTTTAGACACCTTTCCAATTCCCAGTATTTGTAGGCACCGGACTTCGTGCGGTCATAGCGCCGGCGCTGTATTTTCTTTTGATAGTATCTGTAATCTACCTGCCTTTTTCTATAATACGCATGTAGAAGATACATCCAAGCGATGACCATCAGAACAATGAAGGTTTCAGTCTTGAAGGTGGTAAGTGGATTGTTAAAAGTCTGGGCTGTGTTCAGTGCAGCTTCTCTTGATTTTGCCAAGAGCTCAGTCCGGATAGAGCCTATTCGCCGTTTTCGCTTAGTCATTAATGTCTATAACCAACTAAATCATGGACGTCTCTGACCGCAATCTAGCCCTGAGTTACACATTTGTCAAGAGCAACAACCTTGATAAGGCATACACTTACGAGAAGCATTGCCAGGGGATGGCAAGGCAATGTTTTGATCAGTTTATCAAACGCACTAACGACGAGAATATTGCCGAAAATCTGACTACGGAAGCAATAAAAAACTAGGTTTATTCATTTTAAGTAAAGAGCAGTAACGTTTATACGACAGCGTTGCTGGCAGGTTTCGAAATTAACAAAAAGCCATTTTGTGACCTAATAGTCAGCCAGTCAATTATATCGCATCATGGTCAACAGCATGAGTTTTAGCATGTTCTTGAAGCTATGCATCGGCTTCGTCATGATTCATGTCCCGCAAGGCTTTGCGAATCTTACCAAGAGGGTACAACAAACATGCGCCAATAATAAGGACGACACAACCAAAAACTGTCCCAGTAAGGGGGACAACATCTGCTTCCCAAACAAGGCCATCAGGCACTTCTTTTGCTGCTGTCACTAAGCCCCAAGCCCAGGCTGATAGTATTAGGAGAAATACGCCAAACACAATCAGTACCACTAAGCCAAGTTTCATAAGAAAAAACAATTCTTTAGCCTCTTTGACTTTTTGTTTTTTGTTCATGTTCATCCCTCCATCTTAGTTTCTGTTAATCTCAGTCAGGTCACCAAAATCTGGACACTAAGTTCTTCACGTTATTGTGGAATATTGACTGCTGCATAGGGATTACGAAAAGTGATGCTCTTTTCCAAGAATACATCAAGGCTCAGATAATACATATTGATTTCGATATTCATTTACCTCCTCCTCGGATTTACTACAGCCGGGTAGGAAGCAGCAATAGCTAGGGTAAACTGCTTGCCCCGTCAAAAAGTATTCTACCACAAAATATGCTCAATGGGAATATTTTAGCAGGGACTTCTGCTTACAATTGTCATAGGATGGCCAGAAATATTGTAGGTCCCAAGGTTCGCTTAGCCAGGAAACTCTCGCAACCGCCACTCACCCAAGGGGAGCTTGCGGCCCGTTTGCAAGTGTCAGGCTTGGGGATTGAGCAGTCTGGCGTGTCCAAAATTGAGCAAGGCCTCAGACCAGTGTCAGATGCAGAGGTGATGGTGCTTTCTAAGGCACTGAATGTGACGGTAGCATGGCTTCTGGGAGAGGATAGCGCATCGACTCCCACATTCAAGCACGAACAAGAAATCGGTCCTTAAATCTGGTCGTTTACCTGTTCCTTGAATAGAAAACCTCTGCCCGCCTTACCATAAAGCTTTGGGCTACCGACGCTCTCCGTCCACCCACTTGTGTTCCCTCATGTAGCTTATCATTGCCTTATGGTCTTATGCTCTTTGCTGTCGCGTGACGGAGTGGGACGAGCGGGCTTCCCGCTACACCTGGCTACATACAGGCTGCATTGTGCACCATGATTAAGGTGGTCGCAATGGATGATAAGAGATTTACCCACACAATTTATCAGGACCTTGTGGATGGATTGAAAACAGGTGACCTTAACTGGACACATTCCATCGTTTTGTTGGCTGCGAAGCATTTCCCTCAAGTTGACCTGCTCCTTGCTCCCCCCGCTCCGCCGCTCCATTGATTGGGAGGTGCCTTGCTCCGTGCCATACTGCTGTAGGGACCGGAGCGTGCAGAGCGGGGAGCGGTGCGTGCAGAGCAGAGACTACAGAATTGTCTGCGAAGCATTTCTCTCAAATTGACCTGCTCCTTGCTCGCTCGCTCGGTCGCTCGGTTACCGTGGACGTGCCTTGCTCGGTGCCGCACTGCTGCAAGGACCGGAGCGTGCAGAGTGGTAACGAGGCGGAACGGAGCGGAAACTGAGGCGCAAATCAAAGCGCAAACCGACAGGTAGATCCTGAAGACACAATCTGGCTGTTTGTGTAACACTAGCCTTATCTAATAAGGGTGGGGGAAGTGCATATTTAACTCATCTTCATCCATGATAACACCATAAAGATGCCTCATTCTCTCTACATATTCTAGGTAACTCTCCTCAGACCTTTTAGACTCTTCAACTTCTTCAGGAAATAGTGTCGCGTGTATATTCCTAATGATTTCATTGGGAAAGACTTTTAATCCACAACCCATGACTTTGCCATTCTGATTGCGGTGAAAATTGTGTCTAACTACATCCCAATATTCAGGAGCATACTTCCTTCGTGGTGTACACATTTTTGTAGTAATGCCTACAACCAAGTCAGCAAGTTGAAGACATGGGTTTAAACAAGATTCTGTTGTCAATAGGTTCATAACTATATTCCATGGTTTTACGTATTTTGTTCCCTCTTCTTTAAACCGATAGTAATCCTCCAGCAGTTTCTTATCTTCTGTCCCGCTCGCGGGAAAATCCGCTATGATAAGACCTTTATTATCCTCGTGATTCTGAAGATAGAATTGGAATCTTTCCGTTACAAATTCTATACATTTCCACTTCGCTTCTTTTGGGCTTTGCTGTGATGAATCCCTACATATCACAGCGACTATTATTTTGCCCCTAAACGAGCTCACCAAACTCAAAATATCAGAGTAGACTGGAATCCTATTCTCACCACGAAGGTTCTTCGCTATCCAACTGTTACTGGGCGGAGACCATTTGATTTCCTCCTCGGGGGGAATACCGTGCTTTGCCTTTTTCTGCTTAAATGAACTAAACAGGTCTCTGAGATAATCATCCTGGAAAATCACACCACCAATTCCCACATAATTCGACTGTTCAGTGTCGTCTACGAATAGAATGTTCATACTGAACGGATTATATCATGTGTTCCTTGCAGCTAAACGACAAGAGGCATCTCATCTTCCAGTCAGCCCAACGTCCGTCTCTGATTGAACATTCTGACGTTTTGTGCAATTATGTCAAAGCGAAGCACAGGAGTGAACTTAGCCTCTCTTCCTAAGAGAGGAAATCTGTGCTAATTCGCTATCGCTTAGTCCCCAAATCTTCGCTGCTTGCTTATCTATCTCTTTCTCCACCTGACGTAGCTCCCCTTCCCTAGTTTTCCCTTGGCCAGCAAGTTGGTGAGCTTGCTTGGAGAGAGAAGAAAGAGTCTCATGTGTAGGGTTAGAAGGAGTGTAGGACGGAAGTGCAACGTAATTCATGATGGATGGAGCGCCAAAGCCCCTGCCCGCTGATGAAAAGGAGCGAATAAATGCTCCAACAAGTGAGGAGTTGATGAGAGCGCAAACATAATGAGCCTCGCTTACATCCTCAAAGGGAATTAGTGAAGTGGTATCGGTCCCTATACCGACCTTCTCTCCGAAAGGGGTGGCAAACGCGCAAACTACAGTTGCTACCAGGTCACTCGCCATGCGCTTCCATACTACTTTATATGGAGCAAACGTATATTTGCCTATCCCATACATTGTATAGAAGGTTGTCTTTTCTGCCAATTCACGAATTGTTTTTGAGCCACGCTCGAGGAGGTCACGTTGGAACTGCGACACGTACTTGTAGGTCTCCGGCCACTGGTTCTTCATGCGACTTTCCGGGTAACCCTCGCGGGTATTAGGGTCTTGAGTAATTAAAACATAGATTTCTTGGTTAGCTTGCCACCGGGCAATATCTCTACCCCGTACCGCCGGATATACTAAGTCAGGCTCTAAAACAGCATCACTAACCTTCCTAATATCTCGCTTACCCATCTCAGGCAGATTCTCTATAACTAGCATGCCGTCGAGACGTACTTCCTTCAGTTTTAGCCAGAAAACACCGTATGGCTCAGTGCTGGCTCCACGATAAGCTGTATAGGCGGATTTCCCTCTTACTTTGACAAGCAAATCTCCCTCTCCTTCACCCACGGTCTGCCATGCACTTGCCTTATTTTCTATGGGTTGAGCTTCTAATTCCTCTCGCCTTGTTAACGCCAATACGTCACTTAGAGATGTAGCGGTATCTATGTTACCGACGCCTTTATTTCGGTACCAGACGACGTAGGGCACTGGGTAAGATGTTTCCGAGCCTTTCTCCAGAATGATAGTAGCTGTCTTATTAGCAGCGTTCTCAAATGGCTTGACCGTAACTAGGTCACTAGCCTTCAAAATTTTCAAATAGGCACCCTCTTCACGCAAGCGGAACCGCCTGAAACCTTCTCCAGCACCTTTAGCCTTGAATACTTCTTGAGTTATAACAAAGCCTAGGCGACCTCCCTGGCGTAAATAATAATCGGCGCATGCATACACAAACAACATGGAGAAATCTTTCTCGCCACCACCTAGCCTCGCCGCCATCCCTTTTAGGGAGAACAAGCCATAGTCTATCCACAGCTTCTTGGTGGCTTCCCTGTACTCATCCGACAAATACCCCCAGCGCACCCAGGGAGGATTACCTACAACATAATCGAATGGGGGAGTCGTCCGAAATACTGGCGCGAAGGCATTCTTGATGATTCGCGCCCATAGGCCATTACGTCCATCCTTCTTAAGCTGGCGAACCTTCTTGTAAAGCTCCACAAGGGATTGTTCTGTGAGGGGATTTTCCCACTTCAACTGTTGTTGAGCGAGGGATATGAACTCATTTTCGTCATACTTCTCAGTTTCCACGCAATGCTCTAACAACCAGCATAACTCATCCAGCTTGCCCTTATCTACAATCTCTTCTGGTATCCAAAACTCCTTCTGTGCTGAAGGCACCGGGATGTCCTTCTGGTGAATGAGCGGGCGTTTCTGAGTACGTTGGCTCTGCGGCGTCAGTACAGAGTCACAGATATAGACGGGAATGTCTTTGCCCGACATATAGCGGGATAAATTGCCCAAGGCCAGAAGATAGTTTGTCCGGGCTGAGATGACCGCTAGTGGGTTCAAGTCAAAACCGACGACATTTTCCAATATATGATTTAGTAGCTGGCGTTCGCCCTCTGCTCGAGAGGTCATAGAGCTTTCAGCATAATCCCGAATTCTGCGGATTGCTAGCACTAAGAACGTACCCGAACCACAGGCAGGGTCCAGCACACGCATTTCCGGTTTGCCGACATATCCCGTATCATTCAATACCATTTCAGCTAACCAATCTGGTGTGTAAAACTCACCCAAATCATGGCGAAGTTCTCTAGGAAGCAAATACTGGTACAGCTTCTTAAGCAAATCACGAGTATCTTCTGGTGCTAGTGTGCCAGTAGCAGGTTCGTATTCGGCTAGACAGTGAGCTAGGTTGCGAACAGCATCCTCTATCTCAGTGTTCCAGCTGGAGAGATACCATCCGAAAAAGTCTGCTTCCAGAAAATTACGGATGCCCCGTGCCTCAAACCATGTATTATTCTCCAAATTACGTAGACTGCTTTGCAGTATTTCACTAGATGCGGCAGGAAGTTGTTCCGCTATCGAGGGTAGAAGCGCCCCTTCTTGAAGAGAAAGAAGCTCGGCAGCCAAAAGCTTCATAAAAAAGGCATAATAGGTATGCACTGCGAAAAGAAGTGGTTTGAGGTCGGAAAATTGATCAACATGATAGAGACGAGCCAAAGCAAAAGCATCCTTTCGTGCTTTCGCTATTTCTTGACCATATACTATCCCAAAAATCCGCTTCCATTCTTCATATAGTGTCTCCACACGGGGGAATAGGTTTCCCGGTGCTGTTAGACACTCCTCAAGCCGCGTATACAGGGCGTTAACCATCCGATGAGCTACCTCTCCTTCAGGCCCGAACTCTTTGGCAAGTTCTTCTGCAGTCAAACGCCGCCTCCGCAACGCCCGTAAATACATGAGGAACTCATTAACGCTTTCCTCAGTAATTTGATAAGGACCAATTTCAACAAAGCTACCTTTAGGTGCTTCTTCCGCGAATAAGGGAAACTGGGTCAGCTGCTCTTTCGGTATGACCTCTGGTGGCAGGGGTCTATCGCCACGGTATCGAACAAAAAAGATGCTCTGCCCATCAAGAGCAATTCCAGCAACGCGCCTTAGAGTATCCTCTCGCTCTTTGCCCACACCTGCTAGACCAAGCAGATATCCCTCGACCTGCTTCTTAGTGGTGTTAATACCTTTTGAGGTACTGAGTTTGCCAGGTGGCTCGTACTCAATAATTGCCTGTCCATATAGGGCATCAGCACGACCCATCGCAGTAAGAACTGTGCGACTTATGCGCTGCTCATATCGCGGGTTAGCTGCGATACCCAGTTTTTGAAGAGCCGGCTCTAGAAGTTTCTCAACCCCAATCCGCAGCTCTTCCTCATTCCTCGCCTTCTCCGCAACAGCTCTGATATCCCTTGCCAGAGTAGCAGTTACTGTAGAATCATTGAGGTGTTCTTCCTTGCCCATCCTAATTACAATTATACTTGCCCCCTTAACAAAGGACAACAACGTCACTCATATCTTACAGCTATCCATCTGATGTACTGGATTGTCAATGAACAAAACTGACGATTGTGCACTTCGTCTACCGGTTGCGTGCTATTGTTCTTATAGTTGCATTGGTTTAGAATATATTCGGTGGTGAGGGTGTATGGCAGATTCAAGAAGGTGACGGATGAACGTCCTGTCAGACCAAGAAGAGCCCGGTGGTAATCTAATAAAAGGGGATATCTAGGTCAAGCAATATTCCAGCATTTTTTCCAGTGTAATTAGACTTTTTGAGAAATGGTGTTATTATGGGAGCAGTTCAGATGACTATAAATTATCTAAAGACTTCCTTAATTGCTGTGAGAAGCAAGCCAGGCGAGAGGCGGTGGGGCAGGTGACTCTCCAAGCGTTGCGTCGGCTCAAGGACAAAGAGCCTACTGAGCGCTAAGATTTATAGGAATGGCGACGAGGAATCCCACTCAAGAAGATCACCAAGCGCGCTCCGACTTTGTTAGGGAGCTAGTGCAGTGGTCTAGTGTGCACGATGCCGTGCCCGCTGCATATTTGACCAAACCACCAAGGACGATTGTTCAGTTTTGGGATGATTTGGAGCAACTGCCGGGGGACGTCAGAGAGTGCATCGAATCATGGAAAAAGCTTGGGGATCAAGGCTTTGAAGTGCTCCTGTTCGACAATGATAGTGCAAGAGACTTTGTTGCACGGCGATTAGGCCCGCGTTACGAGAGCGCCTATGTCAAGTGTTATCATCCTGCGATGCGATCAGACTACTTTCGCCTTTGCTATATCCTCATGGAGGGTGGCTGCTACCTGGATGCTGACGATGTCTATCACGGATCCGCAATCGAACATCTCTTCAATGACGGACGGCTGAGGATTCAGCCTTTATGCTACGATATCTCGACTAATCAGATGGTGCCACCTTCAGTCTTCACCGAGTTGGGCGCTAACGCCTCGACTTGGATCTTCTACTTCAACAATAACCCGCTGATTGCAGTCAATGGGCACCCCATCGTCAAGCGGGCACTCGCAAAGGCCACCGAAGCCCTTGAACGACCTACAGCGGGTGAGCTACCAGAAATCCAATCAACTACCGGCCCTGGCAACCTCACGAAATCGATCTTTGACCTTGCAACGGAGCAAGGTGAAATAGAAAGGGCCTTGCTCGTCCTATGTGACTGGGAAGACATCGCTATCAACAAATGGTCGCTCAGCTACAGGCATGATGCAAGAAACTGGAGGCTCTCAAACCAGCGAGAGTATCAAGGATGATTGCACAGGCGTACGCCGGGAGGGGACGATGAATCTGTCAATGCCCCTACGGGCACCTTCCAAGCTTCTCTATCGCACCGCCTTGAAGTGCCGGAGGCTGTTACCACGGCAACAGTGCCATACACTCGGACCATCGAACGCGAAGAAACGGCAGAGAATAGAACAAATCTATGTCATCAATCTTGATCGCCAACCAGACCGCTGGACAGAGATGAGTAAAGAACTCAGCCAGGTTTTGGATTCGTCGGGAGCTGAGCTCACTAAGCTGACCGTGCGATACCCTGCCGTCGACGCCAGGAGCTTCGCGCAGCCACCAATCTGGGACTATGAAGTCGACCCCTTCTATACTCTCGAGGACCAGCTCTTTGTGGAACCCCAACCGCGCGCACTGCCGGACCGTCTAGAGCTTGATCGCCCGATTCCAATGAGTCGACCGGAGATTGCGGTGGCGCGTTCTCACATCGGGGTTTGGCGGCGAATCGCGGCGGCCAAGCAAGCATATGCCCTCGTGCTCGAGGACGATGTTTGGTTCCACCGAGGGTTTGCTCGACATCTAGATCGGGCGTGGGGTGAGATGGAAGCAGAAGGCAGCAAGACCCAATCATTCGACATCTTCTACTTGTCCTACAAGGAAGTGAAGTATGGTGCCCAGAAGACCTTTCTTTCCAGCAGCGTATTCCGTCCGGTCCGTGGGCTTTGGTGGCTGTCCGGATACGTTCTCTCGCACGAGGGTGCCAGGAAGTTGCTTAAACTCTTACCCTGTCGGGGACCCGTAGATATGTGGATAAATCATCAGTTCGGAGCACTTGATGTGCGGGCAACCAGACAGTCTATCATCAGCCAGCGACGCGATGAGGACTCCACTAACTCCTATTCAATACTGCCCGCGCTGACCAAAATTGGCATTCTTGATAGTGAGGGCCAGTCACTCTTCCAGACGCGCCCACAAGAGCGGCCGGTTTTCGCCTTTGGATCTGAGGGTTCCGGTCTCTCATCACTTGCCATGGCTCTCTCAATGCTCGGGTACAGATGCTGCAGTGATCTTAAGGAGCTTCCAGAAACGGAGTTTGAGCAGCTTCTCGCGGGGAGAACTGATCAGGTGTTCGACGCCTATGTGAACATCGGATCTCTGCGGGGGAAAGCTCAGACGTTAAGGGAACAGTATCCTCGGGCTAAATTCATCATTACAACGAGCGATGCTGAGACTTCAAACGGCGGCGCCCTGGAGAATTTGGATAGCATGAGTGGCTGCGACGTTGCCGTTTTGCGATCAGACGCCGCCAACAAATGGAAGGTAGTTTGCGAGCACCTGAGGTGCGCTCCGCCCGTTTGTTCCTTTCCAGAGGTTGAAGATCTTGGACAGAGACGGCTCTTGGCTGCGAGCGTCGAAACAAACCCGGTCGTAACCGGAAAGGCCTCTAAACGCGACAACTCGCCTTGGGTAGTGGAGTCGCGCCATGAGTGGCGAGGCATTCGTTCTGCCCCCGCAGTCAACTCGTCCACGAAAGCCGGAACTTACGTGAGTTTTAATGACTGCCTAGAGGATATTGATACGCAGCGCTGGCTGTTGAGGGATGACACCTTCGCGGGCAACTTGGCGTTGTTTCGTCCGTCTAACGTTGAGGTCCACACCGGTGTGGGGGCTCTACTCTGTGTGAGAAGGGACCCCCTTGGTGTTCGGTACTACAGTGCAGCGTCAATCTCTAGTCGAGACCGGTTCCTATTCGGGAGGTTTGAGGCTGTATTGCAGGCGACGAAGGTGCCTGGCGTGATCACCGGGTTCTTTCTGCATCGCAATTCGCCCCGTCAAGAAATCGACGTGGAAATCGTCGGCAATCGTCCCGACCATTTCTTGATCAATGTCTTCTATAATCCTGGTGTTGAAGGAGCGAGATTCGACTATGGATACAGGGGCGCACCAAGCATCATTGCGCTGGGCTTTGATGCGTCAGAGTCCCCTCATCGGTTCGCGATTGAATGGAACCCCTGCGAGATAAGGTGGCTCGTTGACGAGCAGTTGATTCACGAGCGGGTCAACTGGGACCCGACGCCGATTCCTCAGCTTCCGATGACCCTGCACGTCAACACCTGGCCATCTAGCTCGAGAGCGCTCGCAGGGCGACTCGCCAGCCGACGACTCCCGGCAACCGCAGTGGTAAAATCGATTGCCATAGAGGCGACCCTAGAAATTCAGCCGAAAAGTGGCATGGTTTGAGCCTGAGATTGCATACTAAGGCAAACGTTTTGAGGATGGGAAGGCATTTTAGGATTACGTTCGGACCAACGGGGCCTATTTGAAGCTGACCACATATACCTGGGCCACGTAGGCCGCCACTCTTTCTACGGATCCTGGCTTTGATGAGGGGGCAGCTCGTCCGGGACGAGGAGTTTGCCAAGCTATACTGTTTGGACAACGGGCGCAACAGCGTACCACCCAGCCTGCTGGCTACCGCCCTGTTGTTGCAGACACATGACAGGACAAGCGACGAAGAAGCCAAAGAGAGGGCTGACTTCTATATCCGCTGGAAGGTGAGCAAGCTAGTTCAACAAAGGACATTTTTTCCGTGTTGCCGTCATATTACCCATCGTTGCGAGAACTGGTGACAAGATTTGTCAGGAAACCACGGGCAGGATCAGAAGCGCTACGATGTTCTGAATGGCGCAATCTGTGTGGGTTCGCAGCCAGCCAATCACCACGTTTAGACGGTATATCAGCCGACCCCGTAGCGGCCAAGCTACTTAATGATGTAGCTTCATTTCTGGTGCAAGCTTCGCAACTTCACCCGGAATTCTTCGCTAGGTTCTTGCAACTATCCAACAAGACTTTATAGGCTAGGTAGCGTTTCCAACACAGTGATGAGGCAGAATGTCGGGCACTTGGACAAATGGACGTTCCCGGCCGAGATCTTAAGTTAACAAACACTCATTTTGTGACATTTCTTTCGAGTAAGAAGAGAATATTTCGTGCCTAAGTCCATGCAAACATCCCTATGTTCGTGCAGTGGTGACTCCTTAACTCTATAGTACATCCTGGACACCGCACAAAAAATACTGATAATTTCCTTAATGAAAATTTAATTATGGTACCATATAATGGTGTCATAGGTGCTATAAGGCAAATATAGGTTATGAAGATAATACCTAGTTCGTGGAAGAACCGTTACATAGCAGGAGTTATCATCCTTTTGGCTGCGATAGCCTTAATCGTCTGGCTGGTAAGCTGGCTGTCTGCTCCTTCTTTCGAAATACGGGATTGGCATGATTTGAATGCCGTCAGGGACAACTTGAGAGGCCACTACATTCTGATGAACGACCTCGATTCCACTACTGACGGTTATGAGGATCTGGCGAGTCCGACAGCCAATGGGGGAAATGGCTGGCTGCCAATTGGAACCTATTATGACTCATTTACTGGAACTTTCGACGGGCAGGGATACGAGATACGCGACCTAATTATCAACCGACGCGACAAATATTCTATCGGGCTTTTTAGTTTTGTTGATAAAGGAGGGCACATCGAAGATATCGGCGCCGTGAACGTTACTGTGGCTGGCGGAAATTCTGTTGGCGGTCTGGCGGGAAGGAATAAGGGCACTGTGAGCAACTCCTATTCCACCGGCAGCGTGAGTGGCATAGAGTTGGGGGTTGGCGGTCTGGTGGGAGTTAATTATGGCATTGTGAGCAACTCCTATTTCACTGGCAGCGTGACCGGCAATGAGGGTGTTGGTGGCCTAGTGGGAATGAATGATTATGATGACTATGTGAGCAACTCTTATTCCACAGGCAACGTAACTGGTAATGATAATGTTGGCGGTCTGGTGGGAACTAATTATGGCACTGTGAGCAACTCCTATTCTACTGGCAATGTGAGAGGCAGTCGGTGGGTTGGCGGTCTGGTGGGAGATAATTTTTATACTGTGAGCAACTCCTATTCCACCGGCATTGTGATCGGTGGTGAGGCTGTTGGCGGTCTGGTGGGACGTGTGTATAAAGGCACTGTGAGCGACTCTTTCTGGGACACCGAAACCAGCGGACAATCTACTTCAGATGGCGGGACAGGCAAGAATACCACGGAAATGCAGGACATCGCCACCTTCTCAGGAGCGGGCTGGAACATAATCGCAGTTGCTCCCGGCTCGACTAACACCACCTTCACCTGGAACATAGTTGACGGCGAGACCTATCCCTTCCTGGGCTCAACAAAGTCGACATCTCAGAATCAGCAACCGCAAGAAGATAATTTTGTTATTTCTTTAACCGACAGTGGAGAAATAGTATTGTCAGAACATGAAATACAGGCATATCATAACGATGATAACGCCTTTATATTGAATGAAAATGGAATTAAGAAATGGAATTCATTTCTTACATATCAGACTGTTCCCAAGTTAGCAGATAGTCTCTTTTCGCGGGAGTTTGTTCTTAAAATTGAAGGGCAAGAGATATGTAAAGGTGAATTCTGGTCATATGCTTCCTCCACGTTTTACTCAGGAGTTGTAATATTAGACTCTCTCTTCAAACTAGATACCGAACACAACACACTTTGGATTAAATCATTTTCCATGAATTCGAATACGTCTTTGGATGCTGCAATCAGTTCGGAACTTATTAGCTTTTTCGAGAAACGTAATCTGCAAAAGTAAATTTTTTTATTTTATTGAAAAGGCAAACGGTATCAAATATTCGTACGCATGACTGGACAGACATCCCAATGTTTGTTCGAAGGTAACGAAATAGTAGAAGGTTATCCAACAAGATAGCGTTTTGTGACTCCTTAACTCTATAGTATGCCTTGGACACTGCAACCTATTCATAATTCCTTCACTAGTGATATAATAGTACCTTGAGGGTCATATACGTGAAAAGAATTGGCATTTTTTTGATTGCGGCAGCCTTAATTGCAGGGATGGTAGGCTGTGCTGGCGATGGTGGTGAATCTTAAACCGTTCCTTAAAATCCACAAATAGAATGATGCCCAAACTAAAGACAGCATCCAAAGCAGAAAGGAGGAAGCAATGAGATTGAGAATTGGCGCAATGGTTTTAGGTTTTATTGGGGCAATAGGCGGCTATACTTTGGGGATTCTAGCTCTTACAATGGGCGTGATGTTCAAAGAATTAGGAGAACTTTTTGAGTTCGAGACTGAGGGTTTAGCGACAATTTCGATGGCTTTTCTTCCATTGACGTTGATGGGAGTCATCGGAGCAGCTATAAGCTTGGCCAAACCCCGCGCTGCTGGAGTTTTGATGCTTTTAAGCGCTATCTTTATGCTTGTGGCCGGTATTATCCTGGTAGCAGAAGGAATGGGCTCATTCTCGATAGAACAATTTGGCATCGCAGGTGGTCCCCTTCTTTTTAGCAGTATTTTGTTATTTATAGCCGGCATATTAGCAATTATAGCGCGGAAAGAGGAATCCTGATCTTATCTGAAAGTAAGAAAGAACTCAGAGGAAGACCAAAAGTCAAAAGATGGCTTTCATTGGCACTGGTTTTATTAATCCTGACTACTGTAATTTCCTGTGATGGTGGAGGTTCACCATCCGCCGTCGTTAAGAACTTTTACACTGCGCTTAACACTGGGGATCTTAGTAAAGCTCAAGAATTCATTTCACCTACGTATATGGAACTCGAATACACCGATCTAGGTGAAGTCGCCAGAACGGGTGAGCTTGCGGGAAGCTTTGAGAAGGTAGAAATACTGGGGGAAGAAAAGGGTAAAGAATTCGGGGAAGAGTATGCCTATGTTACCGTCCAGGTAACGCTTAGTCCAGCAGCGCAGTCGAATTCAGCTCTTGTGATATGGGGAGGAAAACAAACCTTCCTCTTGGGAAAATTCGAAAGTGGCTGGAAAATCACATATATTATGTAAAGATTGAAATGAAGATTGCCGCACTGATTTTGGGAATTGTGGGAGGGCTTTGGGGACTTGTAATTGGCGTTGGTTCACTGGCTGCCGAAATGCGTTGGGCTGACTTTATGGAAAGGAGCGTGCCGATGGCAACGGTTGGGAAAGCAGTGGCTATCATCATCTTTTCAATTGTGGCAATCGTGGCAGCTGGCCGAGCCAGACGTAGATCAACGCTTGCCGGCATCCTAATGCTTGTTACTGTATTAGCTTACTTTTTGATTGGCATACATTATATAGACGTATTTATTTTTCTTTATGCTATGCTCTTTTTGTTTGTGGCAGGTATACTAGCGCTAGCGAGCTCCAGAAAGAGAACCCAGTAGTTAGATACTATTGGAGGCTATAACATCGTGCTTGAGCCGGATGAGAAAGATCAAGAGCAATGCCACAAAGATTATGTTTATGGAGGACATGATAATTGCCTACCGCCGTGGGGAATTTCCGCAAAAACTGGTGAATATATTTGTAGGCCTTAGGAGCTATGGGCTCCAACTTTTAATGTTTTACTAACTTGAGATCCAAATAGCGATGGGAGCTTACGAATTGGGTAGTATTGGTCAGCACTTGTACAATACTAATGAAAAGGGAAGGATAAGAGCATGCCCAGCGTTTGTCTAAGGATAAGGATAAATATAAAAGAGTGAACAAGGGAGGTGCAGTAATTAGAAAAGGTAAATGGATAGGCAAAATCTTTGGGATCGCGCTTGTATTTGCGATGATCGGGGCGATGCTTGGAGATATGCCTGTTTTGACGGAGGCGGCTGAAGCCTCTCCAGCAACCATTTATGTCCCCGACAACTATTCAACAATTCAAGCTGCGGTCAATGCCGCTAGCCTTGGAGCTACCATAATCGTCAGAGACGGCACCTATACCGAGTATGAAATAGGGCCCAAGCTCACTCGAGTCAGTCTTACCCCGGCCGTTTGCTTGGTTTACCAAGCTGACCTTAGCAACATTGAGCCTAGCAATAGAGCTGAGCTTATGGATGCAGCAAAGAGGGTGATCGAAAGGCGCATCAATGCCTTGGGGATAACGGAGCCCATTATTGCAATACAGGAACAAGGAGCGGAATGGAGCATTGCCATCCAACTGCCAGACATTGGTGATACCGAGAAAGTTAAGGAGTTGATCATGCGTGTCTCCTTGCTTGAGTTCAGGGAGCAAGATGAAGAGGGAGATTGGATTCCTGCTACCGGGACAGTCAATGACCAGGAGCTAATTCTCAGTAGTAGATATATCAAGGAGAATACATATATTACTGTAGACCAATATGGCAGACCGTTATTAATATTTGAATGGGATGAAACTGGACAGGAGCTCTCCCAGCAGATAACCAGCCGCCTCATCGGAAAACCGCTAGCTATATACCTTGGTGATGAGCCTCTTCGGGGTGAAGATGGGAATCCCATCGCTCCAGTGGTTGGGTCGGTCATCAGAGAAAGTGGACAAATTGAAGGGCTAAGCTTAGAAGATGCCCAAGAATTATCGATGTTACTCAATGCCGGGCACATTCCTGTTCCATTAGGTAGGTGGGTGGAGGAAGGCCAATCCAAGGTATTTGAGCCCAATGTCCCTCTTTATGAAGGACAGGCACCAGACCAGGCAGTCCACACCTCCCCGGCCAATGGGGCTATCGATGTATCCCTCACCCCGACCTTCCAGTGGCAGTTGGTCTCGGGAGCGACCAAGTATGGTCTCTATGTCAGTAAGCCCCCATACGGGGAAGCGAATCTTGTCTATGAGAACGAGAACGTAACCGGGACTTCTCTCACACTACCCTCCGGCATACTGAGTGAGGGGATAACCTACCGCTGGAACATGAGGTCACACAGCAGCTGTGGCTGGGGGCCATTGTCCTCAGCATGGAGCTTCACCACCGAGCAAGAAGAGGTCGCCCTGACGCTATATGTCCATGAAAACAGCGCCAGTGGGCCAGTCATCGTTGGCGCAAGGGTAACCGGTCAGGACGGCGCTGGCAATAGTTTTGACCAGACTACCAAATCCAGTGGCTATGTCACCATCACCGGGACGCCGGGGACATGGAGCTTCACCGCCTCCAAGAGTGGCTACAACTCCAACAGCTGGTCCCAGGACATCACCGCAACATGCACCAAGCATGCCTACCTCACCATGGGTGAACAGCCAAACTGTGTTATAACACTCGAGCAGTGCCAATCTGGAGCATACATTGACCCCCATTTACCTCTCTGTTGGGAAATTAGTGGCGTTGGAATCGGAGATTCCTTCAGCATCTGTGTAAGCAACTCTACGGCGAGTAACGGTATCAAGGAGGTGCGATTTTCAAGCGATGATTCACAGGATGGGAATCCTAGTGGACAGTGGACACAATGGTACGATTGGAATGTCTCTTCGGGAGATTGGAGTGCTCAAAGTAAATCTATGTCTTGGTCTTGTTCAACAGGCGGGGAAAAAGAGATCTGGGTAGAACTGAAAGACAACGCAGACCAAACCAGCCAATGTTTTGCCGATATCACTGTAGTAAGGTTCGAACTACCAGATGTGGTAAGTCTTGATGATATCCAAATCTCCCAATGGATATCATCTCTCGTAAAGTATGTGGGAATAGATGAAAGTTGGCCGGTGTTCCTCAAAGGAACCCTACCTTTTGGTAACATACCAATAAATATAGTCTTAATATGTTCAAAAAACTATCCAACAGAATTCAAATTAGTGAGGATTAAAACCGACCTAATCGAAGACCCAAGTGACCTGAGTTTGTCTGTGGTTCTGCCCTCGTCTGGCGTATCAGAGTGTATAGAAACATATGTCCCCCGGCTGTTTGCAGATTGGATCACCAATTTTGGGGAGACGTTGGCGAAGAAAATCCTTAGCGAAATAGCAATACAGATTGCCGGGACAGCTTTGGACATGAATCTTCCCGGTATTGGCTTCGTGTTTTCCGTTATCGACTGTGTCGTGGGGGGCTACGAAACGACTTTGGAAGGATGGGAAATCGGTAAAGATTATATGGTCTATTTGCCCATGGGCGTTGACCTGACCATCAAGGCGGAAAGAGGATTCTCGTGCTACGCAGCGACATCGCCAGTCCTCATTGCGAAATACTGCCCGTCACTAGTGCGCGGACAATGGACGGGTAGCATCACCGAAAGATCGACTGATATCAAAATAGATATTGAAGAGGTCGACACCGCCATCTTCAAGCTCTATAGCCCGGCGGAGCTTCGGGTCTATGATTCGCTGGGACGTGTGACAGGGCTGGTACATGGAGAAATAAGAGAGGAAATCCCAGATTCGGTCTACGAACCAGAAATTGAGGTGGTCGCCATTTTCTCACCGACCGATGTTTACAGTTGTGAAGTTGTTGGGACAGAAGAAGGAAACTATGGATTAGCATGCGCATCCGTCAAGAACGGGCAAACTATTGGTTTTGCCATTAGCAACGCCTCGATATCGACTGGTACGGTGCATCAATACTCTATCGATTGGGATACCCTGTCCACAGGTGGGCCGGGTATCACTGTGCGGGTAGACTCCGATGACGATGGAACATTTGAGCAGACTACTGCAATCCAGCCTCCGATCGCATCATTCGTCTCATCAGCAATAGATCCTGTAGTCAGTGGGGAGGTGACCTTCGACGCTTCTGAATCTTATGATCCAGATGGTGAAATCGTCTCCTACGAATGGAACTTCGGAGATGGAAATACTTCAACAGATGAAATAGTAACGCACGCTTACTCAGTGCCTGGTGAGTATCTTGTATCGTTAGTTGTAGTGGACAACGATGGCGTAGTCTCCACTCACTCGAGAACCATTCAGGTCGGGGAAAGACAGGGCGTGCCTATCTGGGGCTGGGCAATAATAGCCATTGGTATATTCGTGCTAGCAGTCATAGTCCTTGGGAGACGTCGGTCAGTGAAGGCATAGCCCTATCAGCAACCTTTCCGAATATTGCACATTAGCCTGGATTGTTACCCAACATTCCTGATCATTGTTGAGTGTAGCCTTGAATGATATGGCAGCAGATGATAGCATTTACTATAGTTCAACCCGGCTGTGGTGGTTTTAAGCTTTATTCTTTCCTAAGTGCTCGCTTCATTATTGGCCGCTCAATCGGGGAAAGGAGAGCAAGTAATGACTTTTAATCTGAAGAGTACGGCTTTTACCAATGGTGAACTGATACCTCGAAAGTATACCTGCGATGGCGAAGACATTTCACCACAGCTGGAGTGGGGAGATTTGCCTGAGAATGTGCAGAGCTTTGCCCTTATCTGTGATGACCCTGATGCACCGGTTGGCACGTGGATCCATTGGGTCCTCTACAATGTGCCGGCCAAGACGAGAGTCTTACCCGAAGCCATTCCCCCAGATGCAGACTTGGCCGACAGCAGCCGCCATGGTAAGAATAGCTGGGGCCGGCTAGGGTATGGAGGTCCATGCCCACCGAGTGGCACCCACCGCTATTTCTTCAGACTATACGCCTTGGATGGACTGCTAGATTTAGCAGCTGGTGCAAGTCAAAAGCAACTACTTCAGGCCATGGAGGGGCACATCTTAGCCCAAGCAGAATTGGTGGGAAGGTATGCTAGGCAGTAGCTGTGTTGCCCACACCCGTTGACACTCATTGATTTTGTTAACAATTACTTGAAATGTTACCTAAGTACGCGAGCCACCATTCGGTTGAATTCGAATTAGCCGAGCGATATAGATTAACTTTCCTTTCGACTGCTGAAGTCTCTGAATGATGTTATCGAGAGTTCCAACTCGTTTTCCTTGTAAAGCTTCCATTTTCAACTCATCGATGGCAGCAATTAGGCTCTCCAATGTAACCCATGTTCCTTCCGCCGGAATAGCGTTGTAGGGTGCCATCATTAATCTCTTGTCCAATGACACTGCCCATCTTGTTTCTCCGAATACTTGCGCCATACCATTGAAACCTGACAGCCCTGCACCCAAAGCAGCATACTTGTCCCTGGCTATCACCCCTCCAAGAATTGAGTTCGCCGCAGTCACTGCTAGGCTGGCTCCTATTTTCTTCTTATCTCTCGTAAGCAGGGTGAATCCTCTTTGACGTGCTACAGCCTCCCTTCGTTTTTCCAGAGAATGTTTCAGAAACTCCATCTTCAAGGACTCGGCTTCAAGGCGTAGGATTTCAATGCCTCTGCCGACACTCTGGCACGCGCTTTCAATATAGGCCAGTTCATTTCTCAGGTCTGCAACAGCCTTTGCCCACCTATTATTTGACATCAATTTCTCCCAAGACTGTGTTGCACTTCCTCGATGAAGTTGCCCAAAGTCTTTCCAGATTCCTCACCTTTTTTTACTACTTGCCTCATCTCACCTATGGCCTCACCTGCCCTTAGAGCGTCGGCCAACAAAGCACTGAGTTGGTCCTTAATATCGGCCACCTGCTGCTGTATCTGTGAAGCACCATCTTCTCCTGCGGCTCTTATTTTTTCCGATGTGGAGGAAATAATGCCGAGGATTTCACCTTCCAGAAGCCCCTTCTTCTTATCCAACTCAGCAATTTCGCCTGCCAAGACAGATTCTTTTTTGACCAGCCGGTTTACTTGTTCTACTTCCACCTTTCGCTGATTTTCAAGGCCGCATACCTCTTGAAAGAGGCCCAAGGCAGAAACGAACCTCTTCTTGAGCTCTTTACCGCTAATCCCTTCGTTCCTACTGGTCCTTTCGACGAAGTCTGTGATACGGAGAAGGTCTTCATCAGACAAGCCAATGTCGTTGACCCGTTTTAGCGACTCTTCTCGACCACCGATCTCCGACGAGAGTTTGGTCCTTCTGCCCTGAAGCTCCTTTATTTCCCTGTTCAATCGCGATCCTTCCTCCTCCCTTTCCTTGGTCATTGACTTGAGTTCCGTTAGCTTTGCGGTCTGTATCTCAACAGCGTTCTCGAGCTTGTCCTTGGCTCTCTCCATCGATTCAAGTTCTGAACGCAGTGACCCCGCCGTTTCAATGAGCTCCTTCTTATTCTTGGTGAGAGAGTCCACATCCGCCTTAAGCTCATCCACTCCCTCTTTCAGCCTCACGTACTCCGCGGCCAGCGCGGCAAAAGGTTTCCCCTCACTTTTTTCTAGCTCGTCAAATCTTAATGCCGCTTCAACGAAATCTTTGGCTGGGAGGTCGGCGGGAAGGAGTCTCTTGGTCAGTTCTGCCCACTTGTCCATCAGTTCCGGTGTTACTTCCAGGGCCCGGAGCCTGTCAAATGATAAGAGTCCCAGCAGCGCCTGAGATGGTTCCAAGCCTTTCTTTTTGAGCTCAAGGGACAGGCGACGAAGGTCGTCCACCCGGTCAAATGAGCTACCGGGGATGGTAAGTTTACCGCATTCCAGTTCCTTCACGATGTTCACGACGCTGCCGTGTGACACCCCCGACCGATTCTCTATATCACTGTATAGATAACCTAAAATATAGTACTGCGCGACTTCTAGCTTCTTTGCTCTTGTTATTTCCTTCATTTTTTACCTCTTTTTTGCTGAAAATTTCCATCATCTGACCATTTGACGGACTAATTGACCGACCACTTGACCGTGCTTTTGACTTCTTGACCTGAATCGTGATAATTTGACCTCTAAGCAACTCTTAGCTGTGATTGTTAAATAGTAAGGGGGAAGGCAAAGCTAAAAGTTCTGTCTATTGTTACCCCGGCCCCACCATAATGGTATTATACTGCCACCGTTTAGATACGAATAATGTCCCTCTTCCTACCCTTTGATTATCTTTTAGTTTCATTAGTCGGCACTTGAATTACCTTATCCTCTGAATCCTCTGAAGTGTATCCTCTTCTTCGTTTGCGTTTCTATCTCGACAGTGAGTATAATCTTGCTGAAGGACCTGCAAAGCTCTGGCATAATTACCGACAATGGGTAGCAGGTAGTCACAACAAGTCAGGCCATTACTGGACATGCATATACAGGAGGTCAACACAATGAGCGGACTGAATCTACAAGAAGTGGACAAATTGGAAGTTACGGTCTTGACAGACAATTACACAGACGTGCTCTTGCTTCAGGACACAGACATTGTCAGACGACCCAGGACACTTCCTCCGGATTTTCCATTAGCAGAACATGGATTCTCGTGTCTCCTCAGAGTCTGCAAGGGAGCCGAAGAACCCGTAGTACTAATGGACGCAGGTGTGTCATCGACTTGTTTTTTCCATAATGCACGCGTTCTGAATGTGGACTTGAGCAAAGTTGAAGCGGTGGTTCTCAGCCACGGTCATCCCGACCATTTTGGAGCTCTAGTAGACTTTCTAAACAAGGCTGCAAAGGAAATACCTGTTGTCCTTCATCCAGATGCTTTTCTTCAGCGGGGTCTAAATAACCCCATTACCGGACGACGGGTGGAATTCCCCCGCTTAGATGAAGCAGCCTTAAAAGAAACGGGGGCCGTGCTTCATAAAATTAAAGAGGCTTCTACTTTGTTCTCAGACCTCATCCTGATTTCAGGGGAAGTGCGGCGAGTAACGGATTTTGAGAAAGGTTTTCCCTGGGCCGAAGCGAAAATTGATGACAAATGGGTTGTGGACCCCTTTTATGATGACCAGGGGGTGGCAGTCAAAGTGAAAGGCAGGGGACTAGTGGTTATCAGTGGATGTTCCCATGCTGGCATCATTAATACGGTCAAGCATCTCCAGGCGGCTGCACAAACGAGCAAGGTTCACGCAGTTCTGGGCGGGTTTCATCTCACAGGGCCGGCTTTTGAGCCAATAATCGGTCCGACAATTGAGGAGATGAAGAAGATAGGCCCAGATTTTGTCATGCCTATGCACTGCACCGGCTGGCAGGCCGTCAATCAATTCGCCAAGGAAATGCCTCAGCAGTTCATCCTTACAACCGTGGGAACAACATACGTTTTCCAATAATATTAATAGCAATCCAAACGTAATTGCTTTGGTAATTGATATCGCAGGTTCCATAACCCACTACTCGGGTGCTTTCTGGTAACTGACCAGCAACTGCTGCAGCGCCGGAATCAGTTCTTTCTTTTCAAATAGAAGTTTGGCAACTGTCTCCTTAGGCTCACCATTCAAGACAAAAGGTAAAACCTTCCCGAAGGCCTTCGCTCGAGCCTTCTAACTTCTTCGCGAAACGCCGATTTAAGTGAGCCTGCACTTTCTATAGCGCGAAGAATCAATCATCAATGGCCGTGGTATAATGATAAAGCAGTTACATGACGCATGCTCGAATGGTCTAGAGTATTACCATGAGAGTTTTAAAGCCTCTATCCGAACTTATCTCTCTGAAAGGTAGAAAAGCCTTAATAACTGGTTCCGCCCTTGGTATTGGTAAGGCAATGGCCTATAGATTTGCAGAAGCAGGTGCGGATTTAGAACTTGTAGACATGAACGAACGGGGGCTAAGGACTGTAGCCAAAGAGCTTTCAAAATTTGAAGTGGAAATCAACATTCATAAGGTAGACCTTTCCTCAAAAGAGGAGATAGATGCTTTATGGGAGAGGTTAAAAGGGAAGGAGCCTGACATACTGGTAAACAATGCTGGGATATACCCCTTTAAGGATTTCTTGGAAGTAGACGATGCTTTTTTTAGCAAGGTGATGGACATTAATTTGAAATCAACTCTGTTGATGTGTCAGCATATGATAAAGAGACGATTGAAGAAAGGTGGAGTCATCATCAACATTGGCTCTATCGAGGCAATCATGCCTTTCGTAGAAGGGATAGTTCCTTATAGCATAAGCAAGGCGGGAGTCATCGCTCTGACCAGATCTCTGGCGAAGGAATATGGCAAATACGGTTTCAGGGTAAATGCAATCATACCTGGCGGAATAATAACTCCGGGAACAAAGGCCGTGGCCAAGGAAATCACCCAGCTCCGGCTGAGTCTGCTTAGAACTGGCGTATTGTTTAGCACCAGGCTGCCTCTCAAAAGGGGCGGGCAGCCGGACGAAGTGGCTCGTATTGCTGTGGTCCTGGCCAGTGATTTGTCCAGTTATGTTCACGGAGCGCTGATACCTGTTGACGGAGGATTCCTATCGGCATAGGGTGGGCGGGAAGCGAAGTCGTTTAGCAATCTGGATCGTTATCGTGGGCTGTTTTCTCTCTTTGTCGTTGCGAGGAGCGAGATTCCTCACCTACTGTTCGGAACAGGCTCCGCAATCTCTGTTAGGCTATTTGAGAGCGGAGATTGCCATGCCCCGACAAGTCAGGGCTCGCAATGACCGAAAGCG
>Ga0307431_1000478_pt1 | contig 27219 bp, 24 predicted proteins | sample SalMarWE160170MG_FD_202155 | JGI IMG/M metagenome (GOLD analysis project Ga0307431, IMG submission 202155) | Salt marsh sediment microbial communities from the Plum Island Ecosystem LTER, Massachusetts, United States - WE1603-170 | ecosystem: Environmental > Aquatic > Marine > Intertidal zone >...
CAGCATGCCGATTGCGTCCAGGGGGATTGAAAAACCAGCCCGGATTGACGGCCAGCCCACACCGAGTAAGCCGTTCGGCAGACCGATCGCCACAAAGGCGATAAAGGCCAGTAAAATCAGGCCAAGCTTGGGGGAGCGTTTCATTCGTTCAAATATTTTCATCGGTAATCCTTTTCGCCAGATTTCAGTTCAATCATTTGCAAACTATCAAATCCAAACGTCAGTTAGTATAGCATGCTCTGAATTAAACCAAGAGTTTTGTTAGGTAAATGCTTAAACCAAAAGAAGCTGGAGGATCGGCGGTTTTGGTGGTGCAAAAGACGCCAGAATCTGATTTATTCAATTTAATCGATCTGGGAATATGTGTATCGGTTGGTGTGATTTAAACCTATGACCCGTTCTTGAATTGCGGGTCTTTTTCGAAGGTTAGGCGCAAGCCTTGCTCCAGGGAGATCAGGGGAATATAGTTCAATTTTTCCCTCGCCAGGGAAATGTCGGCGCGCATGCGTGAAACGCCGCCGCCGGCTTTGGGGTTGTAGACTTCTTCGGGTTTGCCGCCGGTGATCTCAATCACCAACCGTGCCAGCTCACGAACGCTGGTCTCCGTGCCGCTGCCGATATTGATGATGGGTTCTTCAACCCCCTGTACGGTGGCGGCTGCCACTAAGGCGTTGACAGCGTCGTCCACGTAAACGTAATCCCGGGTTTGGTTGCCATCACCGTGGAAGATGAGCGTGCCGTCCTGCATCGCCTGGCGGATGAAGTTGGGGATGATTGGTGGGTGGGCGGGGGGGATGCGCTGGCCGGGACCGTAGGCGTTGAAGATGCGCAGGCACAGCGTCTCAATGCCGGAGAGCGCGCCGATAGTGCGCACATACCATTCCGATGCCAGTTTTGAGACCGCATAGGGGGAATTGGGATGGGGTTTCATCCCTTCGGATAGCAGCGACTGCTCCTGATCGCCGTACACCGCGCCGGACGAGGTCAAGATCACTCGGGATGTGCTGGTATCCCGGATAGCTTCCATCAGGGTCGCAGTGCCGCCAACGTTGACCTTATTGTAATCACTCGGGAAAAGGATTGATTCGGTGACGGAAACACGTGCTGCCAGGTGGTAGACGCAATCGATCTCTTGAAGCAGTGTCCACAGCTTGGGACGGTCGTTGATGTCGCCGCGCGTGAAGTGCACATCCGGGTCAAGTGCGTTAGGATCGCCTGTAGAAAGGTCATCTATTACGCGCACGTGATGCCCCTGGCGCGCCAAACGGTTGCTCAACGCTGAGCCCAAAAAACCTGCCCCTCCGGTGATTAGAAAGTTCATGGTCAGTCCTCTTGTCTCATAACGTCAGACAGTTTAGCACAATCCAAGAAAATTAGTAAGTGGTACACCTAAAGAATGGTCCTGGAGGGCAGGTGGGGTGCCAGCCTGGCGGGCTCGTCCGTGGTGAGGTCGTCCACACCGTGCTCCACCAGGAACCGCGCCAGTTTCACCTGGTCAGGTTGTCCAGCGTCAATCGTCCAGGCATCCACTTTGGAGTTGTTCTGGTGCAAGAAATCAATCCAGTCAAAGCCAGCGTCCAAGCTCATTTTAAGCAATTCCGCGCGGATGAACCATTGGCATCTTTTGGGTGCCTGCACCAACAGCGCACCGGCGCGTGCGGCGAAGTAATCGCCCAGCGGTCCCCATTGATAGGCAGATAGGGGATGGTCATCGCGTAAGCCATAGGCGCCAACGCGGAAGGGCGGGATCTCCTCTGGGCGGGGGTCGCTTTCCACCAGGTCCAGGTACATCAAAGGGTCGAATCCAACCGACAGATCCGGCGAGAATCTGGCCAGCGCTCGCACCGCCCAATCCGCCACAGAGGTCACCTGGATGCGGTCTTTGACCGGCTTGAGCAGGGCGCAAAATTCACGCAGCACCGCCTGAGTGAGGGGTGTGAAGGGCTTCAGGTCAAGCTGCAGCCGCTGCGTTTCCGGATGGGCTTTGAGCAAGGCGATGGCGCCTTCCAGGAAGCCGACCTTCTCATCTGTGATTTCGCCGTCCACGCGGTAATGCAGGCTCTCGATTTGCTCCCGCGTCATCCCCGGCGCTTTGCCTTTCCCGTTCGTCTCCAGTTCGAGGTCCTGATCGTGCAGCAGGGCAAAGCTGCCGTCTGCCAGAGGGATGATGTCAACTTCAACCGCTGCCGCGCCTGCGGACAGGCACGCCTCAAGTGCGGACAGCGAGCCGGGGGGCGCATTATGACCGCAGTTAGCGGCGTGATGGATCAGGGTTACAGGGTTTTCGCGTAATTCCAGGGTTTCGGGAAGCATGTCTCTCCATGGGGTCATGTCATTGTGCTTAATGATTTATTTTAACAGAAAAAAGGGAAAGATAAAGCAAGTTTCCTGAGAATGTTAAAAAAATCAACTTAAAGCATAAATCCGATGTGATCCATTCCTAAATGTCAATCGCCGGTTAGCATCCTAAGATCATGTGACAAAACACCCTCACCCCTGCCCTCCCCCGGTCACCCGTTTTCAATCCTCACAGATAAGTTTGGCCGGGGGAGGGTGAAATTTTGGGGTTGGTAAACGGCAAAACCGCCACTAACCCTCGCTTAAGTCATCCCCTCCCCTGCGCAAGAAAACCAATCAAGAAAAACCCAGCCTGCAGGGGAGGGGATTAGAGGGGAGGGGTAAGAAATTCGAGGTGGAAACGGACTGGACATCCTATCGGAATATATGTCAGCATAGTGATGGGTGAAAAAGCCACTTTTCCAACACCCTCTTTCCTGTCAGTTTGAATCACAGGTAATGCATGATGGTTGTGATTGTGATTTTTAGGTAAGGAATATTCAAATAATATTTCGTTGTCTATTGTTTTTTAAGCATAATCAGGGATGGTGATTTCTGGGTATAATAAGAAGTTGGACTTATCCTGAATTGAGATTAATTTCAGGTTTTCTGACAAACAATAAATAATAGGTTTAAGGAGTATAGCAATGATTGTAACCACAAAAAAACTTTTTGAAGCAGCTTATGGCAAATACGCCATCGGCGCTTATAACATCAACAACCTGGAACAGACCGTCGGGCTTTTCCGCGGCAACCTGCAATCCAGCGCACCTTTCATCATCCAGATCAGCAAGGGTGCTCGTTCTTATACGGATAAACTGTTGCTGGAAGGACTGATCCGCAGTGCTGATCAGGTCTTCCCCGATGCTATCTTCGCCGTGCACCTCGACCACGGTGACGAAGAAGCCTGCATGGACTGCATTGATTCCGGATTTTACAGCTCGGTGATGATCGACGCCAGCCATGAGGATTTTGAGACCAATGTCGCCATTACCAAACGTGTGGTGGAAGCTGCCCATGCCAAGGGCATTGTGGTGGAAGCGGAATTGGGTCAATTGGGCGGCGTGGAAGAGCATGTCAAAGTTTCCGAGTCGGACGCCAAACTGACCGACCCCGATCAGGCGAAGGAATTTGTGGAACGCACCGGATGCGATTCCCTGGCTTGCGCCATCGGCACCAGCCACGGCGCCTTCAAGTTCTCCGGCTCGCAGTCCCTGCATTTCGATGTTCTGGCAGAGATCCAGAAGCGGCTGCCCGGCTTCCCCCTGGTGATGCACGGCTCCAGCTCGGTGCCCCAGGAAGAAGTGGCGCGCATCAACGCCGCTGGCGGTAAGATCGAAGGCGCCAAGGGCGTGGACGCCACCCAATTCAAGAAAGCTGCCACCCTGGGCGTGACCAAGGTCAATATTGACACCGACGGCCGTCTGGTGTGGACGCGGGTGCACCGTGAGATGTTCCGCGATCACCCCGAGGTCTTTGACCTGCGCAAACCCGGCAAGATCTTCATGCAGGAATATGCCAACTTCATCGCTGAGAAGAACGAATACCTGGGCAGCGCCGGACAATTGGATAAGGTCAGGGAGATACTCTCCGCATAGGAGGACCGATGAAACCCGTTGAGATCCGCCCCGATGTCTTCTGGGTGGGGGTTAACGACCGCGTCTCAGAACTTTTTGAAGGGCTGTGGCCGATCGATCAGGTGGGCATTTCCTACAATTCCTATCTAATTCGCGATGAAAAATCCGCGCTGATTGACCTCTCCAAGGAGATGCTCAGCGATGATTACCTGGCGCAGATTGCACAGGTGTTTGACATCGCCGAACTGGACTACGTCGTCATTAACCACATGGAACCGGACCACAGCGGCGCGCTATTGCGACTGCGCGAGTTTGTGCCGGATGCCGTCATCCTGGGTATGCCCAAGGCTGTGGCGATGCTGGACGACTTTTATGGACTGACGGAAAATGTGCAAGCACTATCCAATGGTCAGGAACTCCCGCTGGGAAAAAACACCCTGCGCTTTGTCTACGCCCCCTTCGTGCATTGGCCTGAGACGATGATGACCCTCCTGGTAGAGCAAAAGGTCCTGTTCCCCTGTGACGGTTTCGGTGGTTACGGTGCGCTGGATGGGGCGATCTTTGATGACACCTGCGCTGACTTGGCTTATTATGAGGCGGAATCTCTGCGCTATTTCACCAATATCGTGGCTGCTTTCAGTAAAAATGTCTTGAGCGCCATTGCTAAATTGGCAGACACGCCGATTGAGATTGTTGCGCCTTCCCACGGCTTGATCTGGCGGAAGAACCCGGGCAGAATCCTTGAGTTGTATCAGACCTGGTCGGAATACTATAACTCACCTGCCGAGGTGGGGATCGCGGCGCTGCTGGGGACGATGTACCGCAATACGGAACACGCCCTGAGCGCTGCGCTGGACGGGATCGAGTCGGAAGGTGTGCCGGTCAAAGTGCATGACGTGCGCAAGACGCACATCAGCCACATCCTCCCCGACCTGTGGACCAGGCGGGGCGTACTGGTGGCTGCGCCGACCTACGAGCGGGGCTTGTTCCCGCCCATGATGGACGCCTTGATGATGGCGGACCGCAAGAACGTGCGGCATAAGAAAGCGGCTTACCTGGGCAGCTACGCCTGGAGCGGCGGCGCCAAACAAGATTTTGAGCGCATGGCGGAGAAGATGGACTGGGAAGTTTTGAGCAAAGCTGATTTCATCGGCGGAGCCAAGCCAGCAGACCTTGACAGCGCCCATGCCCTGGGCGCACAGCTTGCCAAAGCGGTCAAGGCGGCGTAGATAATAATATGTCTGCGGGATTGTCTCAATAAACCGCGCATAAAAATCACTGTAATTTACATTTGACAAAATTTTATATATTTCCTTTTTATACGGGCGAGTCATGACTCGCCCCTACGGTTAATTTCGCCTTGGGAATCGCCCTCGGAATATACTATAATGAACACCGAACCTTATACCTAATACCTAATACCTAATTACCTATTACCTGCGGAGTACCCCCATGTCTGACACCACCCACGCCCTGACGTCCAACTTCATCACCGATATTATTGACGACCACCTCGACAATGGACGCTTTGACCATGTACATACGCGCTTTCCACCGGAGCCCAATGGTTACCTCCACATCGGTCATGCCAAGTCCATCTGCCTTAATTTTGGCATCGCTGAAGCCTATGGCGGGCTAACCAATCTGCGCTTTGACGACACCAACCCTACCAAAGAAGAGGTGGAATATGTCGAATCGATCCAGGAGGATATCCGCTGGCTGGGGTTCGACTGGGATGACCGGCTGTACTTCGCTTCGGACTATTTTGATGAGATGTATGCGTATGCCCTGCAGTTGATCAAGAAGGGCAAGGCGTACGTCTGCGACCTCTCGCCGGAGGAGCTGCGCGAATATCGCGGCACCCTTACCAAACCCGGCAGGAACAGCCCCTACCGTGAACGCACCGTTGAGGAAAACCTGGACCTGTTCCAGCGCATGGAGGCGGGCGAGTTCCCGGACGGCTCCCGCACACTGCGCGCCAAGATCGACATGAGCTCCCCCAACCTGAATCTGCGCGATCCGGTCATCTATCGCATTCTACATGAGTCTCATCACCGCACGGGGGATAAGTGGTGCATCTACCCCATGTATGACTATGCACACTGCATCTCCGATTCGCTGGAGCATATCACCCACTCCATCTGTACGCTGGAATTTGAAGACCACCGCCCCCTCTACGATTGGTTCCTGGAGTCACTGGGGATTTTCCATTCCCAACAGATCGAGTTCGCCCGTTTGAACCTGACCCATACCGTGATGAGCAAACGCAAACTGCTCCAGCTCGTTCGGGAGGGCTACGTGAGCGGCTGGGACGACCCGCGCATGCCGACCCTGTCGGGGATGCGACGGCGAGGCTACACGACCGAGGCGATCCGAAAGTTTATTGACACGGTGGGAATTTCTAAGGCGAACAGCTTGGTGGATGTGGAACTGCTGGAGCACGTGCTGCGGGACGACTTGAACGAGCGCGCACGGCGGGTGATGGCCGTGTTGGAACCGATGAAGATCGTGATTGATAACTATCCGGAAGCCAAAGAGGAAACCCTTGATGTGCCCTACTTCCCCTGGGACCGCGAAGGCAGCCCTACACGAGCGGTGCCTTTCTCTCGGGAGGTGTATATCGAACGTTCGGACTTCATGGAAGACCCACCCAAGAAGTTCTACCGCCTGGCGCCGGGGCGGGAAGTGCGGCTGATGAATGCCTATTACATCACCTGCATGGACGTGGTCAAAGATGAAAACGGCGAGGTGGTCGAGTTGCACTGCACCTACGACCCCGAAACACGGGGCGGCATGTCCCCCGATGGGCGCAAGGTGCGGGGGACGCTGCATTGGGTCTCCGCCCGGCACGCGCTGGACGCGGAGCTGCGCTTATATGATTACCTATTTACAAAGCCTGATCCCTACGAGGTGTCGGAGGGCGGCGACTTCACCGACAACGTCAACCCCGATTCCCTGCAGGTGCTGACGGGCGCCAAGCTGGAGCCCAGCCTGCGGGATGCGGCGGTGCGCGAGCCGTTCCAATTCATGCGCCAGGGCTATTTCTGCGCTGACCCGGACGGCACGCCAGAGAAACCCGTCTTCAACCGCACGATCTCCATGGTGGACACCTGGGCGAAGATGCAGAAGCAGCGCCGGAGCTGAGCACCCGGCTTTTGTTTGAATGGGGGGGCAGGTTCTGCTGGCCTATTCGTTTTTCGAAAAAACGAACCGAAAACGAATAATCACCAGCCTCAGCGGACAACACACCCGATCACTTCGGACCTGCCCGCGAGCGCGAGATGCGCTTCACTATTGTTAATGTGCTGCTATCCACTCAACTTCCTGTGCCCGTCCGCTTTGGCTGGATTTACAGGACCCGGTCTCGGCCGAGGGTAAAAGCCCCTTTGGCAGGAAGGCGCGGATAAAACAGAACTTATGTTCTGAGTTATTGTTAGCATAACATAATCAACGGGGGGATACAATATGTCAAAAGCGGCAAAAATGGGCTGTTTTTTTGCCGCAAGCGGCAGCCTTTGGGGATCGGAAAGTTGATTCATAACGAACACTCACAGCGTTTAGTTTTTTTACCCCTGCTCACTTTTTGATCTCGCTGGAGTCTCACCAGCGAGATGGTTTATACGTGGCGGCCTTCGGTCAATTTCTCTGGCTGGTCCTTACAGGAGACTCCGCACTGAGGCAGGGCAATCGCAAAGTTAGAGAAAATCATTACTGAAGGTAATATAGAATAATTTGACCCCCAACGAGGCTGTCTAAAAAGTAATAAAATGGAAATTTACGATCAAATTATTGAGTGAATTCAATTATTTTAACAATTATGACGATATAAACTTTCAATATTTATTATATATTTATATGATATTGCGTACGGGCGACCCGTGGGTCGCCCCTACGAATGATTTTTTATATTTTTCTCCAACTCGTTTTAGTTAGAGGTTTTCTCGATATCCTTTTAGGACAGCCCCGTGCCCACGGGTGGGAAGTGGTGAATAATGGACTAAGATAATTATTTAGATTATATATTTTGACTTTGCGATTGCCCTAGCACTGAGGACACCCGCCAGAACAAAAAAAAGCTGTTATGGTATAATTTGGTGCCTGAAAGGGCCCGTAGCTCAGCGGCAGAGCAGGCGGCTCATAACCGCTCGGTCGTAGGTTCGAATCCTACCGGGCCCACCTTTTAAGCAATAGATGTATAGAATATTTTTCTGAATAATTATTCTCCTATCTTTTAAATTTCAATTTTCTTGTCCTCATTTTCCCGTTTTTAATAGTGATAAAATTAATATGAAGTAAATGCTCAAATTCCTTGAGGCAAGACGTTTATCCTGGCGTGAAGATTTGCACTTTGCATTTCAAAGGGAGGAAGTAATTAATGAGAAGAGTAATTTCGCTTGTCCAATGTGTGAGCAAGAAACAGAATTCACCTCAGATGGCAAAAGATCTGTACACTTCACAGTTATTTGTGAATGCATCTGCTTATGCAGAGGCAATCAGTGACGAATGGTTCATAATTTCCGCGAAATATGGTCTTGTAAAACCAACCGATGTGTTAGCATCTTATGATGTCACCCTGAAGGATATGTCAGCAGATGAGAGAAGAAAATGGACTGAAAAAGTATTTTCTGATTTAAAGCCTTATATAAGGAAAACCGATACGGTTGTGATCCTTGCTGGTGTTATTTATAGAAAAGATCTGGTTAAGAAAATTGAGGATTTTGGTTGCAAAGTTGAAATTCCAATGAAGGGTTTACGAATTGGCGAACAAGTCAGCTGGCTTAAAAAACAGTTGAAAGACAACTGATGCTAAACGAAGTTGTTCGCAATATTCAGCTGTTTTATCAATTATTGGACGAACTGGAACGAAAAAATGGCGGCAAACGCCGCCTTAAAGATTGTGATGGCTATATGGCTTGGCCTGATCGCGGGGTTTATTTCTTCTTCGAGCCAGCGGAGGTGCGGACAACATCTGGCGAGGGTCTTCGGTGTGTCAGGATTGGGACACATGCTCTGAAAAAGAACAGCAACACCACTTTATGGAAGCGATTACGCCAGCATCGCGGCACGACTGCCGGGCGAAACCCTGGAAGCGGTAATCACCGCGGGTCCGTTTTTCGTCATCATGTGGGAACTGCGCTAATGAAGCGGGATGATTGGCCGAAAGAGATTGAAAGAAACTGGGGTGGTTCAAATGCTGCTCGATCCATAAAAAAGACTGAGGTGCCTTATGAAAGGGCTATCAGCGAATATATTGGATCAATGCCCTTTATCTGGCTTGAAATTGAGGATGAACCAGGGCCAAAATCTCTACGGGGTTATATTGAAAGGAACATAATTGCCTTGTTGAGCAATTACCAGCGAACTCACAACCCCATTGATCCCCCAAGCCCAAACTGGTTAGGTTTATGGGCGCAAAATGAAAAGATCAGAAAATCCGGTTTGTGGAATGTAAACCATGTGGATGAGAATTTTGATCAACAATTTCTTGACATCCTCAAAACCCACATTTAAGTTTATTTTTGAGAAACCGATTACACTTATTATGACGGAACTGATTTTTTAGTCAGCATCAGTGATATTCATAATAAGTGGGAAGAAGAAGCATTGGCTTTATTCAGAAATATGGAATTTGAGGGTGATCCCCAATTAGCTCTGAGACTATTGAGAACTTTAGAAGAATATTTTGCTGAGATACGAGATCAAGAATGGGGGATTCCAAATGATGATTAAATTACTGTAAATTTGATATTAATCAGGAGAGGATTGTCATTATGGATGAAAAAATCATTCTTGGTGCTGTAATTGGAATTTTATCTTCAGCTATTGGATCACTAGTTACATATCTATTTCATACCTTGGATAGAAAAAAACAAAGAGAGTGGGACCTTGAAGATAAAGAAGATCAAGCAAACCAACAAATATATTTTCAAAGATTGGAAGAGTTTGAGGTTTATTTAGAAGTCTTTGCCGATAGATATACGTATATTTATTATCAATTTATACCTGTATCAGATAGTGATATACATAAAAAAATGATGCAAGATGGAGAAATCAATTTCCCTCTCCTTGGTAAAACTTTTCCCCTTTATTACTTAATGTATTATTTTGATGACGCAGAATTAGAAAAGCTCTTTGATCAATTCGTTTCCGTAAATGAGGATATAGTGTCAATATATACAGAGTATAAAGAAGAATTAGAAAATGGAGAAGTTGTTGATAAATCTGGATATCGGGCCAGGTTTACGGATGTTAATTTTTTACAATGTTATTCAAACCTAATTGAAAGAATAGATTATTTAAAATCACACTATAGAAAATAAGTTAAGTTTTACACAAATGTTTGAGCCTAAACTAATAATATATTACCTAATTGGTATTAATTTGTTATCCGCTCGGTTATTTAATCTACTATGTCAACTTTCAGTTTCATCTTAAAAAATAAGGGGATCAATATGTCAAGGAGTTTTAAAGAATTTATAAGTGATGTATCAGAAAGAACTTCCTTATACGAAGCATTTGAAGAAGGTTTTACTCCTGAAGATATCAAAAGGGGTGTTACTGAAATTCTTTCTCCATACTTTAAGAATCAAGAAATATTAGAAAAAATGGCAGTTAATTTTTTAATGCCAGATGTCTTAGAATTTTCAAAAATATTCAATCTTGAAGTTCCATTTAGTGCCTTTAAGTACTCTCATGAAGTTCATTACGAAGCTTTATTGATCAATGAAGAATTGAGTTTGGAAACATGTGCTAAATGGTTGAATAGAATTAATATTGGCTTATCTAATATCTTGAGTCAATTTTATTTAGAAGTAGACAAATCAGACCTTGGTACTTATGAGTTTCTTCATGAGATTTTAGGAAACATAGGAAGTCTACTAGAAGGATCATTGAAACCCTTACTACAGGAACTATTGCAGCAATCTAGAGTTGTTCGAAGGAAGGATTCATCTATTGAGACAATACATAATCTATCGTTTGGAGATGTGATTAATGAACTTTATCAGGTCTCTGGTAACGAAGATATCTTTGCACCACTTGATATTAGAATCAATCAATGGAGAAATATCGCATACCATCATGACGCTCAAATTAAAAACGGTAATATAGTATGTAATTTGAGCGACTCAACAAAGAGGATATTCACAAGAGAAGAATTATTACATTTAGCGAAGGAACTTAGTAATATTTTTTCTGGATTTAGGCTAGCATACTATTTGTTCTTAAATGATAATCTTGAAAAAATCAATTATATGAATATTTTGCCTGATATTAATTTACGAAAAGAACAGCAAGCGCTAAATATTATTTCTGGTATGGCTTCTCAGGGATTTAAAGTTATTGACTTGATTGAAGACGACCAGAATTTTAAAATGATTATTCAAGATGTTACCAATGACGCTTCAGATAATCGGCGTATTCATACGATGCAATTTGTATTCAGTTTATGGAACAATTCCCCAAAAACCAAATCGACAATTGTTGAATACTGGGAAAAAGATGGAACTCCAAATTTTCTAACGATTGCTCCAATTGAATTATTAAAAAGATTTGAAATTGGGGAGTTAACACTTCAAAACACTATCGAGCAATTAGAATTATATGATTTAAAAAATAATATTAAAATCCCATAATCAAATCCATCTAAACGAGCCAGCTTGTGATACTTGTAAAAACCTAAATGAAAAGGACGGATTAATTTTGAGAAATGATCTATATCGATCAAGCCCCTTATTTCTATGGGAATTTGTACCCTAATAGGAAGTATATTCTTATCCGCTCGGTCGCAGGTTCGAATCCTGCCGGGCCCACCTTTTAAGCAAATTCGCTTGCGCAACCTGATTATTTCTTGATATCCCATTTATAATAAAAGCAATATATTTGTACATAATATTTATAAAAGAGTATTAATTTGAAAATGAAATTTCTGATGAGGAAGTATTTTCTGGCAATAAAACGATACTTTAATTGGGCTATTATTATTTTTCTAATACCCATTACTCTCTATTTAGTTGGATTGATGATTGAAGAAATTATTCATCCTCTAATTGTTAGATTGACTGGTATTATTGGCGATGTTTTGATATTAATAATTGAAAATCCTTGGTCAATACCATTTATATCTTTTGGACTGGTCATTATCTTTTTTGCTTTAGCCAGTATTAAACTACCAACATGGGATATGGTGAATACTACTGTTTGGAATCCTATTCTCAAAACTAGAGTGATGTTTGGTGATAAGAAAATCGATTGCCAAAATGGTATTAAAATTGTAAACAATAGTGGGGAAGATTTATTAGATTTTCGTGCAGATCTCATTTATATTTCAAATATGTATGAAGATGATGAGATTCAAGAACTTGAAGAAAGGCAAAGAGATTTCTTAAGCAGGGAGTTACTGCCAGGAGAATTATTATTCATAGCCGATAAGAAGTTAATAGACGAAAATGTCACTATTAGGAATGGTGGAGAATTAACTGTAGGTCTTTTTTTTCAGGATGATAATGATAATACTTTTATAAGAACTAAGAGAGTTGCTTTTCTTAAAACAATAACAGGCCAAGGTTATGCTGATATTCGTTTTCTAGCGAGATGGGAAAATAAAGCTTTACCCCCAAAATATTTTAGAGTTTACCTATATGAAAAAAACCAAAATGTTATTGTTAAAAAAATCGTTGATATCAAAAATAATTAATTTCCAAATCCTTTATTTTGATTACTCTCTTTAATTTGTTTTAGTAGTTTTTTATTTATTTCCAATAATTCTTCGAAGATGTATCTATCATTAATCTTTGTATCTGTATTTAATGAATCTATCTCTTGTTGCATATCGTTTTCAGATAATATTCCATAAATCCTATCAGTTGTACTTATATTGGAGTGCATCAAATTTTGGCTAATTGCTTTTAATTGGCTGATATTATCAGCGTGTTTCAATGCAAAAACAGCAAATCCATGCCTGAATTTGTGTGGGTAATGATAAGTTAATCCAATTTATCAAGCCATTCCTTCAAATCTTTCCTAGCACTATGATGACGACTTTCAAAAATAAAAGAACTGTCTTGTTCTAATTGCTTGTAATCGGTCGCAGGTTTGAACTGCCCGCAGGGCGTGCCGGGCCTTTATTGCCCGAATACTGTATCCTTTTATTAAGAGAATTTAACTAAACTTCACAACGGTGGATTAACCAGTGATGGTGGATTCTGCTAAGCCAAATCCTTAATCCGGGGGAAAGCAACCTCTAATTCCAGGACATGTCGTCCATCAATTCCGGAGCAAACCGTCCACTGATTCTGGAGCATGTCGTCCACTTTTTGAGAATGTCCGAAAAAAGTGGACGCCATCAATCGGAATCACTGGATTGTCTTGCCGGAATATGCAGCCAAAGGAAATTTACTGCTTCACTGGCACGGGCAACTGCCTGGCGGTGGCGTGCCGGGTGGCGGACTGTTTGGGGTGCCAGCCAGTGGCTATCTCTGGCGCGATCTGGGAGAGCCGGTTATATTTGAGGTCAGTAATCTACCAATTCACACTGTCCGTGTTATAAAATATTTATTTTCTTTATGCTTATCAGTTGTTTTGTCATCTCTTGTTCTTAGTGGTATGTCGATCAATAACGCTGTTGAAAAATCGATTTGATTTAGAAAAGGAGATTGTGATGAATAGAACAACATTAACCCTGGCCCTGGCACTTGCCATCCTGGCCGGCATCATGGGAATCGAACATGGCATCGGTGAGGTGCTGGAAGGTAATCGTCCCACAGAGGGTGTGTTTATTTTGTCCTGGCCTGATGCGGCCTTTTTCGAGATTCTGTCAGGAGAACCTGCCATGACGATTGTTCCCAATTATCTCATTACAGGAATTCTGGCTATCATTTTTTCCGGTATATTCCTTGCGGTCCTGCTCCGGTATCGGCTTGTTAGAAAGTCCATTCCGATTCTATTTGGGCTTTTAGTGCTCATGCTCTTGACCGGCGGAGGTTTCGGGCCGCCCATCCTGGGAACAATTGCGGTGCTGATCGCTTTGAAGGGAAATTCTCAACTGCGCACATGGCGCAAGCTGCCTTTAAGATTGAATCTTGTCTTCAAAAAGCTTTGGCCCTTAGTATTTGGATTATGCCTGGCGGGATGGTTAATGATGTTCCCGGGCGCAGCTCTTGTTTCCTATTTTGCTGGTGTGGATAGCGCGTTGATCATGGTCATCCCAACTCTCGTTGCTTTTGGTTTGATCCCCATCACCCTGGTTTTGGGGTTTTCGCGCGATATTTTATTGCGTGAACAAGAGCCAAAGACACTCCAAGACTAGAGGGGGTTGGTGCCGTACTTATTAACAAATGCGGACGTGATATTGGGAAGAAACAAAAAATTACCTACCTATCTCAGGAAAACCCACAAAACTAAGTTGACTTTATTTAGTGAGGTGATTAATGTTCTTATCCCCTCAGTCGCAGGTTCGAACTGCCCGCAGGTCGTACCGGGCGCACGGTGAATGGGATGGAAGGCTTTTCTATTTATGTCCGTTTGGTGCAAGCATCCAGACCGCACCCGACAAAAGATGTTTGGTTTGTAATTAGGCTGGTGATTTTTGGAGGAAAATGATGAGTCGTTCTGGTAAAACAAACCGCCTGGCAATGATCAGTTTTGTGAGCGGGGGGCTTGCTTATTTGCTCATTGCCCTGATTTTTGTTGTCTATAACCTCTTAGAGCCTATCAACGCCATCATGAATATCACGGATACTGTCCTGATGCCCTTGCGAAATGGTTTGCTGGTCGTTGCATTGGTCACAGGAATTCTTGGTCTTGTGGACATCAAGAAGAAGGCCGGGGCTGAGAAAGGCAAAGGGTTCGCCTGGGTTGGCATCGTTTTGAGTGTTGGTTGGTTTTTGTTTGGGCTGTTTATCGGACTGATTTTCATTTCTCCCGGGTGATTGTCCTGTGAGTCAATTAACTAGATAATCGATCATAAGTTCAAACTGCCCGAAGGGCGTACCGAGTCCGCTTATTACGAAAATTCGCCGGTATAATTAATATTAGATTACCCATAAGACTTAAAGCCGTCACGCAAAACAGCCACCGTAGTTCATCCCATCAACTCGGCATCCAACTGAACCCGTGACACTGCTTACTTGAGGGTATTAATTTTCCAAAGAAAACTCAAAACAAGAAAAGGAAAAAAGAAATGGACGAGAAAAACGAAGCCCCCCAACCAGAACCACAACCCGAGCCGGAGGCAGAGGCACCCGTCGAAGCTGAACAACAAGACCAAGAGCCGCTAGAGCCGGAACCAACCCAGGATATCAGTCCCGAAAAAAAGCCACCCAGTAAATTTGTGCGCTTTTTACGCAAAGCCCTGATTGCTCTGGCGATCGTTGCTGCCATCTTTTTTGCTGGCTTTCTGACGGACCATTTCGTCCGCTACAGCCCCCTTTCCGAAGAACTGGAACAAGCCAAAGCTGAACTGGAACAGGCGAATCAGGAATTAAGCGACCTGGAGGAAGAAAACGATCGCCTGACAAGCGCCAATCAAGACGCAGAGGATGAGATCGCTACCCTGGAAGCTGAATTAACCGCTGCCACAGCGAATATGAAGTTCTACCAGGTGCTGGTGGATGTCAACACCGCCCGCATCGAACTCTTCATGGAAGATATCGAGAGCGCCCAGGCAGCTCTGACGGATACCCAGGACAACCTCGAAGACCTGCTGCCATTTATTGAAGAAGTGGACGCCGAACTAGCCCTCAGCCTCCCCCGCCGGTTGGAATTGATCATTGCGGGCCTTGAGCGGGACCCCGAAACCGGGCTGATCGACCTGGAGCTGTTCGTCAAGGATCTGCTTGAGCTTGAACCGCTGCTGGTTGTTGATTAAAGGAAATATCAAGTTACAAACATCAAAAGCTGATCGACTGACCTCTTCAACAATAGAATCAGTCATCACTTTACAGTGGTAAATGTGACGCGGCATCTTAACAGGGTGGATAGGGTGTTATTTAATGACGGTTTGATAACGCCGGATTGTGTTTGTTAAATTAACCCAACGCAACAGGGCACTATCCCCCAATTGACCAAGAGGAATTCTTAACCACTCAATCGAAATCCTACAGAGATTACATAATAAAGGGTTTGTCCTTGAATAGACAAACCCTTTTTGTTGGGGCTCTATAAACCTTTGGCGACTGTTGCAATAATTATTAGCAACCAGCCAGCCGCGAGCAACCAGAAACTATATTCGGTAGCAATCGGGATTTCAACGAATGATCCGAAAATGCCCAGCAACCCAAGAATCAGTGCAATGATCCAAACAATTTGTTTTGGTGCATTTGTTTTCATAACAACTCCTGTATTCTAATATTGATTGTGAGTCTGAAATCATCATTCTTATACTATAACTATAGCATAATTTGGATTATTATATTAGATGAGAATTTAGAGGGAATTTATCACAATATTTATTATTAACCCTCAAGTTCGCCAATTGCCTTTTCCAGCAAGGCGCCTGCTTCCAGGCTGTCAACTGCCTTGGAAAAGAGAAATCCCTGCATATATTCGCAATCCATCGCCATAAGCTCGGATAATTGTTCATCCGTTTCGACACCCTCTGCAATGACCTTCATCCCCAGATTGTGCGCCAATGACAAAATCGTCTGGACGATTTCCATACCATTATCCTCGCCTCCCAGGCGATTGATGAAGCCGCGATCAATCTTGAGGGTATCAATAGGCAGGGTATGCAGGTAGCTCAGTGATGAATACCCCGTACCAAAATCGTCAATATGCACCTGTACGCCCAAATCATGCAATTCAGAAAGCATGACGTTAATATAATCAGAATCTTTTATGATCAGACTTTCAGTCAATTCCAATTTCAATAAACTGGGATCCAATTTATTCTTACGCAGTATATTGGAAATCTTCTGGACCAGATCTGGCTGTTCGCACTGTCTGGGTGATAGGTTGACGTTGATGGTCAATGGCGGGTCATAAGAATGCTGCACATTCCAGGTATGAATCTGGTGGCATGCCTCATCCAAAACCCAATAGCCGAGGGGAATGATGAGGCTGGTTTCTTCCGCGGCTGGAATGAACTCTGCTGGCGGGATGAGGCCTTTTGTTGGATGCTGCCAGCGCACCAGGGCTTCGAATCCAACGATACGATGCGAAGACATATCCAGAATTGGCTGGTAGTGGACGACAAATTGCTGATCTTCCAAAGCTTTTCGGAGATCGGTCTCCAGTTCCAGGCGTGTCATGGCGCGCTCCAGCATCGCCGGATGAAAGATTTCATAGCGGCCGAGTCCTTTTCCCTTGGCGCGATACATTGCAATATCCGCATCACGCATAACATCGTTCGGCTGCTCGTAGTCTGCTCCGCTCAACACAATACCCATGCTCGTGAAGACAAATACCATGTGGCCATCTAAATCATAGGGCATGGCTAGATTATTTTGGATGCGTTCGGCAACTTGTAGGGCATCTTCAGCGTCTTCAATATCTTCAAGCAAGACGACGAACTCGTCACCTCCTAAACGGGCAACGGTATCTTCGCTGCGTATGCAGGCTGAAAGGCGGTTTGCGCTTTCGACCAGCAGCATATCCCCAATCTCATGGCCCAGGCTGTCATTAACGACCTTGAAACGGTCTAAGTCAAGGAAGAAGACAGCATACATAGAATCCTTATGCCGTTTGGCACGTTCCATCGCATGACTCAGGCGATCAACAAACAAAACACGATTTGGCAAATCCGTCAATGGATCATGAACCGATGTATACGCCAGGAGGTCTTCTGTGAGCTTGCGCTGTGTGAGTTCGGCTTCCAGGTTTTGATTAAGTCGTGCCATTTCTAATAACCGGTCTTTTTCCATGAGGTTGCGGTGTTGAGCAAAAACCAGAATCCCGATTGAGATGATGATATTTGAAAGCAGGGTTAATGCAACTTGAATATACGAGACAGACGGGACAATGAAGGGAACGAGCAGGACTGTCAGGGCATCGAAAATGACAAACAGAATCGTTTTGCGGACTGAGATTATTGAGCTGCTGATAGTTATCGTCAGGGTGTTTGCAATCAGAAAATTAATAATGCCTTCCAGATTGAGAACATTTAATACACCAACATGGAAGATTGGCATGAAACACAAGACAAACAAGGAAAGGACACCAGCCAACTGGTAATATCGTGTTCGGCTCAGGATATACAATATCCATAAAATAACATCTGCACCGAGAAAAACGAAAGCAGCATTTGGGGTTGAGGAAAAGAACAAAAAATAGATCACAGCAATGATCATGTTAAGTGCTGTGGAAAGCAGAATTGCTGACATCATCCTTGACTGACGCTGTTCAACGACATCGGTAATTGCTGCCGCCGGCTCTACCAGTCTCTGTCCCAGGTTGCGTATACCATGGCGGGATGGTTTGGTCGTGGAAGGGGAAAAGATGTGAGAAAAGAATTCTTTCATGTTGAAGTTCCTAAGTTATAAGACCATGCTCTTTGCTGCCAAACAATTGAGTGAACATTCTCATGTTTAATATCTGTGCAAGAATGGTGCTATGATGTTTTCCCCCAATCCAATCAATTATATTGCGTCAATTTGACAAACAGCAAGCCGAATTTATCTTTATGTTCTTTAAATATTATACTTTATGGCAGTCTCTATAATTTCTAATCTAAAAATACTCAAATTCTACTCAACACTTTTTTAGCGTTTTTCCCAGCCCGGTTGGGTGGAGAGTCTTATCCGCTCGGTCGCAGATTTGAACTGCCCGGAGGATGTGCCGAGGCTGCCGGTTTCATCATCCCTGCTCTGGAAACCGTCCGCGTGATATAATTTTTTTAGTGGAACGAGGCAAATACTCCCACGGTTGTGGTTTTGAACTGCCCGCCGGACGTAACAGGCTTATGTTTTGCGCATTTTAGACAGCAAGGAGGTCATAGTGTTTGAAGAACTGCTTTATCCCAATGCCGAATTCTTATTTGAGGTCAACGGTTTAGGGGGTCCGATGGCGCCTTACCGTTACTATGCCGTTAAAGATGTTGATATTGATCAGGTGGCTGATTTTTACCTTGACCGTCTATCTGATTTTGATATTGAATTGGATGAGGTTGAGGAGGGGCACCGCCACCTGATGCTCACACGGACCGAATCGGTCCTTGAGCAGCTCGGACAGGTGGATGACCCCGCAGAGCTGCCCGCCAGGGGGCGGGAGCTGGACGGGAAGCTCATTGGCGTGGAGGTCGTGCACGCCAGCGATGACACCAGCATCAGCCGGCTGCGCATCGCCCGTCACGGTTATGACCGCGCCGACGAAATCCCGGCGGATTCAGTGGTGATCGTCCTGGAGTATTTTAAGAACCCCTATGGATAATTTTGTAGGGATCATGTGTGCGGTTTAGGCACCGTATACGAGGGAATGGATGCGTTCTTCTGTTAAAACAAACCGTTTGGCCCTGATCAGTTTTGTGAGCGGGGTGCTTGCTGCGTTGATCGTTGCCTTGGTCTTTGTTGTATATAATCTCTTAGAGCCTGCAAGCGCCATCATCAACCTCACGGATGCTGTCCTGATGCCTTTGCGTAATGTGTTGCTGCTCGCTGCAATGGTCACAGGCGTTCTCGGCCTTTTGGACATCAAAAAGAAGGATGGCGCTGAGCGAGGCAAGGGTTTCGCCTGGGTTGGGATTGTTGTGAGCGCTGCTTGGATCATCTTTGGGCTGCTCGTCGGCTTGTTTTTTCTTTCTGCCAGGTGAATTATGAGGATTGGTTTATAATAATTACCAGATTGATCGTGTTCGATTCTTGATACAACTATCTCCTCATTAAATATTGAGAAGTGGACTAAATTTATGCCTGGTTCTCAAGGAATTTAGGAGTAAATCATGAACAAGACCCATGAAATATCAATGCCTTCGAAGTTCGTTCGGTATCTTCTGGTCGCTCATCATGTTATTTTACTGCTGAGCTTTTATTATCTGACTGATTTGGGTAAGGGGGGCACTCTTGAAAAAATATTCTATGTTTTTGTTCTTGCTTTTTTTGTCCTTTCAATCCTATCGTTAATTGCCGGAACTATTAGGGGTATCAGAGAGGATTTTTGGTTCGTAATCGCATTTCAATTTATATTGGTGGGTGTGTGTTTATGGATGGTAATTTCCTATCTGAGTAAAGAAGCGCAACTGGCACTGCAAATATTTGATCAATTTAATTTGGAAACAGCCGCCTATCTTTACCTGATTCCTGGATCGCTTTTGAGTTTATGGACAGGTCTTGTTTTCCTCAAAATGAGAAAAGTCGAAATGGGCGGGTGATTTAACTCGGCAACTTGCACATTACATGCAGCTCTACACCTTCTCCGGCACGGGCAACTCCCTGCACGCCGCCAGTGTAGGCAGATCCTATCACCTGACGGTCAGGGCGGCGGATTTCGCCAGATGGCGAAATATTCAAAATAGGTGAACCCATTTTATGAATTTAGGGAATCAATCACAGTATTTATTGTTTACCCCTCAACTTCGCCAATTGTCTTTTCCAGCAAGGCTCTTGCTTCCAGGTTATCAACCGGCTTGGAAAAGAGAAATCCCTGCATAAATTGACAATCCATCTCCGAAAGAAGGGAGTATTGTTCATCCGTTTCGACACCCTCAGCAATGACCTTCATCCCCAGATTGTGCGCCAATGACAAAATCGTCTGGACGATTTCCACGCCATTATCCTTTTCTCCCAGGCGATTGATGAAGCTGCGATCAATCTTGAGGGTATCGATGGGCAGGGAATGCAGGTAGCTTAGGGATGAATAGCCTGTACCAAAGTCATCAATTTGCACCTGTATGCCCAATTCCCGCAATTCAGAAAGCATGACGGTAATATACTCAGAATCTTTTATGATCAGATTTTCAGTCAATTCCAACTTCAATAGACTGCCATCCAATTTATTCTTCCGCAGTATATTGGCAATCTTCTTAACCAGATCCGGCTGCTCGCACTGCCTGGTTGATAGATTGACATTGATGGTCAAAGGTGGGTCAAAAGAATACTGCACATTCCAGGCATGAATCTGGTGGCATGCCTCATCCAAAACCCAATAGCCGAGGGGAATGATGAGACTGGTTTCTTCCGCTGTTGGAATGAACTCTGCTGGCGGGATGAGGCCTCTTGTTGGGTGCTGCCAGCGTACCAGGGCTTCGAATCCAACGATACGATGCGATGCCATATCCAGAATGGGTTGATAGTGGACGACAAATTGCTGATCTTCCAAAGCTTTCCTGAGGTCGGTCTCCAGTTCCATGCGTGTCATCGCGCGATCCAACATCGCCGGACGAAAAATCTCATAGCGCCCGAGTCCTTTTCCCTTGGCGCGGTACATTGCAATATCCGCATCACGCATAACATCGTTCGGCTGCTCGTAGTCTGCTCCGCTCAACACAATGCCCATGCTTGCAAAGACAAATACCATATGGCCATCTAAATTATATGGCTTAGCCAGACTATTTTGGATGCGTTCAGCAACTTCTAAGGCATCATCAGCATCTTCAATGTCTTCAAGCAAGACGACAAACTCGTCTCCTCCTAAACGGGCGACCGTATCTTCGCCGCGTATGCAAGCTGAAAGGCGGTTTGCGCTTTCGACCAGCAGCATATCGCCAATCTCATGACCCAAGCTGTCATTCACGACCTTGAAACGGTCTAAGTCAAGGAAGAAAAGAGCATACAAAGAATTCTCATGTCGCTTGGCACGTTCCATCGCATGGCTCAGGCGATCAATAAACAAAACACGATTTGGCAAATCCGTCAATGGATCATGTACCGATGTATATGCCAGGAGGTCTTCTGTGCGCTTGCGCTGTGTGAGTTCGGTTTCCAAGCTCTGATTCAGCTTTGCCATTTCTAATAACCGGTCTTTTTCCATGAGATCGCGGTGTTTAGTAAAGATCTGAATGATAATGGAGAAGACGGCATTAAAAATCAGGAGCACTGCTATATTTCTGAAAGAGACTGATGGGAGAAAGATGGGAAGAAGAACGAGGGTCAAAATATTGAAAATGATAAAAAACATTGTAATACCGACGGTGGTTAAAGCGCTGCTTGCGAGTATTGTTAAGGTATTCCAAATGAGTAAAATAAGTAAGCCTTCGAGGCTGTGATCTGAGGTAATTATGACATTAAAGACTGGTATGAGGGACAGATCTGCCAGAGCAAGGATTACTGCCAACCGATAATATCGGGTCCGGCTTATAAAAAACGATATCCACATGACCAAATCTGCAACACCTAAAACGTATGCAACGTTGGGGCTCGAGGAAAAGAACACCATATAAACCAATCCGCCGATGATCAAAATTGCTGTTATTAAAAGAATCAATGACACAAGGCGGGTGTGGCGCCGCTCACTGGCATCTGCGATAGGTGCCGTCGGCTCTATCAATCTCTGCCATAGATTGGGTTTACCATGCCTGGATGGATTGGTCGTGGAGGGGGAAAAGATGTGAGATAAGAATTTTTTCATAATGAGGTTCCTAAGATATAAAACTATGCTCGCTGCTGATAACCATTTCGTAAATGATCTCATGTTTAATATCTTTGCGAGAATGATGCTGTGTTGTTTTCCCCCAGGTTCATCAATTATGTTGGGTCATTGTGATAAACAGCAGGCTGAATTTATCTTCATGCACATAATTTATTATACTTTACGACAGTCTTCATCGTTTTATTATCTGAAAATTCTCAAATTCTACGCACCTTTTTGGGGGTGGTTTTTGCAGCGCGGTTGGACGGAGAGCCTTATCTGCTCGATCGCAGGTTCAAATCTTAATATAATCTCATTCTAATACTTGCAACCTCTCACTCGTTTTTTCGTATATAATACAACCCACTTAACCCACCACGAAAAAGGGGCACACTTATGCAACTCTACACCTTCTCAGGCACGGGCAACTCCCTGCACGCCGCACGGGCGCTGGCGGCGCGCTTCTCGGATGCTTCCATCATCCCCATCCTGCGCGCCTTGCGGGCGGGCGAGGTCAGTACGAGCGCCGACATGGTCGGCCTGGTGTTCCCCATTCACGCCCTCACCTTCCCCTGGCCGGTGCGGGAGTTTCTGGAGCGGGCGGACTTCAGCTCGGCGTCCTACATCTTCGCCGTCAGCACACGGGAGTGCTTCGCCAAAGTGTTTGATGACATTGACAAGCTCCTGGCGCGGCAGGGCAAACACCTCGACGCCGGCTTTGCCTTTGAGATGCCCCAGAACTACATCCCCGTTTTTGAGACCTATTCAGCCGAAGAATGCGCCCGGACGGAAGAAGGCATGCGGGAAGCCCTGGACCGCATCAAGGCCACCATCGCGGCGCGGCAGCCCCACCGCCCTCATGACCCAATCTGGCTTTTTCCCCTTTCCCATATCATGATGCCCCTGGTCTCCGCCTTTTTCCGCAAACTGCGCTTCCCAAATATGGAAAGGTCCTTTTATGCCGACGAGTCGTGCACTGGCTGCGGTATTTGCGAGAAAGTATGTCCCACCAGCAAGATCAAGTTAGCGGAGGGGAAGCCGGTTTGGAGTGATTCGGTCCGCTGCGCCTATTGCTTCGCCTGCCTGCACTACTGTCCGGCGGAGGCCGTCCAGATCAAGGGGCGGAAGACCGCCGAAAAGGGCCGCTATCACCATCCCGCAATCAAAGCGGCGGACATCGCCGCGCAGAAGGGATGAACCCTTCGCTGAAGGTGAAACTGCTGTATCATGGGGGAGACACGAGTTTTGGAGAGAATTTATCCATCAAAGACGCGATTAAATCCCAATATCACGCTTCCCTGGCCATGCTGCGCCAGGCGGTTGAGAAGTGCCCCGAGACATTGTGGGCGGACGACTCCTTTGTCAACCCCTTCTGGCATGTGGCATACCATGTTGTATTTCACCCACCTCTACCTCCAGCCTCGGGAGGAGGATTTTGCCACCTGGAATGATGAACCCGACGAGCTCCATGATCTGGGGAAGCCGGTTGAGGAAGGACTGATCTTCAGCAGGGAACAGATTCTCGCTTATCTTGATTTCTGTCTGGAACATGTGGAGTGCAGGTGGACGCCGTGGACATGTCAGAGGAATCGGGCTTCTATTGGATTCCCTTTGACAAGCTGGACCTGCAGTTCTACAACAGCTGGCATGTCATGCTTGCACACGGGTGATCTCTTCGAGCGGCTTGGTGCGCATGGGGAGGTGGAGATGGCGTGGGTGGGGATGAAGGGATGAGGGCAGAGTTGACTGTGTTTGGCGGATGCCGGCCCTAATTCAGCGCCTGCGCTTGCTTGTTAAGTCGGAGATCTTCTTCGGACGTCAGCTCTAATTTCAACCCATGCGGTTCGGCTTTCCCGCTTTCATTGATGTGGACGAAGGTGATAAAGCCGGTCAGGATGGGTTCATCCCGCTCCTGCAGCTTCAAGCTCACAAACACCGTCAAGGAGCTTCGCCCGGCATGGACGATTTTGCTTTCAAAACAGGCGATCTCGCCCGCATTGATGGGGTGGGTGAAGGTCAGCCCATGAACCTTCAGGCAAACGATGTTTTGGGCGGGGAGGGCGCTGGCAGCGGCGATGAATCCGGCTTCAATGAACCATTCAGCAGAACGGCCGGCAAAGAGGGTGCCGTGATGGTTCAGATCTTCGCTTTTCACCAAACGATCATAATGGAAATACTGTGGATGCACGGGAAATCCTTTCTCCAACCTCGTATGGATAGTATGAATTATAACCGTTCACCATGATAGCCGAATGGGTTGGGTATCAGCGAGTTTTGTCTATTGATATCTTCCGCGTGCATGCCTGGATGTATGTATTAAAGGACCCTTGACTTCTTATCCATCTCCAAATTATAATAATTATAAATAAGTAATGATTATAAATAAACTATGATGATTGATTTAGACCACTACCTTTCAACCTTACACCAATCCGGGCTGCGCCTAACGCCCCAGCGGCGGGCGATCTGCCGCTACCTGAGCCAGACCGAGGCGCACCCCACTGCGGCAATGGTCTACAACGAGCTCAAGCCGGAGATGCTCTCCCTTTCTCTGATGACGGTCTACAACACCCTGAACACATTGGTGGAACTGGGCGCACTTCACGCCATCGGCCAGGCGGGGGATGAGGCAGTGCATTACGACACCGACACCGAGCCCCATGTCAATGTGATTTGCACCGCTTGCCGCAAGATTGTGGATGTCCCCAGTAAAAAGATTGACGCTTTGAAGCGGGAAATCGAGGAGAAAAGCGGCTATCGGCTGCACAATACACGGATATTGTTCGAAGGGTTGTGCCCCGATTGTCAGAAGAAATCATCTTGAGAGAACTAAGGAGATAAATATGGAACTGAATGAAGAACTCAGGCGGGAATTGCTCAAAGCGCAGCGGACGGAGATCACGGAGTATCACGTCTATCACAATATTGCTGAGATATTGCCTGATGAGGAAAACCGCAGGATTGTCGAGGAGATTGGCAATGATGAAAAACGGCATTATGAGGTTTGGAGGGGTTATACCGGCGAAGAGGTCAGCCCCAACAAATTTCAAATCTGGCTCTACACCACCATCAGCAAAGTGTTCGGCTTCACTTTTGGCTTCAAGCTGATGGAGCTGGGCGAGGAAAAGGCGCAGGTCAACTATGCGAAGATCGCCGATGAGCTCCCCGAAGCGCGGGATGTGATCCGAGATGAAGACGAACACGAGGATAAGCTGCTGGAGATGCTGGATGAGGAGACGCTGATGTACGCGGGGTCGGTGGTCCTGGGCTTGAACGACGCCCTGGTCGAGCTGACCGGCGCGCTGGCGGGGCTGACGCTGGCATTCAGGGATGTGAAGATCATCGCCCTGTCCGGTCTGGTGACCGGCATTGCGGCTTCCCTGTCCATGGCTGCATCGGAGTACCTTTCAACCAGTTCCGAGGAGACGGACAAACACCCCGTCCGGGCAGCCGTATACACAGGCATCGCCTATATCGTCACCGTCGCCTTGCTCATCTTGCCTTATTTGCTGGTCAATAATGAGATCCTTGCCCTGGTGATCACGCTGGTCACATCGGTGGTTATTATTGCCGTGTTCAATTTCTATAACGCCGTTGCCCAGAACAAGAAATTCTGGAAGAACTTCCTAAAGATGGCTGGGCTCAGCTTGGGCGTGGCGGGTTTTAGCTTTTTGATTGGTTTCCTGATTCGCAACTGGCTGGGCGTGGATATATAATCATTGACCCCAGAGATCGGTAATTCGGAGGGCGTTCCTCATCAGTTGTCTCGGAAATAATGATCAGTCTCTTGACCATTATTACGAATGATTGAATTCGGAAAAATCTAAATTTAGGTATTAATCAAACTTTACCTTAAATTGTTCACGGGCGACCCACGGGTTGCCCGCGCGGCATCCCATAAACAGATTATTCTTATTCAATTTTTTTGTCTTAGAATATAAAAGTTTCGTACATAAACCCCAAGAAATACAATTGCTTTTTGAGAAAAATTCTTGCTATAATAGTATAAATCAGGGTTGAGGAGGCACAGGCATGGGGTTATTACTATCTCAATATAATGATGTGGAAGGTTTCCTGGCTGCTGCTGGTGATTTCCTTTATTCACGCGAGTCTATTAACAATCTGATATTGGGGGTGTGTGAACGGCTGGTGCGGAATCCACAGGCTTATCAGAATCCCTTTTATGCTGTCGTCACGGACGATGAAGAGACGCTGATCCTGGCGGCGGTCATGACGCCGCCGCATAACATTATCCTGGCTGGAAGCGACAACTTTGAGCAGGGGATGCCGGTATTGATTGATGATTTAATTGATAAAGACATCCCCGTGCCGGGCGTGATCGGCCCGGTGGATCTTTCGGAGGCTTTTGCCAAGCTGTGGCGAAAACAAACTGGGGAGAACAGCACGATTGGGATGTATCAGCGCGTGTACGAACTGCGTCATGTCCACCTGCCAAAGCTGCCGGCGGGACATTTCCGAGTGGCGTGCCCTGATGACGTGGAGATCATTGCCCGGTGGTCTCGAGCCTTTGTGCGGGAAGCCCTGGAGGAAATCCACGATGTGAACCTGGCGCGGGCGCAGCGGTTTATTAAAGACAGCAAAGCCTTTGTGTGGGAGCGGGAGGGGGAGTTGGTCTCCATGGCGCTCAAGGCGCGGCCGGTGGCGCATTCCATCACGGTCGGTGGGGTCTACACCCCGCCAGAACACCGCCGCCAGGGCTATGCCACCGCGCTGGTGGCGCGCCTCAGCCAGCATCTACTGGACTCGGGCTATCAGTTCATCAATTTATTTACCGACCTTGCAAACCCTA
>Ga0307431_1000480_pt1 | contig 27153 bp, 27 predicted proteins | sample SalMarWE160170MG_FD_202155 | JGI IMG/M metagenome (GOLD analysis project Ga0307431, IMG submission 202155) | Salt marsh sediment microbial communities from the Plum Island Ecosystem LTER, Massachusetts, United States - WE1603-170 | ecosystem: Environmental > Aquatic > Marine > Intertidal zone >...
CTTCTTCTGATTGAGTTTCTTCATGTATGTCAAATCAGTTACTTTATTTTCTCGAAGAAAGTAATTTCGGGATAACACACTATAATTAACATATAAAAAAATTTATATACCTTTGATTATATTATATATGAAGCAATAATAATAACGGTAGCTGATAATATGGAAGGAGACAATATGCACGGATTAACCCAACATGATAAGAAAATTGTAGAAATATTTTCTAATCTTGGAATGCCAAAAAACCTTGCTAAAACACTTATGTATATCTCACAGGTTGATGAATGCCGTTCTGCAGATATAGAGAATGGAGCGAATCTTAGACAACCAGAAGTAAGTGTTGCCATGCAACATCTAGCAAAGAAAGGATGGATAGAAAAGCGAGACAAAAAAAAGGAAGGGAAGGGAAGGCCCATCTATATTTACAAACTCACCTCGCCTTTAGACAATATAATAGAAAGTGTTGAAAGGGAAAAATTACAAGAAATAGAATCAGTCAAAAAAAACATTACAGAACTTAAATCCCTTCTAAACATTAAATAAAACGGCAGGGCAAAGAGATTTTAAATCTAAACATTCCATCTAGATTTAACTATGCAAATAACGTTGCTCCTGAAAACAGAGCGGGAGCATATGAGTATAAAAATATAAAATAGATGGGATTCAACCGATATTTCTTGGTAAAAATAAGGGGGACGATTTCCGAGAAGCAAGGATTGAATCAATATAAGATTGCGGCATACATTGAAATATCGTAGAAAAATTTATATATATACGTATCATATTATTACTTAGGGGATATGTGAAATTATGAACCTAAAGAGAAAGAGTATTGCAGTAGGAATAATCGCACTGTTCATTGGACTTGCAATCACTCCGATGAGTAGCGCCGATCGCATTGAAATGAAGGAAGCTGATGTGCCTGTCGAAGTTTCAGTCTACCAAAATGACGGAACACTGGCAACAAAAACTGTGAAGTTAATGAAAAGTGATGTGAAAGCATTGGAAGACTTTCTTCAGACATTGCAGAGCATAAAAAGCAAATCAGAGATGGAAAAGAAGATTACAGAGTTTTTCACATGTCACAGCAAAAGTGGACTAAATAAACTTTTTAGCCTTGAATGGTTGGAAAAACTGCCAGGACGTCCAATTTTCAGTTTTGGAAAAGAAGGCAAACTTTTTTCCCATTACCACGGCAGAATACAGATAAAAAAACTATTCGATGCATGGGCTTATCCAAACGGATTTGGCACCACTGTGATTTGGGGAGATGGGCTCTCAGCACCACCAACTCAAATTCTGCTTAAGAGACAGGTTGGTTTCATGGTTGGATTTGTGGGATTGTACGTTCAAATTCCACCGTTGGTATCTGGTATGAGCAGTAAAACCCTATTAATAGGTTCATCCCTATTTGCATGGGGCGCAGCCATATAATAGCACCAAATCAGAGTTAAATATCATCTAACTCTTTTTTTTCTTTATTACTTGGGGCGCTATCTTTAACAGCCCCTCCTTTTATAATCTATCCTGCAATTTTTAAAATGATCAAAGTTGGAGCGGGGTGCTTTAAACAGCCATCCTTCTATTCAACAATGCTTCTCCTTTCCCAGTGAGACTTACCGATTTTAGTCTCCCTTTCATTTTGATTGAAACCAGATTCTTGTCCTTAAGAATACTTAGCCTCTTACCAGTTGTCACCTTTGATATTGAAAACTCCTGACTGATTTTTTGATAGGAAACCAGTACATTCTGTTTATTTTGTCCATATACAAATGTTAAGATATCAAACAATGTATCTTCTAATTCAATATCTTCTACTCTTTTGCTCGGCAATGGCTTTAACTCTTCCTTAATCAACATAAACTGTTGTTTTTCTAATATCAAAGGGTTAAGGCGCAACAGCAAAATAGCATTATTACGTGCAATTATATCATTGATTTTATATAAAACATTCATAACCTCCCCAAATGAAAAATTGGAAAGCAAGTAGTCAATCCTATCAAGCAATACGGCTGGTTTGGAGTGTTTTGATGTGAATTCATCTATTTTCTCTGCTAAAGTATTGGGATCATAAATGCATTCAACACCCTTTATATTTTCTTGACTTAAGTAAACAATATCTACATCAATTGATGGAAACGTGTTTTGTATATCATTGAGACTAGTTCTTGTTATAAACAACCCATCATGTTCAGATGTAATTAAACCAACAAATAAATCTAATGATGGTTTAATGTTTTCATCGGTAAGCAGATAACCGTTACCCGGCAATAATTTTCCATGAGCTTCGCTATCTCCTGTTACATCGTACCCAATAAGAATAGCTCCCTGCAGTTGTTTACCTTTCTCAATAATCGACCCGTGTACTCTGAAAATTTTTTTTGAACCTAACCTTGTTCTCAATATTAGATCCAATCCACCAACATACCCATCATAAACGTTTTTTATATATTCCTCTAATTCTTTTGGTCTATCAAAAACTTTCAATTTTGCTAGATTTTTACCAACAATCTGCTTTTGTTTGTAATGAGTAACGTCCTCTGCAGTTTTGTTCCATGTAGACATATTATTGTTTTGATTTACCGCAAGTATAATTTCAGATGCGCCATCAATAACGTTTTGAAGGCGGTTTTTTGTTTGAATAATTTCTTGTTCATAATCCCTTTGTTTAGAAATATCCCTTTGGATTGTAATATATCCCTTCCGGCCGTACAAATCTATCGTTTCGAAATCCACTATTGAATAATAAACCTCCCCCGCTTTGTTCTTCAGTTTAACTTCCCAATCACGAACCCTGCCTTTTTTCTGTAACTCTTTAACTAATCTCTTACGATCATCCGGATTCGCATAATTATCACCAAGGCCCTTAGATTTCAGTTCATCTATAGAATATCCAGTCATCTCTTCCATTGCAGCATTTCCATCAATAAAATTGCCCTTGACATCTACAACACCAATGCCCACAGGAGAAACATCAAACAAAAGACGGTACTTTCTTTCAGATTCTTGTAATTTTTCATAAGTTTCTGTAAGTTCAGCAGTCCTTTCCTTAACTCGTTTTTCCAATTCGTCATGTGCCTCCCGCAAAGATTTTTCAATTTCCTCCTGCTTAGTAACGTCTCTCACTGTAGCCTGCAATAATTGTTTACCTTCTAATTCAATTTTGGTTAACAAAACTGTAGCCGGAAATTCCTTGCCACCAAGTTTCTTATGCGTCCATTCAAAGAAATTTGAACCAGTTTTCATTGCCTTTTCTATCATCTTTTTGGCTTTCTCTGAAGAAAGCTGTCCATCTGGTTGAAATTCAGGTGATAAGGTCCATGGATCAGATGCGGTGAATTCCTTCTCGTTTTTAGCATTAAACATTTTAAAGGCAGATGGGTTTCCCGCAATAAATGCCCAAGAGGGAGGAGAAAGCATCATAATTGCATCTCTAGAAGATTCAAAGAGAGTTCTATATTTCAGCTCCGCTCTTCTCCGGTTAGTAACATCTCTTGAAACAATTTGAATGTATTTTTTTCCATTCTTGGAAATAATAGGGACAAAGGTGTTATAAAAATATCTCCCCGCTCTTTCATCTTCAAATTCTTGGATTTTATTTTTATCTAGTGCTTTTCTGCCAATTTTATACTGATAATCATATAACTTTTTTGGTAAAAAATCTGAAAATGCTTTACCAATCATGTCTTCAGGTTTACATCCAAAATTCTTGGCCATCACATGATTAATAGATATAATCGTGGCTCCCGCCTCATCAACTTCACAAATTCCATCAGGAAATGAATCAAACAATCTTTTATATTTTTCCTCAACGCTCTTTTGTTCAGTAATATCTCTTGCAATTAGTTGAATCCTCTTTTTCCCCACAACGTCTACAATGGGAACATAAGAATTATAAAAATATCTCCCCGCTCTAAAGTCACTCCACTCCTGAATCTTATTCTCTTTCATTGCTTTTCTTGCAATCTGCAAACGTTTATCTACAACTTCTTTTGGCAAAACGTCATAACCATTTTTACCTATCAATTCATCAATACTACATCCCAAACTTTTAGCCATAGCAGAATTGACAGTAAGAAAATTTCCTTCCTCGTCCGCTTCAGCTATTAAATCAGGCGACGAATCGAACAATATTCTATACTTTTGCTCTGCTTGTTTAAGGTTAGAAAGATCTACCATAACTCCCATCATACCCACAGGCTTATTTCCATAAATTATTGGAGCAGAGTGTATAGCAACAGGAAATGTGCTGCCATCTTTTCTAATAGCAGTATATTCATTGGCATCTACCTTTTCTCCTCGCATTATTTTTCCAATACTCTTTCTAGCTCGATCCCTATCTTTAGGAGCTAAAGTTTGAATGGCATTGATTCCCTCATCAAATTCCTTTCTAGAATAACCAAAAGACTTGAATGCAATTTCATTGGCATATACAATATTACCCTTTGCATCTGTTTCAAAAACAATTTCAGGCAATAAACTTGCAAACTCCATGTGCCTTTCTTTAAATTCATTTTTCGACGAGCTGTCTTTACTGGAATGTTTTTTATTTTTCTTTTTACTCATTTCATCATCTCTAAAGAGACGTACACTCTCTTTTCAATCATATACTAGATTCCATATGGAATCCTCATACCAGTTTATTGCTTTTCCCCATATTGTCCCCCTTCCACGCCATAAATGGCGTGGCTTTTCCCCAGGGTAAGAAAACGCCTGCGGCGTTTTGAAGAAACGTCCATGCGATTCACGTTAAGAAGGAAAACTCTTCAAATAGTTTCTTATGAAACAAAAGAGCAGAAAAATGAGAACTTATACGAGAATGATTTCACAAAGATTGCAGCAATTTTAAATCACACAAAAGAATAGAAGCAAATTTTATAAGTAAAAATTCTTTTGACCTTCACTAGTTCATTTCTATATCTTATGGAGAAAAACACAATGTCAACATCATATGATCAAAAGGCTCTCGAGAAAAAATGGCAAAAGAAATGGCAAGAGATGAAAATCCACCATTTTGATTTTAACAGTGATAAAAAACCTTATAGCATAGATGTTCCACCGCGCTATGCCTCAGGCCCTCTTCATGCAGGACATGCTGTCCATTATACACATATTGATTTTGCCGCCCGATATAAGCGGATGAAAGGATACAATGTATTTTTCCCACTTTGCTTTGACGTAAACGGAATACCAATAGAAGAACGTGTTGAAAGGCAGCTAAACATAACTCGCAAAGATATAGATCGTCATAAATTTACTAAGCTATGCTCTGAGTTTGCTGAAAAAAACATCAAAACCATGACTGAACAGTTCACCATGCTTGGAGAAAGTATGGACCCTACCATATACTATCAAACAAACGCAGAATATTATCGTAGAATTACGCAAATATCATTTATTGAACTGTATAATAAAGGCTATATTTACAAGGGAAAATTCCCAGTGAATTGGTGTCCTCGATGCATGACCGCCATGGCAGATGCAGAGGTGACATATACAGATAGAACAACCAAACTTAACACAATAAAATTCTATTTTAAGGACGAACAACCTGAACAACTTTTGAAGTATCACAGCATTGGAAAAGACAATAAAGGAACATATGTCGAAATTGCAACCACGCGCCCAGAACTACTTCCATCTTGTCAAATTGTTGCAGTTCATCCATCAGATGAGCGGGCCCCATGGCTTACAGATCAAACACTAATAGTGCCACTATTCAAAAGGGAAGTAAAAATTGTTGAAGACGATGCCGTGGATCCAGATTTTGGATCTGGTGTCGTCATGATATGTACCATAGGTGACAAGGAGGATCTTAACTGGGTTTTCAAATATAAACTTCCTATTGAGATGAGCATCGACGAAGAAGGACGAATGACAGCAATTTGTGGCAAATATCAAGGAATGAAAATCAAGGATGCACGTAGTTCCGTTATCGAAGATTTGCAGAAAAAGGATATTTTAATCAAACAGGATGCATTAGAGCAGAACATCGGTGTTTGCTGGCGCTGCAAAACCCCAGTTGAGTATATCAATGCGGAGCAGTGGTTTTTGAAAACCATTCCTTTTAAGAAAATGGTACAAAATACCAGCGATAGCATGGGTTGGTATCCTGAATTTATGAAAATACGACTTGAGGAGTGGGTTAACAGTCTGGAATGGGATTGGGTCATCAGCCGTCAAAGATATTTTGCAACACCAATTCCACTTTGGGAATGCGAAAAATGTCAACATGTTGTACTCGCCAGGGAAAAGGACTGCTATGTTGATCCGACGATTGATAGTCCACCCGTTGAAAAATGTCCGAAATGCGGTGGAAAGTTGATAGGATGTGAAGATGTTTTTGATACATGGATGGATTCATCCATCTCGCCACTTTACAACACATTTTGGCATAGAGATGATGAAAAATTCAAGAAGCTTTATCCAATGTCTCTACGACCACAGGCCCATGACATCATACGTACATGGGCATTCTATACAATCCTTAGATGCAATCTTCTAACTGACGAAAAACCATTTGAGAATATTATGATGGGGGGTTTCATCTTATCTGAAGACGGGACGCCCATGCATGCCAGCCTTGGAAATGTTATTGACCCGTTGAAAATAATAAATGAATACGGTGTCGACGCTTTCAGGTGTTATGCAGCAAGCTGTGCATTAGGAGAAGATAACGCATTTAGAAAAAAGGACGTAGTAAGAGGAAACAGACTTCTTCGAAAACTGTGGAACGTTGAAAAATTCATCTCAAATATAACAAAGAGTGATTCCAAACCAGAAAAAACAAAATTAATAGACATTGACAAATGGATACTGACAAAATACAGCAAACTTGTAAAAAAATGCACAGAACAAATGGATGTGTTTGACTACTCACAGGCCATGAAAGAGGTAGAGTATTTCTTATGGCATGAGCTTGCAGACCACTATATCGAAATGGCCAAATCATCCATATACAACAACGAAAACGTTGAAAGCATTAGCTATACACTATATACTCTAGGCCTTGGGATTCTAAAGCTATTCGCACCGTTTTTCCCACACATAACTGAAGAACTTTATCAAGAACATTTCAAGCAATTTGAAAAAGATAAAAGTATTCACATCGCCTCTTGGCCCGGAGAAATTCTAGTGGATGAAGAGGCAGAAGATGCAGGTGAAATAACCAAAAACTATATTGCACAAGTACGCTCAATCAAAAGTGAACATGGAATAGCACTAAATGCTCCGCTTAAAAGTTACGTGACATATTCAACACCCGATAAAATATCAAAGATAAAAGGTAGCAGCTCAATTATAAAATCAACATTGAATCTCCCCAAGGACCATAAATTTATTGAAGGTAAACCAGAAATACAAGAAAAAATCACAGGCATCGCCCCGGTCTATTCAAAAATTGGGCCTTTGTTTAAAAACGAAAGCAAAAAAATCAACCAATGGATCAAAGAACACCAGAATGAACTCATTAAAAGAATTGAGGAAAATGGAGATATTAAGTGGTTAGACATACCTCCTGCAAATTCTGAAAACTCAGAAGAAATGCTCGTAAAAAATGGTTTCATTCAAGTTAAAAAGGAAACAAAAGTCAAAGGAAAGAAAGACAGAAGTATTTTAAAGTTTGACGACTTTTACATAGAAATATCAGGAGATATAATAAAATGAATGTTAAAATCCTTTTAAAAAGATGGGGCATTAAAATCTTAGCTATTCTCATTGCAGTTTTTATGATTGGAACTGGATTCGTGTATATGCTTAGCCAAATCTTGGGTTGATTTTCTCGATAGTTATTTAAATATATTTTTTATTCAGCGCCCCTGTGATTTGATATGGCTGAAAAAAGTATATTGGCAAACCCAGCACCACTTGGTCTAATGGGTTTTGGTATGACTACAGTGCTACTAAATTTGCATAACGCAGGCATTTTCGGACTTGGAACAATGATTCTTGCAATGGGAATTTTCTACGGTGGCTTCGCACAAATTATTGCCGGAATTTTAGAATTTAGAAAAGGAAATACCTTTGGCGTCACGGCATTTACATCCTACGGTCTCTTTTGGATATCACTAGTGTTTTTACTGATACTTCCTTCAATGTTTCCTAGCTTTGATGGACCAGGAGATACGGCAATGGCTGCATATCTATTCATGTGGGGGTTATTCACATTTTGGATGTTTATTTCAACATTGAAACTTAACAGAGGCTTACAGTTTGTGTTCATTTCCCTGGCAATTCTGTTCTGGCTTTTGGCATTGGGTGACTTTACAGGCAATGCGATGATTACACAGATTGCAGGATATGAAGGAATTATCTGTGGATTTTCTGCAATATACCTAGCAATGGCAGAAGTCATGAACGAAACATACGGTAGAACAATTCTACCAATAGGTCCTGTGAAAAAATAAATCTAAAATCTCTATTAATTGGTATGAGGAAGGCCCCAGTCCAATCTCCTCACCATATTTTATTTGTTTTAACAGACTTACATTATTTTCCTTTTCAAAAATATCTTTTTTTAACATCGTTGATAAGATCTAGTGATGCTTTACTTTCTTCTCCCATTTTTTAAGTTTAATAACGCTACCTAGCGAACCGCCGTCTTTTATCTCTTCCCTAACACGGTTTTCATGCTCTTTGACATCAAGTGCTCGATTCGCAATTTCTTGGGCGATTTCCTGCGGTACGACAACAACACCTGAATCATCACCAATTATCCAATCACCACTCCGCACGTCCCGGCCGCCACACTTTATCTCAGCGCCAATCTCTCCAAAACCTTTAGGCTCCCCTGCATTAGGTGCAACGTGTCTACTGAAAATCGGGAAGTCCATCTTCACAATATCATCAAGATCTCTAACGGCCCCATCTATAACAACACCCGCAAGTCCTTTCAGCTTTGCACTCCAAGTCGCAAGCTCACCCCATATTGCAGTCTTTCCACCATTTACATCAACTACCAAAACCCAGCCTTCATCAGCCCCATCTATTGCCTCAACGGGCTTTGCCCAATCTCCATCAATCGTTCGTACAGTATATGCTCTACCAACCATATGAAAACCAAGCCGTATCGGTCTAATACCTTGCATCGCACCCTGCTTATGCATCGCATCAGAAACATTTGGCGCAGATACCATCGAAAATGCCTTTTTCAACTCCGATTTACCATATTTTTTGAAAAGGGCAGTCTTAACAGATTTTTCTTCAGTTATCGCTTTTTTTATCTGTTTTGTAGCCTTGATAACATCTTTTGCCTTAGTTATTGCTCCACCAACAATGACTATGCTTGCACCGGCTTTAACCACATCTGAAGCAGTCTCACTATTGATTCCACCAGCAACAGCGACTGGTATCTCAGTCTTTTTAACAATTGATTCAAGAACCTCAACTGGCTTTTTTCCCAACATCTGTTCGTCAATGCCTATATGAACACATAAAAAATCAACACCAAGTTTTTCTAGTTCCTTTGCACGAGTTATCTTATCTTTGACACCAATCAGATCGGCCATAATTTTTGAACCATATTTCCTTGCAGATTTCAATGCATCATCTATTGTACTATTATCAGATGCTGCAAGCACACATACAACGTCTGCACCTGCCTTTGTTGCCATCTCAACTTCAAGTGCCCCAGCATCCATTATCTTCATATCAGCAACAATCGTTCTATCTGAAAATGTTTGTTTGAGCTTTCTTACTATTTCCATTCCCTCACTTTTTATTAAAGGCGTTCCTGCCTCTAACCAACAACCTTTATCCCCTCTTACCGACTCTTTAGCAATAGACAGTGCTCTATGCTCATTCAGCAAATCCAATGCAACCTGAAGAATAACTTCTTTCATATGAATATGAATAAAAACTATCTATTTAAAAAACTAAGGGCGTAAAAAGAAAAATTTATACTGAGCTTGCTAATATTTAATTTTGGAATGTTACATGAAATCAAAGGAAAATTCCGAGTTTCACAAGAGACCAAAAGATGAACTAAATAATTTCATTAAAAAACTAGAGCTGCAAGCATTAGAGACGGCAGAAGAGAGAATACCGTTATATCTCGAAGTAGGCCTGAAAGATGCAGAAAGTATTTTGGATGTGGGTTGTGGCTCAGGAACTGTAACAAGAGACATAGCTCATCTTACAAAAGGTAGAGTCGTTGGAATTGACGGCTCAGAGGATATGATAAAAGTAGCCAGAGACGTCCTTAAAGATTACAAAAATGTTGAATTGCATGTGGGCAGTGCAGAATCTCTCCCATTTGATGATAATATGTTTGATGTTGTAACCTGTAACCTCTTACTAATGTGGGCAGATAATCCTCAGCAAGTTGTAAATGAAATGGCTCGTGTTGCAAAGCCAGGTGGAAAAGTTCTTGCATCACTCGAACCTGATTATGGAGGTAAACTACATTTTCCTGAAAATCCAAAGGTCGATCCAATATTTGCTGGGACAGCAATCAAAGAAAAGGGTGGCGATCCACACATTGGCAGGAAACTTCGCCTCCTGTTTGTAAGAGCAGGACTTGAAACAAAAATTGGAATTGGAAATAATCGTATATGGAGTTGTGAAGAGAATAAATCTTACTACCTGCATGCACGAGATTTCTACGTGAAGGCACTAAAGGATGCAGGAGTTTCTGAAAAAGAAATCGACAAATGGGAGTACGAATATCTTAAATCTCTTGATGAAGGAGTACAACTAAATTTCTTTCCACAGTTTTATGCAATAGGTAAAAAAGCAGAGAGTTTATAACCAAATCTAAATTTTACATGTTGAGTAAAAAATGACTGCAAAGATTGTTGATGGGAGAAAGATAGCAGAGAACATCTGCAAAAAAACTGCTGAAGAAGTGGAATATCTTAAATTGAAATATAAAATCACGCCGAATATAACCACAATTAAGATTGGTGAAGATTCTTCATCAGAGCTCTATCTCAGATTAAGAGATAACGCCTGCAAAAAGGCAGGCATAACGTCAAGTCACCTGGAGTTTTTGGAAGATGTTTCCGAAGGAGAAATTCTCCAATCCATAGATGAATTAAACTCAAATAAAGATGTTCATGGCATTCTAATACAGTTTCCCATACCTGAGCACATTTCCTCAAATAAATTGATGAGTGCAATAGATCCTAAAAAAGATGTAGAAGGATTTAATCCATACAATATGGGTAAAACTCTCATCGGAGATGAGCGTATTGTTCCTTGTACCCCTCTTGCAGTATTAACTATTTTGGAACATGAAAAAACAAATCTCAAAGGAAAGGAAGTAGTTATTGTCAACCACAGTACTGTCGTAGGAAAACCTCTAGTTGCTCTTTTACTCAATAGAAACGCCACTGTATCCATATGCCATGTTTTCACCAAAGACACAAAACAACATACGTCCAAAGCAGATATTATCATCACAGCAACAGGTTTGCCAGGGTTTATAACAGAAGATTATGTGAAGAATGGTGCATTTGTAATAGACATTGGAATTGCAGAAACAAAAGATGGTATACGCGGAGATGTAAATTTTGATTCTGTAAAAGAAAAAGCAGGGAAGATTACTCCAGTACCCGGTGGAGTAGGACCTGTGACAGTAGCATGCTCTTTGAAAAATATGTTAAAAACATACAAAAATTGTGTAAAGGAAAAACAAGGATGAACAGGCATCACTTACTGCCGCTAGTGTTTTTTATTTCTGGGATTGTTTTCCTTTCATTGGGCATATTAACTAAAGAGATGGAAATTGGTGTCGTTTTAATCTTTCCATTCATGATTGGTTCAGGAATATATGCGCTTCTAGGTTTCATCTCAATTTTTATTGCCACCATGTTGTTTATGATTGGATTTGCAAGTAAATTTTCTTCAGATGATTTGAATGTTCGCAAAAAAGACATACATCAAACAAACAAAAAAACATCTGTAAAGGGTGGAGGGGTTATTCTCATTGGCCCCATCCCCATAGTTTTTGGAACGAACTGGAAAATTGCTTTAATGCTACTGATACTGACGATGATTGCAATCACTGTTTTTTTTATCTTCAAACAATTTTAAAAATTTATACCTCACTTTTGCTAAATAGATAGCTTCCTGCACCCATCATAATAATGCACATCACCACAACAACCAAAAGATCAAACAAAGGATGATTTACAGTAGGCACATCAACTACTAGGCTGCCGCGTAGACCATCAACCATATAAAATAATGGATTGAATATAGCTATTGTTTTCATAGTTGGGTTGGCAGTAACAGGGAAAAACGCCGATGACAAAAACAAAAGAGGCATAATTAGAAGACTCATTATGAGCTGAAAACCTTGAAAATCCTCCATTTTTGAAGCAATTACAAGACCAAATCCAACTGATGTGAAAGCTATAAGGATCATAAAAATCAAGGTTAACAATAAGCCAAAAATTCCAGATATATCAACACCAAGGCCTAGTGAAATTAGCAAAATTATAACTCCCTGAATTAATGCCACTGTCGCACCGCCAAGCGTTCGTCCAATGATGATTGAAAAACGGCTAATTGGGGCCACTAGAACTTCCTGCAGGAATCCAAATTGTTTATCCCATAATACTGAAATACCAGTAAACATTGAAGAAAACAAAATTGCCATTGTGACAATCCCGGGTGCAAGAAAAGACAAGTAATCAGGTATATCTTCAAACGTTGCATCCCTAAAACCAGATCCTAGTATAAGAAGAAAAAACAAAGGTTGAACAATAGTTGAAGCAAGTCTACTTTTAGAACGGATAAAACGTTTCATCTGGCGTAGCCACATTACATAGATAGCCTGAAATTCTGCAGCCTGCATAACTATCGTCTCCTGCTGCGAAATCTAGGAGGGAGTTTTATATCCGCCGTCTCTTGGTTGCGAATGGTTCTACCAGTAAAATGGAGAAATACATCATCAAGGGTTGGCTTTCTCACACTAATCGATTTAATCCTGATATTTTGAGATTGAGATATTTCAATGATAATGGGGATTTTTTCATCACCCTTTTCAACACCTAGCGTTAAAAGAGATTCGTGCCGTTCAATGTTTTCAATCCAATCTTCCTGTTCCAACCTTTTAATTAGACCATCTACATCTGAGCATGAGAGAGTTATAACATCGTTTCCTACAGAATTCTTTAGGTTTTCAGTGGAATCAATAACAAGAATTTTACCATGATCAATAATACCCACTCTATCACACAGATAATCGGCTTCATCCATGTAATGTGTTGTCAAAAAAATGGTGGTTCCTTCCTTTTTATTCATTTTCTTTATGTATTCCCAAATTGCCCGCCTTGTCTGTGCATCTAGACCAAGGGTAGGCTCATCTAAAAACAAAACATTTGGATAATGCATCAGCCCCCTAGCAATCTCCAGTCTTCTTTTCATTCCGCCAGAATAGTTTTTCACAAACACATCTTTTTTATCTTCGAGATCGACAAGGTGCAAAACATCCTCTATTCTAGTCTTTCTTTCATTCCTATCAATGCCATACATCCTTGCATGGTAGTCAAGGTTTTCTCTTCCTGTAAGTTCCGTGTCCAGAGCAGGTTCTTGAAAAACAACTCCAATATTTTTTCTTACCTTGTCTCGATCCTTAGCGATATTAAAATCAGAAATTTTCGCAGAACCATTTGTTGGGTGCAACAGAGTCGTTAGCATCTTTATCGTTGTAGTTTTTCCTGCCCCATTTGGTCCAAGAAATCCAAAAATTTCCCCTTTTTTTACTGAGAACGATATATTATCAACCGCAGTAAGATCGCCAAATTTTTTTGTAAGATCATCAGTTTTTATTATATCCAAGTCCTTTGTCTCCCTTCAGCTCGCAATATCGCCTTTGCTAATAAAACTATCCAAACGCTATCGTCAAACACAAGGATAACAAAGATTTTTATCCATTGACGTGATGGCACTCTCAAATGCCCTTCTACTCTGAAATTATCGATCTTATTCTCTCCAAAAAGATTCAGTCTAAAGAAGAGCTACATAAAGCCAAAATCAAACTATGCAAAAAATACAAAATCGATAACATCCCTCCAGACAGCGAGATACTGGCTCATCTGCCCTCCGATTTTTCAGAGGCAGAAAGAGAAACAGCTGTTGCCGTTCTTCGCAAAAAACCTATGAGAACAATATCTGGTGTTGCAATTGTGGCCGTGATGACTTCACCTGAAAAATGCCCACATGGAAAATGCATCCCTTGTCCGGGAGGTCCTGAAAACAATACTCCTCAAAGTTATACAGGACACGAACCAGCAGCCATGCGGGCGATAATAAATGATTTTGATCCATTTATGCAAACAAAAAGTAGAATTGAACAATTGAATGCAATTGGTCATTCCACAGATAAAATCGACCTTATCTTGATGGGGGGAACATTCACAGCTAGACTGCCTAGTTATCAGAAATGGTTCGTCAAAAGATGTTTCGATGCGTTAAATAAAAGACAGTCTTCTTCATTGAAATCAGCGAAAAAGAAAAACGAAAATGCACAATCACGTTGCATAGGACTTACTGTTGAAACCCGCCCAGATTGGTTTAGATTGCAACACGCCGATCAAGCATTGGACCTTGGTGCAACTCGCATTGAACTTGGCGTACAGACAGCATTTGACGATGTTTTGTATAACATGAATCGTGGACATACGGTCACGGATTCTATCTCTGCCACCCGCATTGCAAAAGACTGTGGGTTTAAGGTATGTCACCACATTATGCCGGGCCTACCTGGTTCAGATACAAAACGTGATATCGATTCTTTTAAAACAATTTTTGAAAATCCAAATTTTAAACCTGATATGATTAAAATCTATCCAACATTGGTAATCAAAGGAACCAAACTATATGACATGTGGAAATCTGGCGAATATGAACCATTGAGTAACACAGAAGCATCAAAGAGCATAGCAAAGATGAAGGAATATGTTCCAGAATGGGTTCGCATACAAAGAATTCAACGAGATGTCCCCTCACCATATATCGAGGCAGGGGTTGACAAAAGCAATTTGCGTCAAATGGTAGAAGCTGAGATGAAAAAACATGGCAAAGCCTGTAGATGCATTAGATGCAGGGAAATCGGTCACAAATCTCTAAAGGAAAAAATAGAGATTGATGAAGACGATCTTGGTTTTGATATCTACCACTATAATGCAAGCAATGGAGAAGAAATATTCATTTCTATCATAGATCAAAAAAGTGATGGAATTATTGGCTATCTAAGATTGCGCGATGTTACTCAACCTCACCGTCGTGAGCTTCTAAGAGCTCCTTGTATGATAATAAGGGAGCTAAAGGTGGTGGGAAGGGAGCTTCCTCTTGGCAAGAAGGGAAAAAAGGGTTGGCAGCATAAAGGATTTGGAAAAGAGCTTATTAGAGAAGCAGAACGCATATGCCTTGAAGAGTTTGACAAAAAACAGTTGTTCGTCCTAAGCGGTGTTGGAGTTAAAGAATACTATAGATCCCTTGACTTTAGAGATGACGGAGCATATCTTTACAAGGAGCTATAAACATTTGAATTTTTTTTGCTCAGTAAACTCAGAAAAAACTAGTCTGAAAAATATATATTTTTATATATGTTTAAATAGGAAACGTAAAAGAACGCAAACTTAGAGTTGTACCACAGTTAGTCTTGATGGTCACATTTCAATCTTTACTTACTTCATCTAATGCCCTTTTAGCAAGTGCAAGCGCATCGTCATAACTTGTAATTTTTATCTTTTCTGACATGCTTTCAGTTTCTTCAAACACGTCTGGGCGTTTTGCAAACATTGATGTAGGTTGTTGTTTCTCCACTTCTTGAAAATCTGTCACCAAGGTCTGAAGTTTTCCAAGTCGTTCCTCTTCTTTCAACTCTTTAACAATATCTGGTTCATCCAACATAGAAGGATACTCCATATCTAATATAACACTATCTGGTTCCCCTTCTCCCTTATAGAAAAAATCCACTTCATCTTCAATCAAATCCTCTAAACCCTTTTCATGAAATAAGTCCATAGATTTCTTCTTATGCACTTTTCTCCTGTAAGAACCCATCTTTTTCTCTCTCGATCCAAAATACAAAATACATCAGCCCTTAAAAAGGTAACTTTATAATTCATTTTTTTGACCAATCCTTGTCGTAAGGCTATAATAACATGTACTGTTTTGGAAGTTTTATATGAAAATCCAAACACAATGTGTACCTTGTCTATTGAAACGCATCATCTTTGAAGCAGAACAAAGCACCAAGGATACTAAAACAAAGACTAGGGCAATACGTAATGCATGTATGGCCCTTTCTGAATTGTATGATCCTGCTAGATGCAGTGCAACAATTGCAACAAAAGTACACAAACTCGTGTATGAAACCCTTGGTGACAACGACCCATACAAAGAGTTAAAACATCAGAGCAACAAAGTTGCAATATCACTTATTCCACAAGTTGAGAAACTCATAAGAAAGTCCGAGGATCCATTAAAGACGAGTATAATATGTTCAATCGCTGGAAATAACATGGATTTTGGAATTGATGGTGCCATTTCCCATCCAGATATGCTCAACGAGGTTTTTGAAAGAACAATATCTGAGGGACTTGGTTATGACAACACAGAAAGAGTGAAGAATTTATTAAAAAAATCAAGAAACGTACTGTTATTTACAGACAATTGTGGCGAGATTGTTTTTGATAAAATATTATGCCGGGAGTTAAAAAAGTACAATCCAGATATTTCTCTAACGCTTGTTGTGAAGGGCGAACCCATACTTAGTGATGCTACACTAGAAGACGCAAAGGAATTAAATTTCAAAGACGTAGTTGACGAAATTCTTACGACGGGTTGTTTTGCCGTTGGTGTTGACTTTGAAAAACTCCCATCGAATCTTAAAGAAGCATTAAAACAGACCGATTTGATAGTTTGCAAAGGAATGGCCAATTACGAATCTTTTTCAGAAACAAATTACCGCCCGATTGCATATCTATTAAGAACAAAATGTGATGCCATTGCAAGTTCGATGAAGCTACCTCTCAACATTAATACGGTAAAGCTGTATGAATGAAAAATTATTTTGCCATCATTGCTCTTAACCAATCAACAACATTTTCTGCATGATCAGCAATATCATCTACCCAGTCAGCAATCTTTAACAGATGATAGAGATCCATGGAATCAAGCTTCTTCTCAAGCTTATAAATGCCCCGGGTCATCTCAATTTTCTTCCTGTCTGCTTCCCATTCCAAGCGATGAACTTTGTAGATGAACTCCTTGGTTTGCTCTCTCCCACGTTTTACAAACCTTGCTTCAACTAGGTCCTTAGTGTTCTCAACAGCATTTCCCATAGCACCTGCTGTTTTAATAACTAACTTTGCATGATCGATGAATACTTCCTGCAGTTTTTTGGGAATTTTCGTACGGCGCATATCAAGCATAAATGCAATGTTTTCCGCGCGATCAAGAATCTTATCCTGCTCTCGTAACGCCATCATAAATTTACCTTTATCAACATGCATAAAAATGGCAGAGGGAAGATGATTTCGAATGTTGCTTTTAATCAAATCTGCCTCGTGTTCAATTTTTGATATTTTCTTTATGATATTTGAAAAACTATTATAATCGCCAGCATAGTATTTAATCAAGCCATCTCCAAGTAAATCCATACATTCACGTACTTTTTCCATGTGTTCCACTAATTGGCCAAACGGCGATTTTTCCCTAAGATCATCGGTCACCATCTCTCTAAAAGGGCCCCTTTTACCTTCCATTACTTCACCTATGTTAGGGCCATATTATGAACATCCAACATAAAAAAATTCCGATTACACGGCAACTTTCAACAAATCTTATTTATATCTTTTCATTTGTATTGTAGTTCCTATTCACACAACGCCCATCGTTTAGATTAAACTGAATTGTCTTTTCCTGTTTTTGCTTCAGTATATCAACTATTGTAACCGTAATGCTATCATTTCTTACATCAATAATGTTGAATGTATTGCCAAAATGTGCCCTGGTTCTGTTACAAGAAAAAGTACCTGCATTAACTAACAACGTTTTATGAATTTTGACTCCGTACGGCACATGTCTGTGACCCATTAAAACTAGTGGAATTTCATTCTTCAAAATAATGTCAAGAGTTTCACCAGCATCTTCAATAATGTTTTTCTCCCTACCTGAATTGGGTACCGGGATTAAGTGATGATGAAAACCAACAATCGTTAATGGCTTTTCCAATGAAACGCCCTCTTCAATCAGCTTGTGACGTTCTCTACCAAGCCGTCCATCATCCTTATCAGGTTCACTTGATGAAAGTCCAACAAAGCTTAGATCTTTGTATGTATGAATGAAACTTGACTCGCCAAAAAATTCAGGGAAAAGCTTGTATCCAAGGTTTCTTTCATCATGATTACCAGGAACCAATATCATCTCACCAGTTACCTTTTTTAATTTCTCTTTTGCAAGTTCGTATTCTGTAAGAAGTCCCTCCGTGGTTATATCTCCTGAAACAAAAATCAAATCAGCATCAGCCTTGTTTAAAAGTTTTACAGCACGGTCAAATATTTTCTCATTGAAATCACTACCAAAATTACAGTGGATATCTGATATATGTGCAATTCTCATAATGTCAATAACTAAATCTCTCTTTAAATGATTTATCTCAATATTTTATGCATGTGAAAACTAAATAACCAGTCATCCGTTTCACTATACCGTGTATCTAAAAGAGTTGATTTTACTATTCGCCTTTGCATTTCTGCCAGCAATAATATATGTAATATGGATCAGAAACACTGAAAGATACAACAGAGAAAGATGGAAACCAATAATTGTATGTTTTTTATGGGGTGCAACAGTCGCAGTAGTTGCATCAATAATCCTAGAGGTGATTCTTGAAATATCTCTTGTCACATCGTTTTATAGCGTCGATCTTATTGGTCTTTCAACTGCAATACTTATAGCTCCATTTGCTGAAGAACTTGTAAAACCATTTGCTCTTAGAACAAAGACGGTGAAAAGAGAAATAGATGAACTTGAGGATGGGCTTATCTACGGAGCAGTTGCCGGCCTTGGGTTTTCGGCAACAGAAAATTTGTTTTACGGCTATAGTTTTTTATCAGAAGGTCTGCTTGTTTTTCTAGTTTTAATTATTATAAGAAGTTTTGGGGGATGCTTGCTTCATGCCTCTGCAACCGCATTAACTGGGTATGGATATGGCAAGGCAATTATCAATAAAAAATCAATAATCCGAGTTCTACCATTTTTCGTGCTGGCAGTGATTATTCATGCATTCTATAATTTTCTTGTTTCATTTGAATTTATAGGCTTAATTTCAGGGCTAGTTATGGCTTTGATATTTGTAGCAATATCGATACGTCTTATTAGAAGTAAGATTAGAAAACTTGATATATCAAGCAGATAACCATCTATTCTCAGAAAACATATAGGAGGAAGATTGGGGCCTAAGGATTTTAGCAAATAAAGCAAAATTGAGATGGAAAAACCATCAATGTTAACAGGACCCCCAACTTCAAAAGTAGTAATATATACTCATTTATAAATATGTCTTTTTTAAATTCGTCAATAGTCGAAATATCGGCTATTCTTTGGAATATCGACCTTCAACTTTAATCATTTTTAAGTCCTTTTTATCCTCCACGCTGAAAACATTGTTGTTCCCAAAGAACTGACCAACGAGCCACATATTTGTTTGTGCATGACTGCTAATTTCTCTAACGATACACGATGACCGCTCCTTATCCGGTAAAGCCATATAGGGAATTATCTGATCAAAAGCATGGATGTCAATTGTAACTCCCGATACAATTTCCTGAATGATTGCTGTTGCAACGCTTTCTCCGATTTTTTCTGCAGGAATACCTTTTTCTCCCAAACCTGTCTTGCCAAGAACAGTATTATTTGTCTGTGCCCACAATGTGATTCCAGTACCAGCAGAAAAAGACGTTGTTTTTTCTACCTTTAGCGATGCCTTCAAATTTTTCTGAATCAATGTATTAATCGCTGCATGTTTCATCCGTTTGCCTACATGTTCTGGAAGATTTGCAAGATGCACGATACCGTTAACCTCACTAAAATTCTGTTGTACATCTAACAATAATGGTTTAATGACCTTGCATGGTTGTATTGTAAGAATTGCCTCGCCGCCGCCTTTAGGATAGTAACCACGTCGAATCAATTTTGCGCGTACAGAGATTCCCATTTTTTGTATTAGCGGTAAAAAAACATGGCTAAAGTAATCCCATGATGGTGACCATTTGACATCTGTTCCACCAGTAAGTCTTATCGTTATCGCATCGTTTATTTTTACTAAACTTAAAAGACATGCTTGAAAAACAAGTACAATACTTCCAGCAGTTCCTATATCAAATTTATATTCTCCGCCTTTAGGTTCTCCAGGTGAGAAAATAAGACGAGAGGACCCGATGTTTAAGCCAACTGTCTCTGCATTACATAACTGTCTGATGATTTTTATGGCAGTATAATGCTGCGGTTTTATTCCAGGATTCGGACGATTAGCACGGATATTTGTAATCTCAATGGGTTCCTTTGTTAAAACTGAAAGTGCTACAGCACTGCGAAGAATCTGACCCCCACCTTCACCATGCGAACCATCTATGTGTATCAACCGATATCACCATCATCTAGTCAAAACATCAAGAAGTGTATTAAGAGCTACATTACAAGCATTCACTTTGTTTTGTAGTCTGTCTCCAGGAAAGGTAAATTTTTTTACAATGGTATCTTTTTCAGTGGAAATGGCAATATATACCAACCCAACTGGCTTTTCCTTGGTTCCGCCCGTCGGGCCTGCTATACCTGTCGTTGAGATACCTATGGCAACATTCGATCTTTTTCTTATGCCATCAGCCATAGCCTTTGCTACTTCCTCACTTACAGCCCCATGTTCTTTTAGCATAGTTTCCGAAACGTCCAATAGTTCCATCTTGGACCTGTTGCTGTATGATATAATTCCTCTGTCAAAATATTCAGAACTCCCAGAAATGTTGGTAAGAGTGTGCCCAATTAGGCCACCGGTACATGATTCTGCAGTAGCAACAGTAAGATTTTGCCTCTTTAGTTCCAAATAAATTTTATTAATGAGTTCTCCGTCTACCACAGGCATTACCTCAAATGTAAGGTAAATGAAGCTCACAATATATAAAAGAGTTACACAGAACAACATCAAAGGTTGTAGATAGTAATCGTTTGAGCGTCAAAGGTGTCATACACATTTTCGCATGTATTTTTTAGGCGAAAGTACGCCCGACATTAAAAAGACAAGTCAGTGATCACACATATGATCAAAGTCATACTTGCAACGGTACTTGCAATGTAATCTGCCTGTTCAATATTTTGTGAAAAGGGATTATTTTCAGGAGTAAAAAAGGGCGATAATGTCTTAAAATGCCTGATATACACGTTTACCTACCCTATTTTGATGGATGTTTTCAGGGTGTGAGTGATGCCGAACAGTTTGGCAAAATTAAACATAGTACTAAATGTATATCAAAAATTATTTATGCTAGGATATAATTAAGATATTGGGGCAAAACATGAAAATGAACATTAAATATATTATATGCATAGTTCTTGTAAGTTTTTTTATTGTTTCTAGTGCGACAGGAATTGAAGTAAAATCAAGTTATATTTCAGATTTTGATCCTCTGACAGATGTTGAAGTGACTGTGGAAATTCAAAAGATACGGGCATTTGACAAGGATGACCCGCAAGTGCATGCCAAAGAATATATCGATCTAACCAGTGATCCTGATTTTTATGTTAAAATAATAATTAATGATCAAGAGTTTACAAGTGATATTTGGCATGATACAAAGTATATCTATGAACCACAATTTTCAGCAACATTGAATGTTCCTGATGACGAAGAATTTGTAACAGTAAAAATTCAGTTATGGGACTCAAATGATAATGGAGATGCCCTCTGCGATATTGGAGATGAAAATGATGATGTGGAACTATCTTACAGTATCAAAACTGGACACTGGACGGGAGATGACCAACTCGAAGATCCCAGTGGGTACGGGCGGTTAAATGGTTGCGATGATGGAAGTATCTACATAAGGGATCTAGATTGTGAACTCTGGTTTGATATATATCAAAGTGATTATGATGGTGATGGAGTTCCATACTGGACAGAGGTAAACGATTACGGGACAGATCCAGAAGTAGACAATACAAATGATGACATTGATGGAGATGATATTCCGTTAAAGTGGGAATGGAAATGGGGATATGATCCATTAGAGGCAGATAATCATAGAAATATCGATCCTGAGGAAGATGGTATTGATAATTATGAAGAATATATTACATCTGAATGGTTTTCAGATCCTTATAGAATAGATTTATTCATTGAATTAGACCAAATGGAGCAAAGTCCAGAGGGTGAAGAATGCTTGCTTCCAGAAGGATCAAAAGAGCTTCTTTATACTGCATACGATAGGCAAAATGTTGTTTTTCATCTTGATGATGGTTCTTGGGGGGAAGAATCTGGATCAGATTTTATACCATTTGACTCACTTACAGAGTGTTCCTGGGGAGGATATGATGAACTTGATCAGATTTACGAAGAGTATTTCTTCCATGGTGATCCAGATAACTGGCGACGGGGAGTGTTTCACTATGGGGTTGTGATATATCAAAGCTCTATAGTTAATGGTAACATGTTTGGACCAAATCGATTTCAGATTTCGGCACATGGCATGGAGTGGAAACAAGGACAATTCCCTTTTTTACATTTACAACGTGACATTATATACGCAAGTGCCTATATGCATGAATGTGGCCACACATTAGATTTTAGGCCAATACCAGGGCACAACCAAGGAAGTTATTATCCCTGGCAAATTGGCTGGTGGCTCGCCCGTCCATATAAAAGCTGTATGAATTATGGGTACATGTACACTACGGTTGATTACTCTGATGGATCCAGACCTTTTGGAGATTATGATGATTGGGAAAGAATGGACCTCACATTTTTCCAAGAAGATTGGTAATAGACAAATGCTAGGGTCACGATAGAGAGTGATAAAATATGAACAAAAAAATAACTGTAATGTTTTTTGCACTGTGTCTAACTATAGTTGGTTTTGGGATGGCCAGTGCATATGAAAATACCTTTGCCATTACTGAAAGAAATGAGAATTTTGAGTTAGCCAGTTATGGTAACAGTTATGGTATTCAATGGGAGAAGAGTTATGGTTCCAATCCTTTCTATAGTGCAAGATATGAGGGTCCTCAACCTATTGGTGATTGTGATAATGATGGCGATAATGAGCTACTCATAGGTGGACGAGATGCTGCATTGAGAGTTATGGAATGGAATGAAGAAAAGCAAACCTATGAACAGACCCATACTTTGCGCAGTCCTTTTTATCCTTTGAGACGATTGGATGCTGATGGTTTTGCTATTGGCGATCTGACTGGTGATGGTGAGAACGAGATTGCTGTTTCCTGGTATGCTACAATTCATAAATGGAATGGGGAGAAGTATAGAATTATTGGATGGAATCCATGGATTGAGTGGAACGGTGGGGGCAGTCCAGATTGTTATATAGGAGATTGCGACAATGATGGACAAAACGAACTCATTCTTAGCTGTCGTGATTGGACAAAATCAATACCTGAAATTGTTGTTTTCAAATGGAATGGTTGGAGGCTTGTAAAAGTTGCGGAATGGGATGATCCGGGTATTAATGGTGAAGTATTCATGGCAGGCATGGGAGATACTGATTATGATGGAGAAAATGAAATTGTACTAGGATCTGGTGATAAAGTTGTTGTACTTAACTGGGATAAAGAAAACAGGGAGTTTAAACCAACAATAATCGTTGATGATCCAGCGCCAGGTTGGATAAATCACCCTTTTGCTTGTGTTTGCAAGGATAGTGACATGGATGGAAAAGATGAGATTCATGTAGGATATTATTCGCCAAGAATAACAATTTTTGAGTGGAATGGCAGTGGTTATGAGATAAAATTTGAAAAGGAATGGCCCGGCGAAGGGGTGCTAATAGAAAGTCTTGATGTTGGAGATGTTGATGATGATGGAATGGCAGAGGTATGCGCAGGAACTGATTTGGTACATATATTACAATGGGACGGTTCAACATATGTAGAAGAGGCTGTGCTTCCTACTTTTGGAGATTTAGCAGTTTTAAACATTGGGGATTGTGATAATGACGGGAAAAACGAGATTCATGCAGGTTCAGTTATAGTAAAGAGTGGCAAAGATTTTATGGCATGGATTTTCAAATACGGCTGGGAACCCGAATAATTTTTTGATTTTTACTAAGGATTCCAACTATTTGATTCTAAAGATATAAAGAACTATTCCACTAAATCTTCTTCAGCCTGAGTTAACAATTACCTGTTGGCTCAATGTTAATGCAGTCTCCAGAGTGAAAGTTATATAAATCACATGTTTGTTTCGGTAGCATAATCATATAGCTACCATTGATCTCACGAAGCTTACATTCCATATGAAAAAAGATACATGAATGTGTATATTTGATTTACCAAAACGTGTAAGAAATGACATAAATCCTTGACAATTTAAGGGTTATATATGGAAATCCACATCCAGCCCATTACATAAAACAAGTACAATGGCCCTGTAGTGTAGTGGTTAACATACTGGCCTTTGGAGCCAGTGACTCCAGTTCAAATCTGGACGGGGCTGCTGAAAAACGCTCCCGTGGTGTAGTCCGGCCAATCATTCTGGCCTTTCGAGCCAGCTACTCGGGTTCGAATCCCGACGGGAGCATTTCTCCTTATCAGAAAGATGATCTATAAGGCGGATTTCAAGAAAGCTGCTTAGGTTGATTTTTTGATTCTTGGCCTGAGTTATTATATCTTTATCGATGCTAAGGGTGAGTTTATGTTTAGACATAAATTAGGTAAGGGTTAGGTGAATATAATGTTAATGGGTAGCATGATTTGTTGCTGATTATGATGTTGATTAGAAAAAAAATTAAGGAAGAGTATAATCTAATATAATTTTTCAACAATTATTAGATAATTTAGTGTAGCGGTAGCACCCATTAGGTGAAATGCTGGTTTCATATTTGGTATTATTGAAATTACTTCACCTTTCAGACTGTTTAAAAACAGTTTTAATTTTTCCTGGTCTATTTCCGTATTAACTTCAAATCTATGTATGTCATATTTCATAATATATCACCTCCAAATTATTCATGATTTTATTTTTTCAACTATCATTAGAAAATCTACTTTCTTAGTCACACCATATATTTGTGGTAAACTTGCTTTCTTAATATTCGGAAGAATAGAAATGACTTCTCCCTCTAAACCATTAAGAAATTGTTCTATCGTGGTTTGTACATCCTTTCCTTTGATTTCTAAACGATGGACTCTATATTTCATTATTTTTTATTTCTCCTTTCTCCGTCATTAATTTTTAATAATCTATGGTCTTCTGCATATTATTTTCATTTAATATACTTACTGAAAACGTTCGGAAAAAAACAAACAATATTGCTGATTATGATGTTGATGGTTAGCATGATTATTGCAAAATTGGGTAGTCAAATCGTTTCTTTTCTAAAAATAGATACTCTTTATTCAAAAAGATTATATTGTTTTGAGTTTTTTATTTTATCTATGAGATAATTTTCAGATGATTCGCGTTCATATCCATCCATATCAAATGTTACTCTTTGTATTGGATCATCTGCTGTTAAGCGAATATATAATGTTAAAGGTTTAAATCCTATAACATGAGCAGTTACATAATGTACACGGTTTAGAGATAAAGGCATAAAATAACCACCATTAATCAAGCATCTTGTAAGTTTGATACCTGAAGTTACTAAGGCAAATGGATATGGGGTCCAAGTATAGACTCCATGTGAATTTCCAACACTTCCATAAATGCACCCTAAACAGGATGATTCCTCATAAGTTTCTATGTTTTCTGTCTCATTTTTTATAGTTTCTGCTTGGATGATTGATGTCGATAAAATAATAATTGTTATAATAATTATCATTATAGATTTAGTTTTGTTTTTCATTTTATTACAACTTTATGTGCTAATGTGTGACATGTATACATATGACATATTTATATATTTTGGTATTGCCCCAACTCATATTGATTGGTCTTGTTCTATTTATTCCACGTATAATTTTATATTTCATCAAAATAAATAATAAAAGTAGATAATATCCAGAACTCTTATATTCAATCATTTGTAACATTATTACTTGGTGAAATCCTAATTAGTAATGATACGTATATTATCATTAATCGGACTAAAAGATACCGTTTCAGAGACGCCTATCGAACGCTAGATCATGACAGCCTTTTACTACAATAAGGACATGAAACTGCATCTTCAGGAATTATTCTATCACAGTTAGGACATCTTCTTTCGCTTTTTTCTTTTTTATCACCTGTTGGAAGTTCGTCGGGTAACGAGAAGTAAGCAATTATTTCAATTATTCTTCCAATGAATAAAATTACAAAACCTATCAAAATAATTGTAGTAATAGCTCCAATAAAATAAACAGTTCCAGTTGTTCTAAATAAACTAACTTTTGTATGTTTTGCAATGCTATTATAACTACGTCTTAAATAAATTGCACCAATGATTCCTAAAATCCACCCAACTACTAGTGCCAATATTGCGTATGCAATTATGCCGCCAAAATAATCCCAAAAAGTAGCAAAATCTTTAATATTTATATCTTTAAGTGAGGAAATCCATGAAAAACCACCAACTGCTCCAAATCCAATAAGTATAATAACAAGAATCGCGACAATGGAGATTATGCTAAAAATAAAATTGTAGAGATAGTTTCTGAATATCTCATTGTCTTTTACTAATTCGGATACTGATTTAACTGCTATGAAAACGAGTACAAGACCAACAATACTTATAATTGGTCCGGCATAGGGTATAAATCCCCCAATTAGCATTAATAAAGCTCCAATTCCTCCAAAAGTTTTTACATTACTTAATTCACCCATATTTCCACCTAATATTGTAATTGTACTAACAGATGTAACTATAATAGGGGTTTAAAGATATCCCGTTTTGAAATCTTTATTTCTCCATTTTCATCACTTCCTTTTGACGTGCCTCCAAGATGTTCATCGGATTAGAAACCATTGCTTCATCATGGCTTCTATCACATTTG
>Ga0307431_1000481_pt1 | contig 27147 bp, 34 predicted proteins | sample SalMarWE160170MG_FD_202155 | JGI IMG/M metagenome (GOLD analysis project Ga0307431, IMG submission 202155) | Salt marsh sediment microbial communities from the Plum Island Ecosystem LTER, Massachusetts, United States - WE1603-170 | ecosystem: Environmental > Aquatic > Marine > Intertidal zone >...
ATAGTTCTTGATCTTTCATATTTTTAAAACTTTTGCTATTTTTGTTACTCGACCACGCTTTATTCCCAATAATTTGGCGGATTCATCTTGGGAAACACCGGCCTTAAGAAGCGCTACCGCCGCTTTATCCTTTGCTCGTTCGGCCATTTTGTTATTCTGCGGCAATGACTCAGATAGAAGCGCAACAATAGCTTCAAGCCTTCTTTCCATACCATTATTTTGACTTGTTTGAGAATTATTGTTCTTGCTCATGTTTTTTTGTCTTTTCCTTGCGGAGCCCCGCCAACTCCTTACTAATATGAGTCGGGGTACGACCTAAAATATCTGCTATGTCACGCGGTCGGATGCCAAGACTATCCAATATCCTTACCTGTTCTTTCAAACTGATGCCCCTTTCCTCCTTGGGTATGATGCGCAACAGAAGCGATATAACTACTCCCAATCGCTTATTAAATTCAGAAAGCCGTTCATTTAAGATTTTTTCTTGTTCAGTCATAGTATTTAACTTAACAAGTTTAAGTTTATTTTTAGCATTTGTTAAGCTACCATCAGATTAACTCCCCCCTAATTATTTGTCAAGCCCCCGAAATTAAAACCAGCCTTTCGGGCTGATTTTTGGCTAAATTTTAATTATTTTTTAAAATAATTTTCGAAAGCAAGCCGTTCCTCTGGATTATTTATTTTTTTATCCTTCAAGTTGTATTTTTTGGGATCAATCCATTCGTATTGGTTATGTTCGCTGGAAAGTTTGATTTTTCCTCTTAAATATTTCGCTTCGTAAACAGTAATCAAAACGTGCATTTTAGTGAATTTGTTATACCGCCGATATTGAACAACCGGTTCCAGAATTTCATACTTAACATCCTTGCCTAACTCCTCTGTTATTTCCCTTTTGAATAAATCTTTGAGGGGAAGTTTTGTCTCGTCCTTTTCTATTCTTCCGCCGGGAAAATCCAAAAATCCGGTTTCTGATTCCGTTAAAATCAGTATTTTATTGTTTTTTCTAAGAATTAGCTTAAACGAAACGTTAAAAGTCGCGTATTTCATAGATTTTCCTCAACTTTGGGCTAAATTTTGCTTTTCAATTTAATCTATCGTACTCCTCCTTCCATGGAATATTACCTTTCCTAAATTCCTCCTTTAAATCTCGTTTTATTATTTTTAACATACCAGTTAATTCAGGAAAATTTTTAACTGCTTTATCAGCGTAATTAGCTATAATCTCTGGTTTGTCATATGCCTTATAGCCGGTTTCGACTAAATGAGTCAGTGTTTCCATTTTATCAAGTGCATTAACGAATTTTGCTTCTTTAGTAGAACATTTCTCAAATTCATTCCAAATATTATAAACCTCTTCTCCAGTTTCAGATCCTAAACTATTTCTTAATTTTTTAATAGCTTCGATTTCAACTTTTTGTTTTTCTTCTTTTGATATTTTTCCTTCAGCGATAAGAATATAATCTATATCACCAGTAATTGCTTCTGCTAAATCATGAACCAAGGCCATTTTTAATGCTTTTTCTGTATCTATATTTAATTTTAATTTAGATATCACCACGAAAACCATAAGGCTTAATCTCCAAGAATGGTCTGCGCTTGATTCTTTACGCTGCATACCATTTTTTATTTCGCTATACCTGAAAGACGACTTGAGCCTTCCTGCCTGATGTAAAAAATCAAAAATTCTTTCTAAATTTTCTTTATTATCTTCCATATTATTTTATTTCTTAATTAATTCTTCGTCTTATAAATATGTTTCATCCAAAGTTTTTTGAAAAATGGCAGCGTTAAGGTAGACAACATAAGGGCTACCGTAGGCACAATGGCGTTTAACCAAGGCTTTGAAATATTAATTACGTCAAGATAGATCCCTATAGCTAAATAAGTGAAGATAGAAAGTAAAAATCTTCTGGTAAGACTTGTTTCCCAGGCTTTGTTTCTCTCTACCTTTTTATTTCTCTCTTTTATTAAATTTATCTCTTTTTCTAATTGTTCTATAGTCATTTCAACTTCGGGCTAAATTTTGATTATTTCATCAATTTTATTTAAAAGTAATCCAAAGGTTTTAAATCCCGATTCGTCTTGAAAGTGTTTTCCTCCTTTTACTAAAATTACGCTGGTACCTAGGTTTTTTGCTAATTCGTTTGCTCTTTCTAAAGGTACGTAAGGATCGTTATCCGAATGAATTACATAAAAATATTTACAATTTTCTCTTATTTTTCTCCAATTAAAGTCTCTTTCAGCGATATCGTCAATATTTGGTTCGTCTTCTACTTCTAAGTGACCCGAAAAACCAGCTACCAAAAAAGCAGCCTTAGCTATTACATTCCATTGGTTTAAAACGTTAAGAATAAAAGGAACCCCGAGACTATGTCCAATCAAGATAGAATCTTCTAGATTTTCTTTCATTGCTTTTAAGGTATCTAACCAATTTTGAAGGGTTTGATTCTCTTCTATGGGAAATTGAGGTAGAAAAACCTGCAATCCCCTACTCTCTAGCTCCTTTTTAAGCCAAGGGTACCAATGTTTATCTTTACTTCCATTTGAACCATGAATAATAAATGCTGATTTCATATTAATTTTGTCTCGCAATATACCTTGCGTGACATTTAATTCTTACAAATACCTTAAATTTAAAATTCCAATTCCCCATCTAGACATTTATTCATCTTATCTAAATAAACCCTTAGAACTTCTTCATCGCCAGCCTTTGTTTTCATACCAGTGAAATGTGCTTCCAATATAACCCTCATTATAGTAATGAGACTAAATGCTCCCTCTAAAATTGTTTTGTTACTAAACGAAAAACTCTCGTTTTCTATTATAAATACCGGATAAAATAATTTTTCATTCATTCTCATTATTGAAATACATTCGCCCAATCCAACTTGAAGATATGTTTTATCCATATCAATTATCCCATGTTTTTTCATATTCTTAAGTGCTTTGTTGTATGTAGAAGAATCAACTGCATCTTTAAACCAATTTTTATTTTTTGAACTATATAATTTCTTTTTAATAAGACCTTTGAATTTTTCTTCAAGTTTTACAAATTCTTCTTTAAAGGGGGTCGTTATATTTTCGCCACCAAATAAATTATCTTTTGTTTCAGATCTTATTTTCAACATAAACTCTTTCAGTAATTCGGATTTCCCTCCCTCGCTTGCACATTTTAGCCTCAAATCATTAAGATAATTAGTATCGGTTGATTCGAGTATATCTTTTATGGGGGTTATATAAAACCTGAAATCATCATCATTCGACCTTCTATTTTTTTTCTGCATCGTTCTTGATAATATTTTTTCGAAGAGACCGATCATTACACTAATTCCGACATTTGTAAGTATAAAACCCCCAGATTTAAGGCGCCAATTGTTTGGACAGATATTCTTTAAAACATCAAAATAACTCGAAAGAGACAATGCCACCCCCTTAACGCAAGCAGAAGAATTTTTATTAAAAAGAGGATTTTTAATATTTTGTAGGATAAACTCGTCTACTATGGTTCTTTTTTTAATGGCAATACATATGGCAGAAATTTTTATCACATCTGCTTTCTTTTTTCTACCCATGGAAGAATAGTAAATTTTTTGGGACAAAGAGCTCCCATCTTCACTGTTCAAGAATTTAGCAATATTTGATATAATCCCCTCTCTCTCAGATGGAATCATTTCTCCATTAAGATCCCAGAGTAAATCCGGGTCTACCGGTTTTTGATTCTTATTTATATCTAAAAAGAATTTACATTGTTGTTCAATATCTAGGTGCTCAAAGGCTGTTATCGGCATATTAAAATAAAAGCTCTTTTTGACATTTACAAATGCGTAAAGCCTATGTTGCCCATCAATGATCCAACAACTTCTATAGTCTGTTGGAAACTCTAAAATTCCATAAGAGATTCCCTTGTATGGCCATTTAGTACTACTATAATCGGGACCCTCTAAGGCATGAAATTTAATATCTAGATCCTTTCTAAAAGAAACTATTATATTATTGGGAAATTTCCCACCATCTTCAATATATCTAGCTATACTCAATAATCTATCCTTTTGAATAACTCTCTGATAATATCTTTCTCTCCCAACCTCTCTCCTTGCCACAAAGGAAACCTCAAGTAAATCTTTTGGATTCATCACAAAATTATAAACATTAACGTTATCAAATTTAATTTGAAAGGCGGGAATCATTACTGGATGTTGTTGCGCCGGTTTAATCTTCATTTCTCCCAAAAGATCATATTTCGCATATGGTTTAATGTAATCATATAAATCTGAATAGTACTTCAAAAAATCATCATCCCAAAGATATATATTCGGCTGTTGACCTGCTAATTCATGATCAGTTTTTTTAACTCGTACATCTCTTGTAACGATAATATATTTTAAAAAAGTATATTTTTTATATTTTTGATGAACCTCAAATCCTTTTTCGAGTAGGGGTATTTTCTTGCGAAATTCTTTTATAACAGACTCCAAATTATTCTTCCCCAGTTTTTCTTTATCCTTGCACCATATAACTAATAAATTTTCTTCCCAACCACCACATACATCAATTTTTACTCCATTTATTAAGAACTTGTCCCTCGCACCATCGACATCATTAAATTCTAGGTTTTGAAGAAATTGCTTGATCTTCTCCTCAAGCTTTATTGTAGATTTCTTTTTTCCCCGATTTATCTTATCTTTGATTTTCATAATTTTAGTTCAAGATTATATGTTTACACATTAGTAAATCAAGATTCCTGCCAAGCGAGGTTCTTATTTCTCAATTAATTCTTCGACTTTTTGTTTATTTTACAATTCTCTTTTGAATGCTTTGGCTAAAATTGACTGGCTAAAAATATTAAAATAGAGTTAACCCCATATTATTCGGTTTGGAGGGCTCTTTGAAAGTTTTTAGCTTCTGCCTCTTCAATAGTACAGAGCCACTGGTCTTCTTTAAGTAAATTGATTTCGGTCTGAGAATAATATTTGTCTCCCGGAAGGTGATAATATTTCTGTCCCAAACGGTCTATATTGCCTTTAATCAGGCATTTTCCATCAAACTGGGCCTCCCCGCAGGAGCCCCAAAGCCCGGAAAAACCTTCCCGGGCAGAGAGAGCGGCCTGAACCAATTCAGCCTGCCAGAGAGTATTTTGTTTATCAAGGTAAAATCGGGCGTAGCCTTCTTCTAAAAGCTCGAGGTTAACGAATGTTTCCTCTTCTCCCAGTTCATCTAAAGTATAAACATAAGCTAGGGTTCTGCCAAATCGGTCATACCTGTCTATGTCAAATTCCAAAATCAGTTTTTGATCTAAAACCAGTTCCTCGTTTTTCTCCTTAGCTTGAGAGCTAAAGCAGGATTCGTAATCTGGACCTTCAAGTTCAGGGGTATCAATTCCCAAATAGCGAACTCTGATTATTTCATCGGTTTGAAGATCTCTTACTCGAATGGTATCTCCATCAATTACCTCTTCTACTTCAACCTCTTGGGCTTCTGAAGAATAGGGCTGGTTTTGGTAAAGATTAAACCCCAACAGAGAAAGCAAAATGGCTAAAAGCCCCAGGAGAATTTTCAATAAACCTTTTCTGTTTCTCATAATTTCGGGCTAAATTTTAATTATTTCACTTTTGCAAAAATTAAATCGTCTAAGAACTTATTGTCTTTCTTTACGTGTTTTTTTAGTTTTCCTTCATATTTAAAGCCAGTATTTTTTAAAACAGCTGCCGAGGCTTTATTAAATAGAAAAACAAAAGCATATATTCTCGTTAAGCCCAATTTTTCAAAGCCATATTTTGTTACCAATTTTACGGCTTCGGTCATAATCCCCTGCCCCCAGTATTTTTTTCCTAACCAATATCCTATTTCCGCAGAATGACCATAAAACATTTTATCTAATCCAATACCTCCAACAACTTCTTTATTTATTTCAATGGCAAAATTAATTTCAACTTTCTTCTTTTTTCTGTTTAATTTTAAATTATGATTAACCCACCAACGTGCATCATTTAACTTATACGGATAAGGAATTCTTAAAGTATTTCTAGCTATTGTCTTATTATTAATATTCTCCATTAATGAAGTCTCGTCCCCTTTTTTGAAGGGCCTTAATATAAATCTTTTTGAACGAATAATTGCCATAAATTTCTCTCAACTTCGGGCTAAATTTTAATTATTTCTTTTTGAACTTTGGTAGTAATAATTAATTTATAATCCCTGGTCACATAGCAGTCTATTTCACTTCTTATTCCGAACTTATTTTTAAAGTAAAGCCCGGGCTCTATTGTAAATGGTATATTTGGTTTCAACTTCTTCCTGCTTGTTTTAGATAAATTAAAACTTTTCCCGTGACAATTAACAACACCTAAACTATGTCCTGTATTATGAATAAAAAATCTTTCTAGGTTAAATTTCTTAAAATAATCTCTTGCTGTTTTATCTATCTCTTTTGTCTTGGGAAACCTCTTTTTCTTTAATTCTTTTCTAATAAACTTTAATGCCGCATTTCTCGCTCCGATTACAATTTTAAAAATTTCTTTTATATTTCTTGGTATATTTTTACCGGAGTAACCCATCCAAGTAATGTCGGCAAAGGGAGAATTTTTATTTTTTAATCTTGCCCAGATGTCTACCATTACTAAATTATTCTTTCTTATAATTTTTGACTTCCTTTCTGGTGGAAAATAGTGCTTGTTGGCAGTGTTTTTATTTACAGCGATAATCTGAATAGGGTCCTTTCTATCTTTTGTACAATTCTGCTTTTTAAATTCAGATAAAATAAACTTATGCACATCATATTCAGAAACTTTACCAATATTCTTTCTGATAAATTTAAACGCCTTATCTACAATTAAACACAGACTCTTAGCTGCTATTTTATGCCTGTCTATTTCTTCTTTTATCATATATTTATCCTACCAAAAAACCGCCTTTTTGGCGATTAATATACCTTGTCTGACATTAGTCTCTTAACGCATCTTGTAGGACGAAGTAAAAAGAATCTAAAAATCCTCGCTGGAGTAGCAACGAGGATTGCATCAATGAGAGTCAGGTTTATATGCTTAATACCCGCTCCCATTTCCTATTTTGCTCTTCGATGAATGCTGTGAGGCGACGCTGAGCTGTAGAGAGCCTCCATTGGTCTAATGGCATCTTATCAGCAAGTTTATTTTCAAAACGGGCAAGCGATTCTAAAATGCGTAGATTTACCGCTGGCGTCAGGCACACTGTACTCCGACCTTTTTTCCTACAGGTTACGATTTGTTTCGCAAGCGTCCAATGGAAAATTTCTCTTTGCCAGCTGTCCAAGATTCCTTGCAGTTCTTTTTGCCTTAGAACAGAGCAAGGACGGAGGCTACAAACCTGAAGCGGTAAGCAAGGTCTAAAAATACCTGGCCAGAGAGTATCAACAAAGGAAACCATTGTGAAGTGTTCTTTCTGGAAGACTTTTTCTTTTTCTGCGGTGAAAATTATTATGGTCGTTTTTACCCTTTCTGGTAGGTCTTCAATTAGACATCGGATAAGGAGCCTTTTCCAGGGGATTGCTTCGAACTGCTCAACCGTAAGAAAGCTCTTTGATTTCATTTTTCCCTCCAGTCGCCTAGGTTATACCGTCGGCTATGAAATTAGTCACAGATTCTTTCTACCCAAAGAATGTGCTAACCTTGTTTTACATTAAAATTAAAATATGTCAAGTTAACTCATTTTTTACTTCGTCCTACAAGATGCGAAGGACATCATACGTCGGTGTTGTAAACACAAAGGACGACATAAGTCCTCATAGGTTAATGTTGCCACATCTAGATAAGACGACACTCCTCATTGATGCGTAAATCGTCTTACTTTATTTAGGTCGTCGTTTGTCGCTAGCCTAGACAATTTTGGGGCCTTAGGTCCTCAGTGATGCGTAGTGCGACATAAAAAAACAAAAAACCAGCGAATTCGCTGATTTCTTGTCCTAAATAAATCTTCTTTTGAACACTTATTTAGGATATCGGTGAGGGAAATTATCCATTATGGACTTTCCCTCACCTTGCGTCTCTGGTCCTGGCTCTTATTTTTTAAGACGTGAAATAATACGTGATGAAAGCTTTACGAGAAAAGGTGGTTCTTGAACCTGGGATAGGTCTTCGCCGTAAGCGATGACGGCGATTTTTCCTTCTTCCTCGTTATGCTCTACCTTGAAAGCGGAGTCTACCTGCACTATAAGGTCTCCGTCTTCGATACTAAGCCTCTGGACCAAGAGATTTGGAGAAAACCAGACCCTCTCTCCTTTCCAAACATTAATACTCTCTTTTTGTTCAGACCTGATAACCAACATTATGGTCACCTCCTTATCCATATTATATCACACAAAATATAAATTTGTCAATGTTAGTTCCTCAGTGATGCGAAAACCGACCCTAATATGGGTCGGTTTTTATATTTAGAACATTTTCTTCAGTTTCGACCTAAATTTTGATTATTTCATTCTGAGCTAAAAAATCTTTAACAGTCTCGAATATCTTTTTATGACCTTTTGAATTTGGATGAAGGCCGTCTTCTAATAAATCTTGATAATCAGATTGTAGCCACTTGTCTAAGATTTCAACAAAATAGATATTTTTATCTTCACAGGCAGATTTTATAATTTCGTTATATTTTTTGATATTTTCATTTTTGTAAGATTTATCCGTATCCCAAGGAATTGGCGTAGTTTTAGATTCATCAACTGGAGTTAAACCGATGAAAATAATCTTTGAAGAAAATTTCTGGGCGAGGTCTATTAACTTTTGAATATTTTCCTTAAATTGTTCTATCGGTGTCATAAAATCATTTTTACTGTGTAAAAAATAGGAGTCGTTAATGCCAATGGCAAAAATGATAATTGTTTCTTCGTTTTCTTCTATTCTCGCTTTTGTCTCAGATTCAAATCTTTCTAGTAGATTCGACGTCTTATTGCCGGAAACCCCAAGATTATAGACATCAATATCACCCTTACTCCACATATAAAGCTTCAAGTGCTCAACCCAACCACCGCCTTCCGAATCAAAAGCACCCCACGCTATACTATCTCCAAAAATTAAAACTTTTGCCATAAATTTTAACTAATTATTGTTCTTCAAATTTTACTTCTTCTGGAAATAATAACTGGAATGGATAGCCGACATAATTTCTTTTAATTTGTCCGCAACCAATATCTTTAAGAAAATCTATCATTTCTTCTGTAATCTTTTTGGGGTCTACTTTCTCATCCTTACCAATATATTCAATTTCTATAAAATCTCCTAATCCTTTTACTGAATCCATAGCAACTTCATAATTTTTATATATCCAAATTTTCCTTAACTTATCAACTTTAACAAGAGATTTGAAATTAAGAACATCTAATATCTTTTTTAAATGGCTTAAATCTTCTATTTTGGTTTCGTATTCATCGCAATACTGACTTTTGCCACTTTCGTCATAGTGCCAGTTCTTGTAATTTATGGAGTATTTCCCGCCAGAATCCCTCAATCTCAACCATTCTTTAACAGGACGAACTTCAGTAAAATTACGATGAGCTGGAGAAAAATACTCATCTATCTGATGTTTCTCCGATTTGAAATCAGCATTCTTCTCTAAAAATGCTAATAATGGTTCGCTGTCTTCAACACTAACTTGGATTTCTATTTCAACATCTGTCATATGTTTTATTTTAACATAAAAACGGCCTTCTTGGTGATTTTGGCGACTCCCCTGACTGAACGATATTAAAACCTGAGTTTTGAATATAAAATAAAATGAGGGGCGCCCTTAATCAAGAACGCCCTATTTCTCCAGAGTAAGCACGTGGTTTAAGACGCGGTGAAGGCCCTTGTTAGCCTTCCTCCAGGCCGACCCTCTTACCATTGATGTAGGTGATTACCATGTCCCATGGGTTGACGTAGAATGGTATGCCTCCCTTTTCAAAAGCGAGCCATTTATAAGTGGATACCTTTTTTTTCCCCCGGAATCTGGCTCCTGCGATGTAATAAGGATCGTCGAGAACAATAGTACATTCGTCGCCTTTTTTTATATCTTCTCCGACGACTAAGTCTCCCCCAAGTAATCCTTCTGGCACGTTATCAACGCGTCTCACGCCGATGGCTTTGGCGGTAGCGCCTTCAATGAGCAAGCTTAGATAAGCAGGAGATTTATGCCAGGCTTCTTCAGGGCTTACCGCCACAATGGTCCCGAACTCATCTTTGTTTGATAGCGAGGTATACTCCTTCGCTTCCGGTCTTATCTTTGTCTCGGTTGCCATTCTGTACCCTCCTTTATCTGTGCTTTTTTCTGGTGGCTAGGCATTACAAAATTATTTACTTAGCCTTTCTCTAAAACACAATATAGAACATATTCTATATATTGTCAATTAAAATTGTTTCGTAAGTATACCATCATAACAAGTAATAAGTATAAAAATTAGCTAAATATTTTCCTTGAAGGGATACTCATCTTGTATTATATTTACCTCCACAATGATGCGAAGTTCGTCAAAGGTCCTCAAGGGCAGATTGGCTGACATAAATAGGGCCTTAGGTCCTCAGTAATGCGTAGTGCGACGTAAAAAAACCACCAAAATAAATAGGCGGATTTGTTAGTTCCCCTAGCGGGACTATGTTAAAACCTTGAGATGGGAAGAGGCGTTTAAATATCCTGAGGTGGTGCTGAGGGCAAATGAAGAAATTATTAGTATCTAAATCGGCAGGGTTGACACATCGCTAAAGCATATCCTTTCTCGGCAGAGGAGGTAAGAATTTCGATTCTAAATCCCATATCCGAAAAAAGTTTTGCAAAACTCCAATCAGTGAATTTTACTGAAATTGCCAAAAGTAATTCATCATCTTTTTCTAAAAATATCTTCTCTTCGCCTATCTCAAATCTCGTATCTTTATTAAATTTAAATGTCATTCCCACTTGATTTAAATCATAATTAAATTTCGCTTCATATCTTCCACTCGTTTTTTTTACTCCATAATACTCTAACACGCTAAATACAAGATTCGATACTTCTTTCCAAACATAATGGGTGAGAAGTTTATTTATTTTGGCTAAATTTACAAGCTCGGCACCTACAACAAGATAATCCTCCGAAGTCATTGAGTCTCTAAAATTTGTTAATACTCGAGGAATATTTGAAGCATTTCCTATGGTACTTCCAAGAAAAAGTAAAAAATTGACGTATCCCCCTTTTCTTAAACCGTAGACTATTTCTGAGAAATGCCCGAGTTCGAAATCTACAATATTTGGGATTATCTCGGTTTTGGGAAACCATTTCTTAATATTTTTAGTAGCTATTTCTAGCATCTCTTTACTAATATCCACGGGGGCATATCTTACGGTTACTTTATTTTTAATTAACCTATCCATTAAAGGGAAAACGGGATAGGCGTTTCCGCAACCAATATCAATAATATTAATTTTTTTGAAGTCCTTATAGGGAGCTAAAAAAACTTCGGCTTTGTTGGAAAGGAGGGCTCCTTCGATACTATTTATACCCCTTACTTTGGAGTCTTGTCTTGCTTTAGCTATCTTATCCCAAGCCCTGGTCCCAGTTTTAGTAATATAATTATATTTAAGAGGAACTTCCCCTCTTCCCTTTATAGCTGTAATTATTTCTGCTTCTTGTCTTTTGGTAAACATTGAACTTCATTAATTATTATTTATTATTGTATTTTAGTTTAATTTTTTAGTAATTTCAATATCTTATTGTAGGTTTTTACCTTTTCCTCATTCTACCAAAAAATCGCCTTCTTGAAAAAGCGGCGGAAGTCGAATCCCCTGATTGAATAATATTAAAACCTATTTAACGAACTCAATTTTAAGTCCCCGCTTAAAGGCTGAAGCAATTTTTTGAAGTGTATCTGTGGTGAAGTTCTGTTGGCCTGCCTCCATTCTAGCCACGTTGCCTTGAGTAGTTCCCAGTTTTCTAGCCAATTCTGCTTGAGATATTTTTTTCTGTTTGCGTAACTGTAAAATCTGGTAAGCAATTTCTAGCTGCTTACCGTATTCGTTATAATGTTTCTTGAATTCTGAATTTTTTAATCTTTTGGCAAGATATGCCTGAAAATCTATTGCTTTTTTGGTTTTTTTTCTTTTATTCATATATTTTTGGATTCTTTAAGATATTTTTATAATTTTCTTCGGCTTTTTTAATTTCAGAATTTGGCGTTTTAGGCGTTCTTTTTAAAAACGCGTGAAGTAGAATTATTGTCTTTTTTATAAATACAAAGTAGAAAATTCTATGTTTGTTACGGCTGAAATCAACCCTTAATTCCCTGATCTTTCCTTTTATATGCCGAGAATAAGGTTCATCTAAATATCCTTTATTAACCCGTAAAAATTCTATATATTTCGATACTTTTGCTTCTTCTTTTTCTTTTAATTTTTTAATATAATCCAAGACTGGACTTCGACCCGTTCTAATATCTTTATAAAACTTTACTTTATATTCCTTTGTGGTTCCATTATATATCATATATGATATACTTGTCAAGAGGTGTAATATGACTAATTAAAATCTTCTTTAATTATAACATTTTCTTATTAATTTAGAAGCCTTAGCTCTTTGTGTTACAAAAAATCTTATCTCCTCGTAGATGCGAAGTCCGTCAAAGGTCCTCAAAGGTAAGTTGACTGACATAAATAGGGCCTTAGGTCCTCAGTGATGCGTAGTGCGGCGGAAATAAAAGGAGGGCCACGCGGAGTGGCCCTCTTTTGGGTTAAAACACTTTGCCAGATTGCTATTGCCAGCTTAGGAAGGGATAGGTCAATCCATTAACGATATTCCAGATATATGCGGGATTGCGCTCGCCAGGATTGGCGACCGCGATTATGTCCCAGTCGCCCGGTAAGAAGTTGATGATGTTCTTCATATCCGCCGTGGTCCTGCCTATCCCGCCATCCGAAGTAGTTTGTCCACTGGTTTGGATGTCCCAGTATGAATTGCTCACAGTGCCATCATAATTAAATCCTACCAGACCGCCGACATTTTTATATCCACTCACGCTACCAGTAGCATAGGATTTGTTCACAGTGCCCGAATTAACTCCCGCCAGACCACCGGCATAATCTATATATCCAATCACGCTACCAGTAGCATAGGAATTACTCACAGTGGCAGAAGGATCATTCCATCCCACCAGACCGCCAACATAGTAGTCGCCAATCACGCTGCCGGTGGAATATGAATTGCTCACAGTACCAAATTCATTATTTCCCACCAGACCGCCAACATCCTTATAACCACCCACGCTGCCGGTGGAATGGGAATTACTCACAGTGCCATCATTATCTCCCACCAAACCGCCAACATCCTCAGACCCTGGAACGTCAATCACGCTGCAGGTGGAATAGGAATTGCTCACAGTGTCAAGATTATCTCCCACCAGACCGCCAACATACTTATAGCCACTCACGCTGCCGGTGGAATAGGAGTTGCTCACAGTGCCCGAATTCCGTCCCACCAGACCGCCAACATCGTAGTCGCCAGTCACGCTACCTGTGAAATGGGAGTTAGTCACAATGCTACCATAAGCACCATTAAATCCCACCAGACCGCCAATATTCGTATAGCCACTCACGCTGCCGGTGGAATAGGAGTTGCTCACAGCGTCATCAGCATTATATCCCACCAGACCGCCAACATTCCTATAGCCAATCACATTGATGTCTACCACGCCGATATTTTCGACGGTTCCTCCATAATCAACAACACCGAAAAGCCCTATATAATTTTCGTCAGGACGGTTGATAAACAGGTTGCTTATCTCGTATCCCTGACCGTCGAAGGTCCCGGTAAAACAATAAATCCAACCTGAAGTTCCGATTGGCTGCCAGCCCTTTCCCCCGTTGGCCCCCGGGTCCGCCAGCCCAATATAGCCGGCAGTGGTGGAATCAAGGTCGTTCATTAAAAGGCAACTGTCGCCTAAGTTGTTCCTGACGGCATCCAAATCATACCAATCCCATATTTCTAGGGCAAAGTTAGCGGTGATAGTGTAGTCACCGTTCATGGTGATAGTGGTGGAGGCAGCATTAACATTAGCAATGGTGCCCACATCGCCAGTCCAGTTGACAAACCGGTAGCCGCTAGATGGGGTAGCCACCAGGTTAACCACCATCCCCTCGTCGTAGGTATAAGTTCCTTCACCAGGAGTGGTTACTGAACCACCAGTGGTGCTGGAGATGGTCAGGTCGTACCGAGCTATAAAGTTAGCGGTGATAGTGTAGTCACCGTTCATGGTGATGGTGGTGGAGGCAACATTAACATTAGCAATGGTGCCTACATCGCCAGTCCAGTTGACAAACCGGTAGCCAGTAGTTGGAACGGCCACCAGGTTAACCACCGTCCCCTTATCGTAGGTAAAAGTTCCCTCATCAGGAGTGGTTACTGAACCACCAGTGGTACTGGAGATATCCAGATCGTATCGAGCTATAAAGTTAGCCGTGATCGAATAATCACCATTCACGGTGATGGTGGTGGAGGCAGCATTAACATTAGCAATGGTGCCTACATCGCCAGTCCAGTTGACAAACCGGTAGCCAGTAGTTGGAACAGCCAACAGGCTAACTTCTTTTCCTTTGTCATAGGTAAAAGTTCCTTCATCAGGAGTGGTTACTGAACCACCAGTGGTACTGGAAATATTCAGATCGTACTGGACGGGAGGGAGCGTAGATCCAGGTTCGCAGCTTATTAAAGTCAAACTCATCAGAAATATAATCGCTAGCACAATTAGATATAGCTTTTTCATTGCTTGTTTCCTCCCTTTCTTTCTTTTCTTTTTTTAGCTTCCTTAACTAGAGTCTACTGTTTTACTTTATTCATTTCATATCATAACAAATACCTCCTTCCTTATTTCGACTATCTTTTAAGATAGACGATATTGTATATTGTCAAAGAACAAATAAAAAAAGGGTTTTTGTCCTCCTTTTTCTTATTATTAAACTATAATCAATTTTGTCAAGAGTTCTATAATCGTCAAAGGTCCTCAAAGGCAAGTTGGGCGACATAAAAATGGTTTTAACTCCTCATTCATAGAAAGGTCGTCATTCGCTGCTAGACTAGACATTTTTGGGGCTTTAGCTCCTCAGTGATGCGTAGTGCGACGGAAAAATTCAGTCTTGCTCAATTTTAAGAGCCGGATGAGGGTATTAGCCAAACATCCGGCTCTGCAAACTCGTTGGAGGTAGCTGATTTCAGCTCGAGTTCACCTGTTTTTTTCTCAACCGAAGGTAAATAACCAGCATTACGACAAGGGCTGCCGCTGCCGCGCTCCAATAGACAATGACAAGTATTCTACTACCAATGAGCCAGGGGGGAATCGCCAGAAGTGTATAAAAGATGGTTAATACAGTGGCAGTACGAATGCAGGATCTTTTTGGTTCCGGCCAACGATTTATCCACCTAGACCACAAGGCAGAGATTAGTCTGAAAATCGGCTTCAGAACAGGGCCAAGCAAAAATGCAAGTCCTCTAAAAATCGGCTTCAGAACAAGGCCAATTCCCCGGCCTATGAATGCAATTCCCCGGTTTAAGAATACAAAGCCTTTACCTATGAAGATCCACATGGGTCTTAGAATTGGCCGGCGTACCAACCACACTAAAGCTGTTATTGGCCAGAATATTGCACAAATTAGCCTTACCCATAGGTCTTCGTAATCTAGCCACAATTCACTGAGGAGCACATAGGCGATGAAGATTGACAATAGAGAACCGAACAATATATATCCTACCATTTTTGAAAACTCCTTTCTGTTTTTTTGTTATCTTATCTATCGATAGTCGGTAGCCTCCAATTCTACCTGATTATCTTTCCAAATAATAATGAAAAGTACTCATTATTAGTATAAAATAAATTTGACAAATTGTCAATAGCTCCTCAGTGATGCGTAGTGCGGCGGAAAAACCGCCTTCTTGAACTGAAGTCGAATCAGAAGTTTCTGGAGGAGATTTAAGAAAGACGGGAGGATTATTCGCTCCCGTCCTTATTCTTTCTTAACTTCTGAATTATTCTTTTTAAATCAGAGTCTTTTACTTCTTTATTTTTATTTGCTATTTTCTGAAAAACAGAGAATGCCTTATTTACTTCATCTCCTTTCAGAAAGTATCCGAGACGAGAAAAACGAGCTGCTAACGCATGGCGACCGCTTAATTTGCCCAGGACGATTTTACTGCCAGCGACGCCAACTTCCGTTGGTTTTATTATTTCGTAGGTAGTGGCTTCTTTCAGCACGCCGTCTTGATGAATTCCTGAAGCATGGCAAAAGGCATTCTCTCCGACGATGGCTTTATTGGCCGGGACCACAAAACCCGTCAACTTGCTTACCAAGCGGCTGGTTTTATAAATCTGTCTCGTGTTAATTCCTGTTTCAAAAGGGAAAAAATCTTGTCGGGTCTTTATCGCCATTATTATTTCTTCCAGAGAGGCATTGCCCGCCCTTTCTCCGATGCCGTTGATGGTTCCTTCCACTTGCCGCGCTCCGGCACGAATAGCCGCCAAACTATTGCTGACCGCTAAACCTAAATCATCATGACAATGAACACTGACCGTAGCTAAATGAATATTTGGTACGCGCTTGAAAATTTTATCAATAAGCGCTCCGAACTCTTCAGGAACCGTGTACCCTACCGTATCGGTGATATTCACGGTAGTCGCCCCGGCTTCAATCACTCCTTTAATAACTTTGTAAAGAAATTCTGGCTCCGTCCGCGTAGAATCCATAGGAGAGAATTCTATGTCTTCCGTATAGCTCTTGGCCAAAGCAACCATCTTTTTTGAAATATTTAGCGCTTCCCTATAGGTCATTCCTCCTAATTGGTTTTCCAAATGTATTTTCGAAGTAGAAAGAAAAATATGAAGACGAGGCCTTTTTGCTTTTTTAATTGCCTCCCAAGCTGTTTTTATGGCTTCTGGCTTAGCATGAGAAACCGCGCAAATCACTGGTCCCCTCACTTCGCGCGCTATTTGACGAACCGTATTAAATTCCTGGGGTGAATTGGCAGGAAAACCCGCCTCTATTACCCCGACATTTAATACCGCCAATTGTTTGGCAATTCTTAGCTTTTGATTTTGAGTTAACATTCCCCTGGCCGCCTGTTCTCCATCTCTCAGGGTTGTGTCGAAAATAATTATTTTTTCCATTTTTTTCTTCTTTTTCATCATATTTTTTGTTTAAAAAACAAAAAATCTGGTGCTTGGCCAGATTCGTTTTTTTTACTTTAATTATTATTTATTACCGAACCATAAACCAAGCATCGTGAAAAAAGATGCTTAGCAAAATGTTATTTATCTGGCTCGGTCTTTCTGCCATATTATATTAATGACGGAAAATTCCTTTTTTTATTACATTTTTTACTCCTTATTGATGCGTAGTGCGACATAAAAGAAAAACCGCCTAAGTGAATAGGCGGAATTATCGGCTACCTTATTATTCATTTACCTCATCAAGAGAAACCCTCTTTCCTGATTTATAATCTTTAATCACATCATTTATAAAAGGAGCTATCAGTGATTTCTTATTTAATTCTTCGATCTCTTCTAAAGAAAATAATTTAACGTCCATCATATCTTCGGGAACAGTTAATTTTCCTCCAATAATATCTGATTTAAAAATATAGCTGGTAACTTTCTGTCCCGAGGGTAAGTTGAAAAAATATTTTCCTATTAGATATAGAGGGTTTAATTCTAAGCCCGTTTCTTCTTTCCCTTCTCTTTTTGCACATAAAACTAAATCTTCATCAAATTCTTTTCTTCCCATCGGCAGGTTCCACTTTCCATGAACATCAGCTCTTTTTTCTTGCACTAAAATAAATTTACCGTCCTGTTCAATCAAATTACCCGCAGCGATTATTCCTTCTTTAGAAGCTTGTCTCATATATCCTCCTTAATAGTTGTAAAAACTAAACTAATTTTAAAACAAATTTGTAAAAAAATCAAGCCCTTCGCTCCTCAGTGATTCGTTGGTCGTCATTTATTGGTGTTTTAGATAATTTTTGGGGCTTCAACTCCTCATCCATAGATTAGGCGCCCAATGCTATTACCACAGCGGCAAAAATTTGAAGAAATAAAAAGGGTGGACATTGGCGTTTTAGCACAATGTCCACCTGCCTTACTCTTAAGACCTACTGCCTAACTGTCAGAGAAACTTGGGGAACTTCCCGGGATGATAAATCTCATTAGCCCAGACGGAGTGATTCCAGAGAAAGGCTCTCCTTTATCTTCACTCCAAACCACCTGGAATCTTTTCCGGACGCCTATTGACTTACCATTCGCTTCTGGGAATTGGTCTCTCAACGAGACCCAGAACGCATTCTCCAATGCTATTGCTTTACCATAGATCAGATCTACCTCGATTTCCGTATCCTTGAACTCATTTTGCAGCTCCTCAATCGCTTTTTGATCAGGGGTAAAGCTAGTCGGGAAATCGTAGATAGCCTTTAGGACTTTCTTGGTTGTTTCAACGATGTCCCTTTCCGTTCTCTTCCAGAGAGTGAAAAGTCCTTTTAGGTCGTCAGTCATCACTCCGACCAGATGCTCCGCTAGAAGGTCTATCTCCTTCGACGGCTCTACATAATCCTTCTCCTCGAGTTCGGCCAGTTCTTGTATTACCCATTCATGAAACACGATTGCCTCCTTTCTGACGTCTTGTTTTCTTTGTCTTGAAGTTCAACACAGTGAAATATACCGTGGCCCCGTTGGATCTTAACTCGATTCGTGACAGTCGTATCTGTTTCTTGATGATAAGAGAATTGAAGACGTCAGCAATCTGTTCTGGTGAGGCCTGAGTTCCCTCTCTCTGGAGTTCTTGCGGGATACAATCTATGCGATAGCGCCCTCCTCTCAGTTCTTTCAAAGCCTTCAGAACCGCCTGCTCGACTGTCTTAGTCTTGGTCTTTCTTTCTGTCTTTCTGTTCAAGGCATTCTTGTTATGTATTACCATGACAATGTACTACCTCCTATGTACTATGTAAGATTTTATATTTTACAATAAACTCACAAAAAAATCAAGTCCTCGCCACTACCTCAGTAGCAAAAAATTAAAGGAATAATAAAAAACCGTTAGTTTCCCTAACGGTTTTTTCTTGTTAATTAAATGTCGCACAGAATGCCCAGTGAGGGGCTTTTGTTTTGGAATTAAACGAACATCACGCAATGTTAAATGCGATTGACAGACTTTTTGTTTATTTTTTATTTCCCAGACTTTTAACTTATTGACTAAAAAGTTGGTATTTCCAGCATTTGAACACCAGCTGGTAATTCAAACATGCTGTCAGGAATAACACTAAAATCTATATTCTTTAACTCGGCTACTAAAATGCCTTCGTCGGTAGTCGATTCTATTCTAATAAGTAATCCGTGCTCTATCCATACCCAGGACTTTGTCTCTTCTGTCTCGGTGGTGTATTCGATGACCAGACAGGTCTTTCCATCCAGAACTTCAGTGCCAACAGTCACTGGATTATATTTCGTAATAGATTCAGATTGTTCTGTCGGAGATTCTCCTGCTGTTTCCTGAGCCTGGCCTAAACTTATTTTCATAGCCGTGTTTTCTGCCGGAAAATATATATATGCCAACTGTTCACCCACGTCTACTGAATAGACCATACTCTTCCCTTCAAAAGTCCCTTCCATTCTCATTTTCTCTCCCTTCCGCCACATTGTTGTTGTAACTGCTGCCTCGCCAGGAGGAGTTACTACCATATCGTACTTTAAAGAGCTAATACCCACTGCCTTTCCCAAAATCGCAGTTAAAGATTCAACCTCCTCTTCCTCTTCTTCTTCTTCGCCCAGTGGAACCACGCCTTCTTCTGCTTCTTTCTCTCCGCAGCCAGCGCCAACCAAAACCAAAACAGCTAAAAGTAAAATTGGAACGAAAACCGCTATTTTGCGCATATTTTTATCTTTTAATTTTTAATTTTTTCGACCTTTGATTTTTTTAAAAAAATATCGACTTCCTATCGTTATTATACCAAAGATTATAATCAAAGATAACCACTGAGTCACGGATAAACTAAAATAGTGAGGGTCAGACAAGGGAGTGCCAGTAGAGCGGGTGAAATCTAAGAAAAATCGAGAAAAAGAATATAAAAACAGAAAAGAAAAAAATAACTGCCCCGGCTTTTTTAGCTTCGGTGTCAAAAACTTTAAAATTAAAAACAGTATCAAGGCTGAAATTATTAAATATTCAGCTACCGGATGGCGAATCAGACCATCTGGCCAAATTATTCCCCAGGGTAAGGAGGTTTCTGCCCCCTGATGGTCATTGATTAAGGAACAGCCAATTCTGCCAATGGCAATGGATATTGGAGCTATAAATGCTGTCAAATCTGCGATTCGCCAAAATAATTTGAAATCAGTTTTAGTTAACTTAAAATAAAGGATTGCTGCAATTAAAACTCCCAAAAAACCTCCAAGAAAACTTAATCCTCCTTGCCCCAACAACTTTCCCCCAATCATTCCTCCCAAAAGAATCCAAATGGCCAACTTGTGAATAAAATCTGGTTCAATCCCCAGTTTTTTTGTTTTTTTTAAAACAAAAAGGTAGCCAATTAAAAAAGCTAGAGCAACAAAAATTCCCCAAGTATAAATAGTAACTGGGCCAATGACAAATTTATCAAAACAAAAATAAGGAATCATTTTTTAAAAAAATTAACCACTAAAATTATAATTCCTCCAATAATCATTAGGTCAGCGATATTAAAAATAGAAATGGGAAGAATGAAAATCTTCATCCAATCAATCACGTAGCCGAAAAATATTCTATCAAAAAAATTGCTCAAGCCACCTAAAATAATTAAAGAAAATCCGGTCGTCAAAAGAAAATCTTTTTTCTGCCAACTCCTGAAAAACAAAAAAAGGAGCAGCAATAATACTGCCCCGATTAAAAAATAAAGCAAAGTCGAATTAAAGGAAATAAAATATAAATTCGGATTTTTAAATAATTCCAGTTCGATTAAATTCCCTAAATAGAAATTTGGATGATTTAAAACAAACCATTTACTAAGACGGTCTAAAATTATCAAACTTAAACTGGAAAATATTAAAAACCTTAGACTATGCGAAGCATTCAAGGTTCTCGCTGAAGGCGGGGTTCTTATTTTGTTTTCCTGTTTCATTAATTTATATAAGAAATGAGCTCGAAATATTATTTTATCCTACCAAAAAATCGCCTAACTGACGATTTTTTGCGAGCTCCCCTGGCTGGACGATGTTAGAACCTGTTTGAGTTCAAAATAAAAAGTCCCAAACTTAGATTACTCTAAGGGGGACTTTTCTGCCTCCACCTAGCAACTTCTTCTTTATCTAAAAAATGTTTACACTTTGAAGCTAATTCTTCCCAGAGTTTTTCTAATTCATCTAAACTTCCAGATCGAGAAAACCTCTTAATCATTTCACCTTGTACGGTTCGGCAAACAATGTAACAGTAACATTGATTACAGCTTCTCATTTTTCTCCTTTCTTATTAAGAACTAGTTTATATTTATACTCCTTTTTTCAAAAAAATCAAGTCCTCGCCACTACCTCAGTGGCAAAAAATTAAAGGAATAGTAAAAAACCGTTAGTTTCCCTAACGGTTTTTCTTGTTAATTAAATGTCGCACAGAATGCCCGGTGATGGGCTTTTGCGGTTTTGATTATTTTTTTTCTGAGATAACCTTTATTACTTTAGATAATCTGGTAAAAAGAAAAATAATGGCTACTTCCACGGTGATAAGAGAAACTTCTCTCAGGAGCGCCACGGATATACCTTCTGGAGAGTAGCTAAAATAGTCCTTGGTTAGAAAATTGATAATATATAAAATAACAGTTAAGCCAATCCAAGAATAAAGGAAGTACTCCCCCTGTCTCTCTATCTTTTTTTCTCCCAGCCACCTTAACATTTCTTTATGAATAGAATAAACAAATAAAACTGCAACATAAAAGAAACCTATTTTAGAAGGGGGAAAATCTCCCCGACTAAAAAACTCCATTGTCACCATGAGCATCGCTATTAGGGTAATGGTGGCGCAAATCAAAAATAGGTGTTTATTTATGGTAAATTCTATTTCTCTTACCTTTTTTAATTTTTCTTCAGGGATTCGTGGCATATTTTAATTTTACCACATTTTAATAAAAAGTCAAGCCCAAAATGGCTTGAATTGTAGTGTAATAAATAAGCGGTTAAACCGTCGTAATAATAAGAACCTCTCGCTTCGCTCAAGAACCTTGAATGCTTTGCATAGTCTAAGGGAGGAAAACTAAAAGACGAATTCTTTTGTGCCTCGAGTTAATCGAGGCTTTTCTTTTATTTTCCAAATCTTCGCTGGCGCTGGGCATAATCTGCCAGAGCTTGATCTAAATCTGTTTCCGTAAAGGCTGGCCAGTATTTCTTACAGAAATAAAGTTCAGAATAGGCCGCTTGCCATATTAAAAAATTAGAAATACGTTGTTCCTCACCAGTTCTGATAATTAAATCAAGGTCAGAGGTCCAGAGATTCTGGGAAATTACATCTTCGGTAATCTTTTCAGGGAGGATTTTCTTTTCAATTATCTTTTTTATTGCTTCGGCAATTTCAGCCCTTCCCCCGTAACTCAAAGCAAAATTTAAAACCATTCCCTTATTATTTTTGGTTAACTCCTCGGCCTTCCAGATTGTTTCTTGGAGAAATTTTGGCAATCTTTCTTTTTGACCAATTATCCTTACTTTAATTCCTTCTTTGTGAAGTTCTTTTAGATTATCAGCTATAGCTGATTCAGCCAATTTCATCAAGAAATTTACTTCTCTCTTTGCTCTCTTCCAATTTTCGGTAGAAAAAACAAACAAAGTTAAAATCTTTACTCCTCGCTCTTTAGACCATTTTATTAACTCTTTTACCTTTGCCAAACCTTTTCTATGTCCTTCAAAAGCTGGCAATCCTTTTTCTCTGGCCCATCGGCGATTACCATCAATAATGATGCCCAAATGATAAGGAATGTTTTTTATCATATTAAAAAATCACTTTCAATTTTAACATTTTTCGGCAAAATCCAGGGAAAATTAAATCCCAAAAAATAAACTATTTTAGTGGCAATTTTTGAAAAAATAATTTTTGGCAAAAAAGTTTTTTTCATCTCTTTTTGATATTTTAAAAAATTTGGGAAATTTTTCAAGAGCGTTTCAGCTGCTATTAATCCCCAGATTACCCCTCCCCCACTCCAGGGTTTGGTTAAACCAGCTGCATCACCACAGAGAGTTATCAAAGAATGTTTAGGAATTAAAAACCCTTGAGGGACTATTCCTGGCTCTAATTTATTTAGTCGAAGACTGTTTTTCCTTAAAAAATTTTCAAAAAGTGCTTTGGCTTCTTTGGGACTAGAAATTATTCCGTATTCTATTTCTTTGCCCCTAGGAATTTTCCAGATGAAGCCCTGTTTTTGAGGCCAGGTTTCAACAAAATTTGAAGAGTCGCTTTTTGAAATAAATCCCTGGATGGCTAACAGATATTTTGGTTCTGATAATCCTAAACTTTTTCTAACCACAGAATTTGGCCCGTCACAGCCAATAATTCTGTCAAATTTTTTTTGAAATGTAGCGAGGTCTTGCTTCGTTACGTTATGATTTAAAATAATTTTTACACCGGAATTCTCAGCCAATTCGGCTACCAGATTATCAAGTTCAAAATGGCTCATTACTAAAAGTTTTTTGGAAAATCTAACCTTTATTGTTTTTTTAGGGAGTCGAAGAACATTTGTTCTTCTCCACCCTTCGCTACACTCGGGTAAATGAATTAAAGCTGACTCTATTTGATTTTGAATTAATTTTTGACTTTGGGGAATAAATTCTAAAATTCTTTCGGAAAAAAGTCCAGAACAGGCTTTTTTTCCGATTTTTTCTTTTTTTTCAAATACAGTTACTTGATGCCCTTTTTCAGCTAATTTCCAAGCTAAATAAAGTCCAGTTATCCCCGCTCCAACAATGGCCACTTTTTGAGATTTCATTGATTATTTCTTCAAATCTTATTGGTTCTTTCTCCTGCTGTTTAGCTATAATGTAACCCGCAGCAAAAGAAAGTAAAGAAATTAGGATAACGCCAATAACTAATATTATATCTGCCAGATTTTCTTTGACAAATTGTTTAATTTTTGCTAACATTTTTATATATGGCTAAGACTAAAGCAGGTGGAGCTACAAAATTAGGAAGGGATTCTCTACCAAAATATCTTGGGGTTAAGCTTTTTGAAGGACAAAAAGCTAAATCTGGCAGTATTATTATTCGCCAAAGGGGCACCAAATTCCTTCCCGGAAAAAATGTCAAACTGGGTAAGGATGACACCTTATATGCCTTGAAAGAAGGTATGGTTCGGTATAGGACAAAGAGAATCAAACGTTTTGATAAATCTCAAAGAAAAGCAAAAATTGTTAGCGTTGAACCGAGCACATAAAGCATTATGTGCTTCGGTGAATAGCTGCTTTAATGAATTCTCTAAACAACGGATGCGGCCGTAAAGGCCGTGATTTAAATTCCGGATGAAATTGGGTTCCGAGGAAAAAAGGATGGTTTTTCAATTCGATAATCTCAACCAGGTCTTTTTCGGGGTTTATTCCGGCCATAACCATTCCCTTGGCCTCCAGGACCTCTCTAAACTCATTATTTAGCTCGTAGCGGTGGCGATGGCGCTCAGAAATGTCAGAGGTCCGGTAGGTTTTAAAACTAAGGGTTTTTGGCTTTATTCTGCATTTATACGCCCCTAATCTCATTGTCCCGCCATATTTTTTCTCTTTTAAAAGAGCTTTTTGTTCTGGCATAACGTCAATAACCGGGTACTTACAATTAGGAGAAAACTCAACCGAACCTGCTCCCTTTAAACCGCAAACATTTCTAGCCCATTCTACTACGGCCAGTTGCATTCCTAAACAAAGTCCCAAATAAGGGATTTTTTGTTTTCGGCAGAATTCAATGGCCTTTATCTTCCCTTCCACTCCCCTCTTACCAAAACCACCAGGAATAATTATTCCATCATAATCTTTTAACTCTTCAACTAGCCGGGATTTTTTTTCATAACCTTCGGCTCCTATCCAATGAATTTCCGGTTTTCTTTTATGGAACCAGGCAGCATGTTTGATGGCCTCGATTATTGAAATATAAGAATCCATTAAAGTAAATTTTCCACTTTCAAAATATTTTCCAACTATGCCAATTTTGATGGGTTTTTTAGCATTTTCAACAGTATTTACCAATTTTTTCCAATCCTTTAAGTTATTTTTTCGAGGCCGCAAATCAAATTTTTTTAAAATTCGATTGCCTAAATTTTCTTTTTCAAAATTAACTGGAATTTCATAAATTGATTCGATGTCGGGAGCAGAAATAACATCTTTGATATCTACATTACAAAAAATGGAGATTTTTCTTTTTCGGGGAGGGTCTAAGGGAACCCGAGCTCGGCCCAGAATAATATCGGGCTGAATTCCTGCTTCGTTTAGAGTTTTAACCGCGTTTTGGGTTGGTTTAGTTTTCATTTCGCCAATCATTTCTGGAATTGGTAAATAACTAACTAAAATAAAAAGAATGTCTTTGGGATTTGCCAACCGCATCATTCTGGCTGCTTCCAAAAATAGCATATTTTGATATTCACCCACTGTCCCCCCAATCTCAATTAAAACAAAATCAGCCTTGTTTTTTTGGGCTGCTTTTTTTATTCGCGATATAACTTCATTAGGAATATCGGGAACTACCTCTACGCATCTCCCTTCGTATTCTAAATTTCTTTCTCTGCTTATCACTGCCTGATAAACTCGGCCAGTGGTAATATAATTATCAGTAGTTAAATTTTCATCTAAAAATCTTTCATAATTTCCAACATCCTGGTCGCATTCTATTCCGTCATCAGTTACAAAAATTTCCCCATGTTCAATGGGGTTCATGGTTCCAGCATCGACATTGATATAGGGGTCAATTTTAACTGCCGTAACCTGGAAGCCTTTTGACTTTAGAATCCTTCCAATTGAAGCCACGGCTACCCCTTTGCCAATGCCAGACATTACGCCACCAGCAACAAAAATATATTTTGATGTCATTCTGGTTTCTCTTCTTCTTTGGTAACGATTACTTTTATTTCAGCTTCTAAATTATGCTCAAACTTAATTTTTACTGGAAATTCTCCCAGTTCTTTAATTGGTTCTTTTAACTCAAGTTGAATTTTTTTAATTTCAAAGCCGAGTTCTTTTAATTTCTCAAAAATTTTTTGAGAAGTAATTGATTCAAAAAGTTGGCCTTCTTCGCCGATTTTAACTGGGATAATCACCTCCTGACCATCAATTGCACTAGCCAACCCTTGGGTTTTCTTTAATTCTTCCTCCGCCTTTTGGATTTCTGCTTCTTTTTGAGTTTCTAACCATAAAAGAGCTTCTTTTTCAGCTTTTTTTGCTAAACCTTTAGGAATCAAAAAATTCCTGGCATAGCCATCTTTAACTTCCTTAATCTCGTATTTCTTTCCCAGATTCTCAACGTCTTGTAATAGTATAACCCGCATATTATTAAATTATATTATAAATTTTTAATTATTTCAATTGCCTTATCCAGCTGAGGATCTCTCTCTTCTTCATAATCTTCTTCAGTCATTTCTATTTTTATATCTGGCTCCAACCCCTTGTCAGCGATGAGCTCGCCGTTTGGGGTTAGCCATTTGGCTACGGTTATTTTTAAAGAAGACCCTTCTCTTAATCTTTCTAATTCCTGGACTGAACCTTTACCAAAAGATTTCTCTCCAATTAATTTTATACCCTGATTGTCTCTCAAAGCGCCAGCTAAAATTTCTGAACCTGAAGCTGAACCCTGATTTATTAAAATCACTACTGGATATTCTGCAAAACTAGCATTACCTTCGGCTTTGTAAATCTTCTGCTCCTTAATTTGACCAAAATCCTCAATGACCACAATTTGTCCTCTTTCCAAAAACCAACCAGCAATATCCTGAGCTACCTCCAAATAACCACCAGGATTATTTCTTAAATCCAAAATTATTTTTTGGCAGGGGCTGGTTAAAATTTCAATAGCCGCTTCCCTAAAATCAAAACTGGCTTTTTCTGAAAAATGATAAAGTTTTAAATAGGCAATATTTTCATCGATTATCTCCCATTTTAAAGAGGGAATCTCAATTACTCCTCTGACAATTTTAATTTCTTTAGTGGTTCCCCATTCTTCCCGCCAAAT
>Ga0307431_1000483_pt1 | contig 27052 bp, 26 predicted proteins | sample SalMarWE160170MG_FD_202155 | JGI IMG/M metagenome (GOLD analysis project Ga0307431, IMG submission 202155) | Salt marsh sediment microbial communities from the Plum Island Ecosystem LTER, Massachusetts, United States - WE1603-170 | ecosystem: Environmental > Aquatic > Marine > Intertidal zone >...
TTCATAGCGAAAGTATAGCAAGAATGATATTCTTCTGCAACGATTACGGTTGCCACGCTATAGCCCTCGTTCGTAGGATGGGGCCAGGCCCCATTGCCCTCCTGGTTACCGTCAGCGAGATCATCTTTGCACCTGATCGTCTCTCGAAGGTTCGTATGCTCATCCCCACCGTCGCCTCCATCCCAGAGAGAGTTGTTACTCTTGACTTGCGGTCTGAATTTGATACCATAAAAAGGCCGGAGGTGGTAGCGATGAACATTTCGACAGACATCAAGTCGGTGACATATCTCAAATCCAAAACAGCGGATCTATTGAAGCAGGTCAATGAGAGTCGTCGCCCTGTAGTCATTACGCAAAATGGGGAACCAAGAGGAGTATTGCAAGACCCAAAGAGTTATGAAAACATGCGAAATGCTATAGGAATTTTAAAACTTCTATCACAGGGTGAAGAGGATATTAAGAATGGCAGATCGAAATCTCAAAAAAGTGTGTTTGAAAATATAGAGAAATCGCTGACGGATAAATGAGCAAGAAATACGAGGTAATGTGGGCTGCGACAGCTGAGGATGATTTAGCTAATATTGTAGACTACGTAGCCAATGACAGCCCTTCAAACGCGCTGAAGATACTACAAAAAATTAAAGAAACGGCCTCTCAACTTTATCATTCCCCCGAGCGCGGACGCATCGTGCCAGAATTACAAGATCAAGGTATCCTGCAATATCGAGAGTTGATTGTTCCCCCTTGGCGGATTATGTACAGAACAGCGGGCAAGAATGTATTCGTCCTATCTGTGCTTGATTCACGAAGAAACGTAGAAGACATTCTACTGGGGCGACTCATTAAACCAAGAGGATATAACGGATACCAATGAAGTGTGGCTGACTGGCATAGACGATTGCCGGTTCAATCACCGGGCAGTCCCCGAATTGTTTGAGAAAGGTACCCCATTTCATAGCGAGAGTATAACAAAAACGATATTGTTTTGCAATGATGTTGTGCAAGATGGACTTTCGTGGAGCTAGTGTTTCTTGCAAGACCAAGTTCTATCGATCCCGGCTCTCTTTACCCGTGGGACGAACTTAAGGGGTAGGCCAACGCTGTCTCCCGGAGATAAAGTATGTGTCCCCGGAATTTCGGAATTTTAAGGAGCCTCCCTCAGGTTACAATCTATCCAAAGGCGCACAAGTGCGTCTGCAAGAAGTCCGATGATGCCCGCGGAGGATTGCAGTCGGCATTATTGACACGTGAATGTAATTTCCCTTATCCTAGACACAAGAGATGGTTAGCAGTTCACAAGCATCTTAGGCAGTAGGGCTAGGTGGGTCTCATTGATGGATGGAACGTACTACGCGCACACACCAGGGACAACAGGTAAATGGCACAAGCTGGCTGATCATCTGCGCGCCGTTGCTGAGAGGGCAAGGTCATTTGCAGAACCATTTGGCGCGGGTGAGGTCGCGTATTGGCTCGGTGCACTTCACGATATTGGGAAGATCAATCCCCGTTTCCAGGAATACCTGCAGGCGCTAGCAATGGGAAAGACCCCAATAAAAACACCCCACTCAATATGGGGTGCGGCATTCCTCTACCGGGTGGTGGGGCGGGTCAACAACGATGAAGGCTGGAAGGAGCTAGCTCTTCCTATCTTGAGCCACCACGGCCGCCTACCAGATGGGGGCGTAGCGGCTCAACCTCTTCTTGATTTCATTGTGAAGGACCCGACGGCGCTGCAGGCGATGAACGCCTATATCGAGAAGCTGCCCTTGGCGCTTCCAGCACTGAGCTTCACGGCACTACCGCCGTTACGGCGCGAACTTCGACTTCGCATGCTGTACTCCGCGCTTGTTGATGCGGATTGGCTGGATACTGAGCAACACTTTGACCCCGAGACTTCCGAACAGCGCAGCTGCTGGCCAGATCTGGTTATGATGTGGCGGCAATTCCAGAGTGATCAAGAGAAGCTGTTCCTCAAACTACAAGCGCAGCACAAGCAGGATACATCTGTCAACAGGATTCGCCGTGAGGTATACGAATCATGTGTTGCCTCCGCGGCAGGATCTCCTGGCATCTACCGGCTAACGGTACCCACAGGGGGAGGAAAGACCCGCAGCGGCCTCGCCTTTGCACTCCGCCATGCACTTGAAAATGACCTTCGAAGGATCATCGTGGCAATCCCCTATACCAGCATCATCGATCAGACTGTTCACGTGTTTCGTGATATCTTCGGTGATGAAGCAGTACTAGAGCACCACAGCCAAGTCCAAATCCCAGAAGAGGACGAGGATCAATCGCCCGACGCAGTGCGCTTGCAGCTTGCCACGGAGAACTGGGACGCGCCTTTGATTGTGACGACAACAGTACAGCTGTTCGATAGCCTCTTCTCCAATCAGCGAAATCGCGTGCGCAAGCTACACAACGTTGCGGAGAGCGTCATCGTTCTCGATGAGGTTCAGACGCTGCCGCCTGAGTTGTTGGACCCTACCCTGAATGTGCTGCGCACGTTGGTCGAGGAGTACAAGGTCAGTCTAGTTCTCTCCACAGCAACACAGCCGACGTTTGAGGAAGGGCGTTACCTGCAGACATTTTCTGGTTTGAAGATCCGGGAAATTGTTCCGCAGTACCGTCAGCATTTCAAGCGCCTTCAACGGGTTGCCTACAAGCGAAGAGCCGAGTCTCCCACTTGGGAGGAATTGGCCGAGGAAGTGCGCGGATTTTCCCAAGTGATGGTGGTTCTCAACGCGCGCAAGGATGCCCTGGCACTGCTGAACACGCTTGGGAAAGACGAAAACGCGTTTCATCTCTCAACCCTACTCTGCGGTGCCCATCGCCGCGTCGTTCTTGACGAGGTGAAACGAAGACTAGAGAATGAGAGACCAGTCCGACTTGTGAGCACGCAAGTCGTTGAAGCCGGAGTTGATCTCGACTTTCCGGTGGTCTACCGTGCTATCGGCCCACTCGATCGAATCGTCCAGGCCGCCGGTCGCTGCAACCGTGAGGGGAAGCTTATCCGCGGTCGGGTAGTGATCTTCGAACCTATCGAAGGCCGCGCGCCCGGCGGTCCGTACAAGATTGGGATGGAAAAAGCGAAATTCCTTTTACATACGCATCCGATCGATGCCCTTCACGATCCCGAGATCTACCGCGAGTACTTCAGAAGGGTATTCGATGACGTAGATGTGGACAAGAAGAGAATTCAGGAGTATCGCGAAGCGTTGAACTACCCCGAAGTGGCAGAGCGCTTCCACCTCATCGATCAGGATACAGTGACGGTTGTGGTTCCGTATGGAAGCGCACTTGAGCAGCTAGCCGAGTGGCAAAGGCGACCAAGCCGCCGCGCGTGGCAGCGGCTTCAGCCCTACTTGGTGAGTCTGTATCGGTATGAAGCGGCTCGCCTTGAGGAGGAAGGCTGGATGCTGGACCTTGGGAACGGGATGCGTCGATGGAAAGGGGAGTATGATATCAGGTTAGGTATTAGGCAATCTCCATATGACCCTGCTGATTTAGTTAGGTGACAAAAGGCAACAGCCCTGAGCGGCTGATGGATTGGCTCAGGGTTTGAACAGACGCAACATCGAAAAGGTTTCAATCCTCAGCCTTGAAGAAAGGCTGCTGAACAGAAGTGTAAGGGAGGGATGAGGGGAGAGCAAGGTCTTGACATCTAAAAGGAAGTTTGGTAAAATGAGGCCTATGACAGAAATGAGTTTCGTGGACCTTGCTGTGAATGCCCTTTGCCAGTCAATGGAAACATGCAAACTGTCTCTAAATCAGCAAGGAGCCCTGACTGCACAGTTTCGGTTCGAGCTCGAGTATGCGCTTTTTGGAGAGGTAGAGCCTGAAGCCGTAGAGGAGCCTGACACTCGAACAGTCCGATACTCTGTTCCAGTACCATAAGGAGATATCATGATTGAAGCGAAAGTCTGGGGTAACTATGCCTGCTTCACTCGCCCGGAGTTCAAGGTAGAGCGGGTCAGCTACTCCGTAATCACGCCCAGTGCCGCGCGTGGCCTTCTCGAAGCGATCTTCTGGAAACCGGAGTTTCATTACGAGATTCGAGAGATCGGTGTACTCAAGCTGGGAAGTCAAACGGTGATCTTGCGGAATGAGCTGTCGGAACGCCAAGGAAAAGAGCCAATCTTCGTGGAACGTCAGCGCCAACAGCGTTCCAGCCTCGTGTTGAAGGATGTCGCGTACCTAATCCGAGCGGAGATGATGCTGAAGAGCCACGCCACCGATCCGATCTACAAGTACCGCGATCAGTTCAACCGTAGACTGGAGCGTGGCCAATGCCACCATACTCCGTACCTCGGAACCCGGGAGTTTGCGACGAGTTTCTCGCCAGCGGACGGTGAGAAACCTGATGCAGATGTAAATCTCGACCTCGGTACCATGCTCTTCGATCTCGCCTACATCGAGGACGAACAGAGGGACGAACTCGAGTTCGTCCAACATGGCGGCAGTGACGGGCCAAAGAAGATAAAAGGATACGTACGTTCACTGTTCTTCTCAGCGTGTGTGGAGAAGGGGTGGCTTCGAATTCCGCCGGAGAAGTATCAAGAACTCTACCGACTGGAGGGTTCCCATGTTTAAGGAATTGACAATACTGGGTCGCGACCTCGAAGCTAAGGGCGAGTTGCCTCCGGTTGGGTTCTACCAGTACAGGGATCCAATCCGTTGGGTTGTGCATATCTGGCCGGATCGGGTTTACCTTGAGGCAGCTGAGCTGGACTGTCCGCGACCTTTTGACGGCCGTACGTCAGCAATCCGGGCTCATCCAGTAGCAGACGAGGCTGGCTACGCTCTCGGAGTCACGAGACAGAAAGGGGGCATAGACAAACGTGCTGTCGAGAAGCACGTGGCTTTCCGTGGCCTCATGCGCAAGTTTCTTGCGACTCCCCAGGGTGTCGACCCCGTCTTGCGCGAGGCGCTTCAGTGGGTCGATAATGCCTTGGAAAGGGACTTGGTCCAGGAAGACCTGCGTTACGGAGAAATCCTTTCCAAGGACTGGGTCTCATTTGTCCCTGAAAAAGGACCACTAACCGGGCAGCATCTCTTTGAGCATTCCGACGTTCGCAGGTTCTGGAAGGCCGAACTTGAAGAACGCAGCAGACCTGGAGATGGTAAGAGGCAAGCGATAGGTGAGTGCGCTGTTTGTGGCGGAACGCATTCTCTCGTAGGCAAGATCCCAAAGGTAAAACTGGTCAGCACTGTGCCGTTGCACGGACTCAACGCGGACGCGTTTGTCTCACACATGTCAGGGGGCGGCGTCTTCAAACACGCCCACTTGGGGATTTGCTTCACTTGCGGTGAAACAGCGGCACGAGCCTTCAACTACCTCAGTGGAAGCGACCAGCATCGCAAGACGTTGTTCTGGGATCGTAACAAGCACGACAGTCTGGCCAATCAAGTTGCCATCTTCTGGCTAAAGGTCCCCGGCCCTCTCTATGTGGGAGAGACCGTTCTCGATCAGGAGGCCCTTCTTGCCGCCCTTGGCGCAGTACTGGCCGAGGAGCGACCAGTGAACAAGAACGAGCCGCCTCATGCCTCGTTGTCCCAGATTGCTCAACTCATCGAGCTTCCTTGGAAGCCGAAGGTGGGAGGCCTGAACCTTGATCAATACGCGTTCTACCTGGGAATTCTGTCTCCCAACGTGGGGCGGATTGCCGTGCGAGACTGGTTTGCAACGTCTCTCGCCGAACTGCACAATCACCTTGCGCAGTTCCTTAAGGCTACGCGCATCGTGTCATCCTGGGGAGATCCCCCTCAACCACTGTCCATTGCCACTTTGATCCAGGCAGCGGAAGTTTCGAATCCCAACTTGTCTCGCAATTTACTGCGGACTGCCTACCTGGGACATCTTCCTCCCAGGGGCCTCCTTGAATCTGCGGTACGGCGCTTTCGGATTCCAACGACCCTGCAGGATCCACGAGAAAACTGGAGAAGCCAAGCACTGGCGAGCGCCATCAAGCTCAGTCTGTTCTATAAGAAGAAGGAGGTAGAGCAAATGGATCACCTAGATACAAACGACGGCAGCCCCCCTTATCTCTGTGGGAGGTTGCTTGCGATTCTCGAAGAAGCCCAGCAGCGTGCATCGGGTTGGGGACTCAACGCGACACTAGTCGATCGGTTCTACGGGACCGCATCAACAGCTCCAGCATCGGTCTTTGGGACACTGATTCGGTTGGCAACCACGGCGCATCTGCCAAAACTCCGCAGGGAACAGCGGGGATACCGTGCTGTCGAAGAGCTGTTGGAGGACGTGGCTGGTCGACTCAGCGCAACTGGCGGATTTCCGCGAACACTCACAACGAAAGGACAAGCGGAATTCGCTCTTGGGTTCTATCACCAACGTGCCGATTTTCGCGCCGGTCGTGGAAACCGGAAAGGAGCCACAGTGAAACAGGAGGAAGATAACAATGACGACTGAGACTAGAGCACATTGCGATCCAAGAAGGCGGCACGAGTTCGTGTTGCTCTTTGATGTGCGAGACGGGAACCCTAACGGAGATCCCGACGCCGGAAATCTTCCCCGCGTGGACCCGGAGACCATGCACGGCTTGGTGACCGACGTCTGCCTGAAACGTAAAGTGAGGGATTACCTTCAGATGGTAAGAGGACTACCGATCTTTATCCAGAGTGAGGCTGCTCTCAACACTCTGAAAGAGCAAACCGCGGAAAAGCTCGATCCCCCTCTCACCGAAGAGGAACGGAAAGGGAAGCGCCCCATTCCTCGGCTTCGGTCGAAGCTTTGCGCCAACTACTACGACATTCGGATGTTTGGAGCCGTCCTTTCTACAGGTGAGAAAGGAGATCGCCTCAACGCAGGTCAAGTACGAGGACCGGTTCAATTCACGTTCGCTCGATCCATCGACCCTATTCTCTTACTGGACCTTTCGATCACTCGGAAAGCGCGAACGACTGAAGAACGCATGGAGACCGGAGAAACGGAAATGGGACGAAAGCCGATTGTGCCCTACGGCCTCTACGAAGCCCACGGTTTCTACAACCCGTTCTTCGCTGAGATGACCGGAGTGAACGAAGAAGATCTGGGTGCGTTCTGGGAGGCGATGGAGCACCTGTTCGATCTGGATCGTTCCGCTGCTCGTGGTGAGATGACCGTGCGGGGTCTCTACGTGTTCAGCCACGAGAACGCCAAGGGCAACGCTCCTGCACACAAGCTGTTCGAACGCGTGCACGTGGACAAGAAAACCACTGTCGAAACCCCAAGGCTGTTCTCCGACTACGAAGTTCGCGTCGACAAGGAGGGACTCCCGGAAGGGGTGACCTTGACGGAGCTAGTCACGGGGTAAGATGAACGCGACCGAGGACGACCGAATCCCGCTCTCGGCGTTGCAGCATTACGTCTTCTGTTCGCGCCAGTGCGCTCTGATCCACGTGGAGCAGGTGTGGGAAGAAAACCTGTATACCCTCCGAGGTCGGAGAGCGCACGAGCAGGTGGACATCCCTAAGGGGATGGTGCGCGAAGGGGTGCGCGTGGAGTATGCCCTTCCGATTTGGAGCAACGAATTGGTGCTTGTCGGCCGGGCCGATGTGGTCGAGTTTGGAGCGGACAACATCCCCTATCCGGTGGAACACAAGGTCGGAAAGCGGCGCGCCCAGCATGCCGACGAGGTTCAGCTCTGCGGCCAAGTGTTATGTCTAGAGGAGATGTTCGGAGAGTCGATCCCGGAAGGGGCCCTGTACTACCAACGTTCCCGCCGTCGGCGGAAGGTTGTGATCACCTCTACACTAAGGAAGGAAACCCAACGGGTGATCGAAGAAGTTCGAACCCTCTTACAACAAGGGACACTCCCTCCACCGGCCGCTGACGAGCGCTGTCATCACTGTTCACTTATGGACATCTGTATGCCCTTCGCCGATCGATGGATACAGGAGGAGAGAGATGATCCAGACGATTCTTAACACCCTATTCATTCAGACACAGGGGGCCTACCTTCACCTTGACCATGATACCGTGAAGGTCGAGGTCGAGAAGGAACTGCTCTTGCAGGTTCCTCTCCATCACCTAAAGGGAATCATCCTCTTCGGTAACGTGCTGTTAAGCCCCTTTCTGCTTCATCGCTGTGCTCATGATGGACGAGATGTCGTGTGGTTCAACCTACATGGGCGGTTTCAGGGAAGACTGACCGGCCCGACCTCAGGGAATGTTCTTCTACGCACAGCGCAATACCGAAAAGTCGAGGGAACGCAAGCGGGGCTTCTCCTCGCTAAGCGTTTTGTCGAGGGGAAGATCCGCGGGGCTTGCGCGGTGTTGAACCGGACCTACCGCGACTACGGGGAAGAGCATCTCAAAGAGACGAGCCGGGACCTAACACGTCTCCTCCGCTCCCTCCAATGCAAGGAGACGCTCAATGAGGTACGGGGGATCGAGGGAACGGCGGCAAATCGCTATTTCGCGGTCTTCCCACACTTGATTCGAATGCCAGGGTTCACGTTTAGCGGGAGGGAGAAACGTCCTCCTCGTGACCCAGTGAACGCCGTTCTCTCCTTTACGTACACCCTCCTCACCAACGACTGTCTCTCTGCTTTGGACGCGGTTGGCTTGGATCCTCAGGTGGGATTCCTGCACGCTCTTCGGCCAGGAAAGCCTTCCCTGGCACTCGATCTGATGGAAGAATTCCGGGCGGCCTTCGCCGATCGACTTGTGCTCACCCTATTCAACCGGCAACAGTTGCAACAAAAGGACTTCGACCAGCGTCCTGGTGGGACCGTCCTGCTGAATGAGCGGGGGAGAAAGACGCTTCTCACCGCTTACCAAAAGCGGAAACAGGAAGAAGTTGCACATTCACTATTCAAGAAGCGTGTCGCCATTGGGCATCTTCCATACATCCAGGCGCGCCTATTGGCTCGCTACATCCGCGATGACCTTGACGATTACCGCCCGTATCGGTGGAGATAACGATGAAAATACTCGATATTCTGGTGGTCTATGATGTAGAGACAACAACGATGGAAGGGGAGCGTCGTCTTCGCCGTGTCGCACAGGTGTGCAAGAACTATGGCCAGCGCGTGCAGTTCTCCGTCTTCGAGTGTCGTGTCTCGCAGGCGCAACTGGAAACGCTGGAGGCGCACTCATTGGAGATCCTCGATACGAACAAGGACAGCTTGAGGATTTACATCCTTCACCAGGGGCGTGAGCGCTCCCTGCGAGCTCATGGTGTGGATCGATATCGTGACTTTGATGAGCCGCTGATCCTGTAGGGTGCGAACCAAAAGCAGGTGGAGGAAAGCCAGGGTATTCGCGCAGAGGTTGAAACGACGATGGTCTTTGACAAGTTGATAGAGATAGGGGCCAAGTACAGCTGGGCGAGGCACGCAGCCGGCCAAGTTCGCGCAATAGCTTCTCCAAAGCCCCAGAGGTACAGGAAAAACGAACCTAATGTTGCACCCGCCCTTCGGGGCGGGTGAGGATTGAAACCACGATCTCCTGCCGGGCGCGAACACGGTCACCTAGTTGCACCCGCCCTTCGGGGCGGGTGAGGATTGAAACACCAACTCGATCGCCGCACTACCCCACCCATCCGGGTTGCACCCGCCCTTCGGGGCGGGTGAGGATTGAAACTATGATCGGTTATACGTACATCACAGCCGATCAGAGGTTGCACCCGCCCTTCGGGGCGGGTGAGGATTGAAACCTCACCGATGTCACCGGTACGTTCACCGATGGGGGTTGCACCCGCCCTTCGGGGCGGGTGAGGATTGAAACCTACAGATCGGCGATGAGATCAAGGTTTGGCTCCTGGTTGCACCCGCCCTTCGGGGCGGGTGAGGATTGAAACACGATGTTAAACATCTGATCGACTGAACGGCCGAAGTTGCACCCGCCCTTCGGGGCGGGTGAGGATTGAAACGTATTAGTGCTGGCAACCGCTAGATTCTGTATCAGTTGCACCCGCCCTTCGGGGCGGGTGAGGATTGAAACGCGTCGGCTTCAGCAGTGTCAACGTAGGCCGTTGGTTGCACCCGCCCTTCGGGGCGGGTGAGGATTGAAACAAGATCGAGCTCAAAACATGAGTGCTAAAAAGCATGGTTGCACCCGCCCTTCGGGGCGGGTGAGGATTGAAACACTTTGAAGAGCACAGTTACACCCCGCACATGGAGTTGCACCCGCCCTTCGGGGCGGGTGAGGATTGAAACAAGACCTTGCCAATGCTTGTATCAATAAATTAAAGTTGCACCCGCCCTTCGGGGCGGGTGAGGATTGAAACATAGAAGCCGAAGTCGAAGCCCTCGTGGAGGCCTACGTTGCACCCGCCCTTCGGGGCGGGTGAGGATTGAAACCCTCACAGATCGTCTACCTTGATTGTGAGACTGCCGTTGCACCCGCCCTTCGGGGCGGGTGAGGATTGAAACATCGAGGGTGTTCCCAAGGAGAAGCGACGCATAATGTTGCACCCGCCCTTCGGGGCGGGTGAGGATTGAAACATCTAAATCACCTCCTTTCCGCGTATACAGTCGCGGTTGCACCCGCCCTTCGGGGCGGGTGAGGATTGAAACCCGTTGTCTGCCTCGAAATAGATCAGGCCCCAGGTTGCACCCGCCCTTCGGGGCGGGTGAGGATTGAAACTAGGTGCTTCTCATAGTGCGTCACTTAATTCCAAGTTGCACCCGCCCTTCGGGGCGGGTGAGGATTGAAACGCTGTTCTTTCGCCCCTGGTGGCGGGTCGGGCGAAGTTGCACCCGCCCTTCGGGGCGGGTGAGGATTGAAACGTGTCGTCTATATCCCCATAAGCAACGCGGATATCGTTGCACCCGCCCTTCGGGGCGGGTGAGGATTGAAACTTTTAGCTGCGCCTCGGCTCTGGCCCTCGTCTCATGTTGCACCCGCCCTTCGGGGCGGGTGAGGATTGAAACGTCAGCAGCGCCCCAATCCTCGCCCTCATCTCGCGTTGCACCCGCCCTTCGGGGCGGGTGAGGATTGAAACTTATTGAAGTCTATGCGGACAGTGGGCGTCGATCGTTGCACCCGCCCTTCGGGGCGGGTGAGGATTGAAACATCGACTTAATCCCAGCGGTTGTCAGCGGAGAGGGGTTGCACCCGCCCTTCGGGGTGGGTGAGGATTGAAACAAGGCCCCCGCTTACCGGATGGCCCAGTATCACAAGTTGCACCCGCCCTTCGGGGCGGGTGAGGATTGAAACTTTCGTGCGCCCACAGACCCAAGCCAGGCAAGAGGTTGCACCCGCCCTTCGGGGCGGGTGAGGATTGAAACTCGATCCAACGGTAAGCAACTGGAACCAAACCATGTTGCACCCGCCCTTCGGGGCGGGTGAGGATTGAAACCCCTCGAAGATCGGGTAGGAGAGATCCCCTATACGTTGCACCCGCCCTTCGGGGCGGGTGAGGATTGAAACTTGACCAACACCTTATTTAACACCTCCCGACTTTCGTTGCACCCGCCCTTCGGGGCGGGTGAGGATTGAAACATCTCCCGGCACAATGCCATTGATTGTATCTAGGAGTTGCACCCGCCCTTCGGGGCGGGTGAGGATTGAAACAATATGGGTATTGAGGGGGGAACAAAGGCGGCAACGTTGCACCCGCCCTTCGGGGCGGGTGAGGATTGAAACGTCAGCCGTTACCGTGCAGTTCGCATCTACTTGAGGTTGCACCCGCCCTTCGGGGCGGGTGAGGATTGAAACCCATAATAATACTGATTGACCAGCACCTGGCCGGGGTTGCACCCGCCCTTCGGGGCGGGTGAGGATTGAAACACTCAAGTCCGCCGATGCCATCATCAAGAAAGGATCGTTGCACCCGCCCTTCGGGGCGGGTGAGGATTGAAACGCGCTTCCGCCAGGAACGGGAACACCGCAGAGGGCGTTGCACCCGCCCTTCGGGGCGGGTGAGGATTGAAACGTCTCGACGTAGCCCCAGAACTTGATCGACCCCTGCGTTGCACCCGCCCTTCGGGGCGGGTGAGGATTGAAACCTTGCCTGTAAGACGGAAGTGCTAGGATTGCAAAGTTGCACCCGCCCTTCGGGGCGGGTGAGGATTGAAACATAACCAGTGGCTTGAAGTCTCTCTGGAGATCCTCGTTGCACCCGCCCTTCGGGGCGGGTGAGGATTGAAACTTCGACGCGCATACGCAGGTTGTAACCCGGCGACGTTGCACCCGCCCTTCGGGGCGGGTGAGGATTGAAACTTCCGCTGACAGACCACGACCATAGATGCGTAATTGTTGCACCCGCCCTTCGGGGCGGGTGAGGATTGAAACAAGGCGACCAATGCCAGCACGACCAACGCTGATAGTTGCACCCGCCCTTCGGGGCGGGTGAGGATTGAAACATCATTCTCCCCGTCCGTGTTATCGCCGGGGCTCAGTTGCACCCGCCCTTCGGGGCGGGTGAGGATTGAAACTTCCCTTGCGTGATGGATCCCCAGCGGTCAAAGGGTTGCACCCGCCCTTCGGGGCGGGTGAGGATTGAAACGTGGGAGATCCTGAGCGTTGCGTTAAGTGGGTCCGGGTTGCACCCGCCCTTCGGGGCGGGTGAGGATTGAAACCTTGTTTGGCATTTGCCTCTTCCTCCTTTAGGCTGGTTGCACCCGCCCTTCGGGGCGGGTGAGGATTGAAACCTCATGTCCAGGCCGAGCTCGACGGCCTTCTCCAAGTTGCACCCGCCCTTCGGGGCGGGTGAGGATTGAAACTCTTTAGCGACATTGTTCATGTAGAAATGGATGTCGGTTGCACCCGCCCTTCGGGGCGGGTGAGGATTGAAACTTTAACCATGTGGGTTTCAAGACGGGAGCCTCGTGTTGCACCCGCCCTTCGGGGCGGGTGAGGATTGAAACTGTGGCATCCCTGGCAGTGTGGTTGTGAAGGCAAGGTTGCACCCGCCCTTCGGGGCGGGTGAGGATTGAAACTTCTTTGGCATAGTCCATGTCTTCAAAGTAGCCTTGTTGCACCCGCCCTTCGGGGCGGGTGAGGATTGAAACCATACCTTGTTTGCGGCGATTGCATCTGGAGCCTTGTTGCACCTGCCCTTCGGGGTGGGTGAGGATTGAAACGGCTAGTGTCTCTATTACCCACTTCATTTTGTCTTGTTGCACCTGCCCTTCGGGGTGGGTGAGGATTGAAACCAATAATGTCCACAGTGGTACCATCATTAAATGTTGTTGCACCTGCCCTTCGGGGTGGGTGAGGATTGAAACGTGGGCACTTGGACGATGCCAAGTTCGGAGAATAGTTGCACCTGCCCTTCGGGGTGGGTGAGGATTGAAACGGCCATCCGAAGTCGTACAAGATAGACCTTGCCGGTTGCACCTGCCCTTCGGGGTGGGTGAGGATTGAAACATTCCCCGTCCGATCCATCGCGGTCAAAACGAAGTAGTTGCACCTGCCCTTCGGGGTGGGTGAGGATTGAAACATGTATGAGGAGGCACTACAGCAGACCGGCTTCGGTGGTTGCACCTGCCCTTCGGGGTGGGTGAGGATTGAAACAACTATATGTCGTGGGGAACGATACACCTAAACTAGTTGCACCTGCCCTTCGGGGTGGGTGAGGATTGAAACGAGGACCCCGATTACACTGGGGACGGGTACAGCATGGTTGCACCTGCCCTTCGGGGTGGGTGAGGATTGAAACAATCAGGTTATCGGTGTCTATACCCTCGCGGAAGGTTGCACCTGCCCTTCGGGGTGGGTGAGGATTGAAACACGCAGGGCACGAGCACGGAGATAGCGCTGGCAAGCGTTGCACCTGCCCTTCGGGGTGGGTGAGGATTGAAACCCCGACTTCGGGGGGATCGTCTACGCGGACGACCTCGTTGCACCTGCCCTTCGGGGCGGGTGAGGATTGAAACATGGCCGCAACGGTGACAGCGGACATCCACCAATGGTTGCACCCGCCCTTCGGGGCGGGTGAGGATTGAAACTATACGGTCATCCCCAACATCCTTGCGGAACTCGGTTGCACCCGCCCTTCGGGGCGGGTGAGGATTGAAACTAAATGGGAAAGACTAAATACGATTGGGCAGCAATGTTGCACCCGCCCTTCGGGGCGGGTGAGGAGAAAGTGCGGAGTCTTGCAATCCAATAATAGACTTTAGTAGGAAAGACAGATTCCTCCTAAGGCCTCTTAGATCCGTTTCTTGCGTGACTATTAGGCTCCAATATCACATAGTCGTTTGAGCGTCGGGTAGTTGATCTTCAAGGCCGCCCGAGCGACTCGACGATCCGTTCGGCGAGCGGGCGGGGAATCTCTGGTAGGGAAGCGATCTCTTCGACGCTCGCGTGTGTGAACCGTGCGAGCCAGCCAGATTTGGCTATAGCCAACATTGGCTATTCTCTTTCGAGCCAGGCGCAGAAGACCCTGTCTGTCACGGAAAGTATAGGTGCGCGTCTTGCAATCCAACCCATCGTTGCAGGCTATCTTGTTCTGTTAGGTGCTTTCTGCTTCAACCTTCTGCCAGAACTCCTTGTGTTCTACGCCTCCCGTCTCCCGAATCTGCTGCCGCGCTGCATTCAATATCGTTCGAAATCTCGGCGTGTAGACCAGTATCAGCCGCTCCAGCTCTTCCTCGTCTTCTACCGGCAGCAACACCGCCACCGGCTTCCCGTACCGTGTCACCACTACCGGCCCCTCTGCGGACGCTTTTAAATAGGCGCTGAACCGTGCCTTCACCTCTGCTACTGACACTATCTTCATAGCTCCACTTCCTCTCCACCTATGACCAACCGATTTTCCTCTTTCACCCCTATCGCCAGGATGTACACCTTTTCCTGCTCCCGATCTATTTCGTAGAACACCCGAAATCGGTTGTTCGGCCCAAATCGTATCTCCCACTCTGCTTCAAAGACCACGGTGCGCTTCAATGGCTTCCGGTTCCTTGTTTCTACATCCGGCTCAAACTGTAGTTGTGCTTCAATCTCGTTGCGAATCAGTGCATAGTATTTGCGCTCAATCACCTGTAGCTGTTTCTTTACTTCCCGTGCATAAATCAGGGTAAAATGTCGCTTCGACATCGTTATGACCCTAATTATAGTCAGAATACAGGGGGAGTCAACCTCTCTCGCTCAAAAAAGAGATGGGATTGCGTCTTGCAATCCAACACCAGAGTTCAGTGGGAGAGAGGAACTCCTTCTAAAGTTTCTTTGATTCGTACCTTGCGTGATCACTGAACTTCAGTATTCCGTAGTCGTTTGAACGCCGGATAGTTGATCTTCAAGGCCGCCCGAGGGTCTCGACGATCCGCTCGGCAAGTGGGCGTGAAATCTCTGGTAGGGAGGCGATCTCATCGATGCTTGCACGCGAGAGACGGTCGAGTGAGCCGAAGCGCTTGATCAGTGCCGATCTTCTTTTTGGCCCAATTCCCGGGATCTCATCGAGCTGCGAGGAGAGGGAGCGGCGGGCGCGCAGCCGGCGGTGATAGGTGATCGCGAACCGATGGGCCTCATCACGGATATGTCGGAGCAGAAGGAGCGCCTTGCTCTCTGCTGGAAGGCAAATCGGATCCGGCTTTCCGGGTTGGAAGACCTCCTCGTGACGCTTGGCAAGGCCGATCGTCGCGATCCCATCGACCTCAAGCTCGGTCAAGACCGATACGGCGACATTCAGTTGCCCCTTTCCCCCATCGATCAGCAACAAGTCGGGAAACTGTGAGAACTTCCCGCGCGACACGCTCGGGTCGTTTAACTCGGCTAAGCCGCGGCGGAAACGACGGCGGAGGACCTCGGTCATCATCGCGTAGTCGTCCGGTTTCCCTCCAAAGCGCACCTTGAACCGGCGATAGGCGTCACGCAGGGGACGTCCGTTCTCGAAGACGACCATCGATCCGGTCGCCTCTCCACCTTGCGTGTTCGAGATGTCGAACGCCTCGATCCGCTGCGGAAAAGAGGAGAGTGAGAGTGCTTCGGCGAGCTCGGCCAGGGCAGCGCTTGACTCTTCGCGGAGCGAGGTCGTGATCCTCTCCCCTTTGAGGGAATAGCGCGCGTTCTCGTTCGCCATCTCGACCAATCGGTGCTTCTCCCCGCGTTTAGGGACCTTCAATCTTGCACGCTTCCCGCGTAGGGAGGAGAGCCAGGCGCTGATCTGTTCTGTATCTAAGATCTCCACGGGGAGGAGGACCTCTTGTGGGATAGTTGTCGCCGCGGCGTAGTACTGAGCGAGGAAGGCGGAGAGGACCTCCCCTACACCCGGTTCTTGAGGGGCGCGCAGGTGAAAGGTCTTCCGGCCGCATAACCGTCCCTCGCGGATGAGGAAGACCTCGGCACAGGCGCGGTCTTTATCGATCGCGATTCCGATCGCGTCGCGGTCGATTGTATCAGGAAGAGCGACCGACTGCCGTTCAAGGGCGCGGCTAAGCGCGGTGATCTGATTTCGTATGTTCGCTGCCTGCTCGAACCGCTTCGCCACGGCTGCCTCCCCCATCCGCTCTCGCAGGCGCTTTACCAACCCAAAGGTCCGTCCATCGAAGAGCATCGCTGCTCCTTCGACGGCTTGAGCGTATTCCTCCTCGCTCACGAGATTGGCGCACGGTCCCAGACACCGGCCGATATGGTAGTTGAGGCAAGGCCTGCGCGGCTTCTTTAAGGGGAGGGTAAGGTTACAGGTGCGAATCGGGAATAGCTTCTGGGCGAGCTTGAGGGTCGATCGCATCGCCTTGGCGTTGGTATAGGGGCCGAAGTAACGGGCCCCGTCTTTGTGTCGGCGGCGGACGATCATCACTCGCGGGTAGGGTTCATCGGTGATCTTTAGGTAGGGATAGCGCTTGTCGTCGCGCAGGCGGATGTTGAACCGCGGCTGGTGGCGCTTGATCAGGCTGTCCTCGAGGATGAACGCCTCTGCCTCGGTGGTGGTCTTGATAACCTCAAGGTCAGCAATCTCAGACACCAACGCTCGTGTCTTTACCTCCATCCCCTGAGTTGAGTGAAAGTAGGAGCGGACTCTGGTTTTGAGCACCGCGGCCTTCCCCACGTAGATCACCGCCCCTCCCGCGTCCTTCATCAGGTAAACCCCGGGCGAAGAGGGAAGACGGGCGAGCTTGTCGGTGATACGATCGGTCGTTGACATGTTTCCTTTTTGCATGTTAGTCAAGAGGAAGAAGGGACTCAAACTGGCTAGATAATCCGTTCCAGACGCGAGTTGGGGGTGATCCCAGGAATCCTCCCTCGTTTGGCGACCGGGCGGCCCTCGATCTGTTTGATGTCAGCGGTGAAGTCGATCGGGGAAGCGCTGGAGATGGCGCTTCCGACCCCGAAGGCGTCGACCGGTGCCCTTTGTTTCTGAAACAGGGAGATACGATCCGGGTCGATCCCGCCGCTGACTACGATCCGTACATACTTGAAGTCGGCTTGATCGAGCCTGGCACGGACCTCTTTTACAAGCTCCGGGGTAACCCGTCCTCGCTCGGCTGGGGTATCCAACCGCACCCCCCACAGGCGATCGCCCAGGGCGCGGGCGACGCGCAGGCTCTCCTCGGCCTCGTCCTTGAACGTGTCGACAAGGGCGATCCGCTTGACCTTGGGGTCGATATATCGGTCGAACGCTTCGATCGCCTCGACCGTGTCGCCAATACACAGGATGAGGGCGTGGGGGATAGTTCCTGAGGGCTCGATCCCGGCAAGGGTCGCCCCAGCCGGGGTGGCGCACCCGCTGCACCCGCCAACGACCGCGGCGTACTCGAGGCGTGCCGCGATATCAGGGTGGACATGCCGCGCCCCAAAATGGATCACCGGGGTCCCACCCGCCGCCTCGACGCAGGAGCGCGCCGCGCTCGCCCAACCGCTTTCCTGGGCGAGGATTCCGAGGATCGCCGTCTCGTAGATTCCAAACTCCCGATAGGAACCGCTAATCCGAAGTGTTACCTCCCGTTTCTCGATCTTCTTCCCCTCAGGGATGGCCCACGCTTCACCTCCGGGAGAGAGGACCTTCTTAAGGAGTTGTCTTACCTCCTTGATTCCGCACAGGATTCCGTCGCGGGCCGGAAAGACCTCCATCGTGACGTCCGCGTCGCTCCCCTCCGCTTCGAGAATGCGGCGGGCGTGAAGGAAGTAGACATCCGCCGTCTCTCCGGAGAGGATCTGCTCAGAGGGCGCAAATCGGTCCTTGTCGTTCATCCGTCTTCCTGTTGGGTGATCCGCGCTCCGAAGACCTGTTCCATGTGGCGTAGGGCAAAGGCATGTGCTTCGTTGTCGAAAGAAGCGACACAGTCCCGGCGGACCTCAAGCTCGTATCCGCGGTAGTAGGCGTCGGCGACAGTGTGCAGCACACAGATATCGGTGCACACGCCGCAGATAATCAGCGTTCTTATTCCGATCCCTTGCAAGCGGCGGTGTAGATCCGTGTTGAAGCGGATGTTCCCTCGTGTTGCGATAGGGATACATGGCGATAAACCCGCATGGATTACCGCCTCTTGCGACGGCTGGTCAGCTTCTTCTTAGTGGTTACAGTCACCCCTTTACTGGGGGGTACCTCTGGCAAGGTGACCTGCGCGGCCTGCAGTAATTGCTTCAACGACTCGCGGGGCTGCGGGATCTGGTTGCAACGGGCCTCCCCCTTGATCAAAAGTTGCGTCGCACAGAGGGTATCAAGCTGGTCGATTCCCTCTTCGACCGTCACGTCAAGGCGCCCCCAGCAGCGGGCCAACTCGGCGATGATCAGGTAGGAAAGCATCACCACGAAAACGTGTCCCCGCGTGTGTGGCTCGAGGCGAACGCATACAGGACGCACCTCCAGGTTAACGGTCTTGCTCGTGCGAAACGCCCACTCCACCAACGCCAGATCCTTGTACCGATCGTGGACCATCTCCTTAGGAGCCGCCTGCCTGTCAAGATCCGTTTTCAGAACATAACACCCGTCTAGCTTCGCCTCCTCGGCCAGGGCAGCGGTGTCTTCTTTAAGCAAGATCTCCCGGCCTGTAGCCCTCTCACTTAGCCACCCCGAGAGTTTCAACTGCTCGATCTTTTCCCGCACCTTGCGGCGGGCTACCTCCACTTTGGCACGTGGATGCTCGGCCAGATACAGGTTCTGTTTGTCGGCTTCCTTCTGCACCGACTCCAGTTTATCCTGCCGTACTTGCGCAACCTCTGCTGCCCGTACCGGATTGCGACGAAGAACATAACGGATTCCCGCAGACGTCTCGACTTCAGCTAGATCCTGGTCGAACAGCGCCATCTGAATCACGCCGGTCTTCAGCAGCTTCTCAATCTGCGGTTTGGTGATCGCGGTGATGTAGTGAAAGTCCTCTTTGTTTAGGTCCTCGATCTGGTCCGATTTGATCATCCCACGATCACCGACAAAGGTGACCTCACCACCGCCGAAGCGCTTCACCACCTTGCGCACTTGCGAGCTGAAGGTGGCCGGGTCTTTGGTGTTGCCGGGGAACACCTCGATGGAGAGAGGCATGCCGGTCTCATCACACAACAGGCCAATGACGATCTGGGGCTTCCCCTTCTTGCCGTCACGGCTGTATCCGAAGGCAGCTAACTCATTCTCTGTCCCTTCCAGGTAGCTCGACGTAACGTCGTAGAGGAACAATTGCTGCTTGTCTTCATTCCGCTTCTTCCCATTCCGCTTCGCAAACAGACAATTCTCGATCCTTGCCTGGTTCTCGCACAGCCAATCGAGGTTCTTGTACAGATGGTCTTCATTGAACTTCTCCAGGTTCAGGACATCACAGGCCCCATGCGATCCCGCTAACCGCACCGCTGAGAGGCGCGAGCCCTGATCGATCACCCGAGCGATCACCTGCCACAGCGCGAGCTTGCCCTCGCGGGTCGGGCCGAGGGCAGCGACAATACCCAATCGCCGCGCAACATCAAACACGGTCCAGATAGCCCCAACGGACAGTCCCTGCTCGATACGAAGATCATCCTTGAGGCTGACCAACGCCGTTAAGTCCTGCTTGTGGCGCAACGCCAGACGGATCGCTTCGATCTCCTTGGGCGAACAGGGGGAGAGATTGGCGATCGTGCGGTGCTTGACCTTGCCCCCCTCGCGGTAGGACTCGCGCAGCAGGTGACGGGTGTAGGTCTTGCCCTTAGCTGAGCGGACGGTTGAGGTATCGACGTACATAGTGAGTACATTATACCATCCTACACAGTAAATATCAAGAGGTAGCTATCTATTATTAGTGGCTACAATTAACCAGAAAACAGGGAAATCCCTTGTCCAGAAACGACTTTCTCAATTTGCTGGGAGGGAACATCCGTTGAAGAAAGCACTGTACGACTCCGTCTCGATGATGGTCGCCCGATCAAGATAACTAGCAAGTTCGGGGATGATCTGTGCCTCCCTTGTTCCTCGTATGCAATGAGGAGGGTAGATCTTAAACTCCCTATCGTTCGGGGCATGGGCGTCTGCATTGAAGAAGACCGGAGTTTCCTGCTGCAGTTCCCGTTCCACCAACTCGCGTGTGGGGGAGATGATCCGCCGCGCTTCTTCGCCACAGAACAACGGATACCCCTCCTCAAGGAAGCCGCGCTGTATGTCGATCACAACCAGTGCGCGATGATCACTCATCCTGTCCGCCTTACCAGGTCCTGCGGTCATCATAGACCCTGGACTAGGGAATTTCAACGGCCTTCCAGCGTGGGGGGACCGAGCCTCGGGGACGCTTTAGTTCGTTTTCGCCACTGTGCCAGGCTAGCGCCTCCCACAACCAGGAGCATGGCAGCGATCTGAACCGGAACGAGCCGCTCATCCAAGGCCCCCCAGGCGATCAGTGCCGTACCCAGCGGAGCGAGGTTTAACATCACGTTCGCCTCTACGGCTGTAAGATGCTGTAACGAGTGGTTAAAAAAGAGGTAGGCGATCAGGGTGTTCACCGTCGCGAGTCCCAGGATCACCCCCCAGGCGAAGAGGGGCATGTGAGGGATTCCCTCGAGCCATCCGGCAAGAAGGAGGAGAACACCGCCGCCGATCCCCAGTGGGAGCGCCGTCAGGGTCACATTCTCCACCTGGCGATCACGGGCCACCTCACGTGCTAGCACTGGAAACGCAGAAAAACTAAGGATGGCAATGGCGAGGAGACCAAGTGGAAGCGGGTCTCCCAACTCTAACCCAGGGGAGAAGAAGAGGACACTCCCACCGATCGTGATCGCGAGCCCCATCAGTTGAACGGGACGCGGCTGTTCCTTGAGCCGCACTATTCCGAGCAGCAGAACCGGGATCGGGACCAAGCACAGGGCGAGCGAGCCTGTAGTGGCTGAGAGCGTTTTAAGGGCAAGAAATAGGGCACCGTTTCCGATCGTGTACTGTATAAGGCCCATGAGGGTAAACCGCGACCACTGCGCTTTGGTGAGAGAGAGTGATCTTTCCCGTTGCTGCAAGAGCCATGGGAGGAGGAACAGGAAAGCAAGAAAGTAGCGCAAACCAGCCACGGTGAACGGGCCGGTGTAGGTAAGCGCCACCTTCACCCCTACGAACGACGAGGACCAAATAAGGGCCGTGAGGAGCGCCTCTGAAACTGCAAGCAGGTGACCCGGATGAGACGGAGCAAGCTCTTCAGTGTGTTTCCTCATGGGAAGACGATGATATCCGAAAGGGCGCTGTTGTTTCTTTTTTTCACGCGTGGAGTTCACAAAATGTCCATATGTCCTCCACGCAAACTCCACACACAGGGCGTAGACTTGTGATAGAGCAAAAAAGTACCTCCTTACAAGGAAGATCCGAGACAAGAAGCCGGAAGAGGCCCCGAAAAGGGGCCTCTTCTTCCTTGATCTTGCTTGCGGGGAGTGCTTGGGGTATCATCACACACCGGAGACTCGAAGGTTAGTGATCCTCACAGTGCGACATTTTTTTGTAAAATACTTGTTATTCTGGGTACACCGTGCCAAGCACCTTGCCGATGCTCACGGCTTGGATCTGCGGGTCTTCCTCTTTCTCTCTTTGTTGGGGTACCTGCTTCAGGGGCTCTACTTCCTTCCCTGGTTCAGAGGGAAGAGCGTTGACCTCGGCATCCTAGTCTCCCTCAGGTTCGTCGGACTTGTTGGACCGTTCTACATCCTGCTTAAGGGAAAGAAGATCGCGGCGGTGTTCAATCTCTCCCTTGTCGCAACCTGGTCCTTCAACACCGCCTGGAACGTTTGTCACTTCGTCTACCTTTAGCACCCTCTCGCAGTGATGAAGCCCTGTCTTCCTTTCCAATCTCTAGATGTAGTAATGAGCCCCGATCCCGCCGGAGAGGAACGAAAAGTTAAGCGGGTCGAACAGGTCCCAGGTGAGGCCGTACTCAAACGTGCCCACCAGCCGATCGAGCCAGATTCCCTCAACCTCGACCACGCCCATTCCGGAGAGGATTGCCCCTTCTATCCCGGAGTGGATCGTCGGCTGTTTCATACCCTCCGTGAGAGCCGTTTCTTCCTCTTCGAAGGCGAATGTGATCGCGGCCCCACCGGAGAAGTAGTAGTTGACGTTCTCATCCTGCCGGACCGGATAGAGGAGCTTTCCCGAGAGCGTCAGTTCGAGCCGCCGCACTTCGTAATCGCTCTCCACATAGCGGGACGTCGGGTTGGGGAAGATGTTGAACTCGAACCCGATCCCCTCGGCGTTGAAGAAGCGGACGCTGAATCCGGTGAACGGATAGTTGATCTGGATTCCGATTCCCCATCCCTTGTCCGGGAGGCCGGCTTGGCCGATCAGAGCGAACAATGAAACGAGCCCGAATATCAGCAGAAAAGATCTCTTGATCATGATTTCCTCCTTTGCGTGTTTTGTGTGGACATCACTTTACCGTCTTGATTCTTGTGGTGTCAACTGGTTGATCAGTTAAAGAGCGCCGTTATAATCTTGTTTACTAATGGGGGTGTAGCTCTAACGGGAGAGCGCCTGCTTTGCACGCAGGAGGCTGGCGGTTCGAATCCGCTCACCTCCACCAGTTGGAATTACCTTTTCTCATCCTGTTAATCCGCGTTTCGGTTTTCTCATCTTGACAGAGGAGCCTGGCTGAGGCACAATATGAATGAACATTCATTCAGAAAAGGAGGGGAAGGTGTCTCAAGGTGATAAGAAAGGACTGATTAGACAGGCCGCGATCCGCGTCTTCTCGCGCAAAGGGTTTTACAAAACGCGGGCAGAGGAGATCGCCCACGAGGCCGGAGTGGCAGTAGGGACGATCTACAACTACTTTGACAGCAAAGAGGATATCCTCCTCTCCATCTTCAAAACGGAGTTCGAGGCACGTATCTCCTTCTTTGAAGAGCTTCGAGGAAGCGGCTTGCCGGTTCCGGAGCAGATCGCGCAGATTCTTGCAGATCATTTCTCCCTTCTCCAGGAAAATACGGAGCTTGCCCAGGTTCTTCTGCAAGAGCAGTTCAACCCAGGGAAGAGGTTCAAGGACAAACTGGTCGATTTTCACCGGAGAGTGGTGGGACGGATCGAGGTCTTAATCCAGGAAGGAATAGATCAAGGCTGGGTCAGACCGTGCAATCCTCGCATCATCGCTCCCGCGCTGTTCGCCGTTGTGCAATCGATTGCTTCATGGGAGATGATCCATCCTCGGGCGGTAGTGCGAGAGCTCTTCCAGACCGCTCCTGCCGAACTTGCCGATTTTATCTGGAACGGATTGAAGAAAGGAGATAGCCGATGAAGCAAGGGATTAAAGCTGCTTCACTGTTGTGGGTCCTCGCTTGGCTGTTCACGGTTGCCCTGGCGGGGTATGGGCAGGGGGAGAGCGACCAAGGAACACGAGAAGGAGAGCGCTTGCTCCTCGTGGATGAGACCAAAACCTTCTCCTCGACGATGCGGGTGGGAGCATTGGCCGGGATCCTTCGCAACAGCGGAATGGTTGACGTCTCAGTCAAGCTTGTCGATGTCGAGTTAAGCTACGAAGATCCCTTAAGTGGTATTGCGCTTGCTGAGGAGCCCTACGACATCATCCTGATCATCCCTAAGGGGATCGATGACGGAACAGTGGGGCAGATTTGGCTTGTTACCCGCTTCTTTGAAGAAACTTCACCGGAATACGCTGGCCTTATGGCTCTCTCCGGGATCATCGATCAGGTCTTTCAAGGGGTCGCTGAGGCGATTGACGTGAGCGAGGACCTCTTTCCGGGATTCTTCGCCGCCCTCTACCTTAAGCAAGGCTGGCTTAGATGAAGCGATTCTTCGAACTGATCGTCGATCATCCCCACATCACGATCGGCATTATCCTCTTGATTACCCTGGGATTCATCGCCTTCATCCCGCGGCTTCATACGGATACCGATTTCTCCAACTACATCGATAAGACCGACCCGACAGTGATGGCGATGGAGCGTGCTGAGGATCGCTACGGCTCACAAGAGCTGTTTATGGTCGCCGTGGAGAACGATAGTGGGATCTTCAACACCGAAACGTTGACCAAGATCGAGAAGATGCAGGCGGAGTTTGAGGCGATCCTCGGGATAGATGAAGTAACTGGGCCGCTCGACGCCCAGGTGATCACAGGGACGGAAAAGACGCTTGCAGTCGGCCCGGCGGCGTCGGGAGAGGAGGCTCCCGAGACCCCGGAGGCGATGGCCGCTTATCGTGAGCGGGTGATGGCGAGTAACACGGTCCGTAACTACATCGTCGCTTCCGACGGCAAGGCGGCCGTAATCTCGATCAAGCTGAAGACTGATGCTAAAGAGGTCGAGGTAGCCAAACAGATCGCGGCGATCGTCGAGGAGTATGACACCTCGCCGGATCATATGTACGTCACCGGTCTTCCCTACATGAACCTTGTCCTCGCCGAGTCGATGGGGAAGGACCTACGTATCCTCCTCCTACTCGTCATTTTGGTGGTCGTGCTGGTGCTCTACTTTAGTTTCAGGAGCCTACGTGGGGTGGTGCTACCGCTTCTGGTAGTCATCCTCTCCGTTGTGTGGACGCTCGGTTTGATGGCGCTCTTTAACGTTCCGATGACGCTTATCTCCTTCATCCTCCCGGTGATCTTGATGGCAATCGGCATTGCCGACGGGATTCACGTTCTGAACAGATACCATGAGGAAACGGCCAAAGGGTTATTGAAGCGAGAGGCTATCCTGAACACCATGAAAGAGATGCGCGGGGCAGTCGTTATGACTTCACTCACCACCATGGGGGGATTTCTCTCGCTTTTGAGTTCGTACCTCATCCCACAGCGGCAGTTCGGCCTCTTCACTGCGGTGGGAGTCCTCGCAGCGATGATTCTTTCTCTTGTCCTGATTCCCGCCCTCTTGTCGATCCTTAAAGTCCCTAAGAAAAAGATCTATAGGAAAGATGAAGGAATCCTGACGCGCGCCCTCTCCGGCTTCGAACGGGTGATCCTCCGCCATCGCCGGCTCGTAGTTGGTGTTTCGGCTGTTCTCTTCCTTGCTTTTCTCTCCGGGCTCCCTCTTTTGCAGATAGAGACCTCCCAGACGGAGTTTCTCGGCGAAGAGAACCCGGTGGTGCAAGCGATCGACGTGATGGACCGTCACTTCTCCGGTAGCGAACAGGTGATGATCGAAATCGACACGGGAACGCGCGACGGTCTGAAGAACCCTGCTCTGCTGAACAAAGTCGTCGCTTTGCAGGAGTTCCTGGAGAGTAGAGGCGTGAAGAAGACGATCTCTCTCGCCGACATGGTGCGTGAGTTGAACCAGAAGTTCCACGCCGATGATCCCGCCTACTACGTGATCCCGCAAGATCGTAAGCTCATCTCTCAGCTCTTGCTGCTGTTTACCTTTCAAGGAGGGAGCCTCGGAAACATGACCCTGGGGGATTTCTCCGCCGGAGAGGTGATGGGTCTTTACCCGATGGAAGGCAGTGCTGAGCAGGTGAAGCTCGTTCAGGAGGTTCAAGAGTACCTAAACAGTCACTTTACCGGATCGATCAAAGCGGAGATGGTCGGCCCGACACGGGTCCACTCGAGCCTCTTTGCGCGGATCGCCAAGAGTCAGATCACGAGCTTGGGGGCGTCGATCCTCGCCGTTGGCTTGATCGTTACCTTTCTCATGGGCTCGATCGTCGCCGGGCTGATCAGCCTCATCCCGCTTGCCCTCACCGTGGTGATCAACTTCGGAGTGATGGCCTATTCCGGGACTTCACTCAATATCGCTACCCTAATGGTCTCCTCGATTGCGATAGGAATCGGGATCGACTACGCGATCCACTTCATCTCCCGCTTCCGCCGTGAGGTGCGTGCGGGGAAGGACGGAGATCAGGCACTGCAGGCGACGATTCAGACCACTGGGCGGGGGATCACCTATAATGCGCTTGCCCTGGCGCTCGGGTTCGCGATCCTCCTTGTCTCGGCGTTTAAAGGGATGAGGGACTTCGGGCTGTTGATCTCAATGACCATGGTAATCAGCGCCCTTTCCGCGTTCACCGTTATTCCGGCGATACTTGTCACCTGGCGGCCGAAGTTTTTGGCAAGGACTGCCTGGAAGCGGATCGAAAAGAGCAAGAAGTTAATAAAGCCAATAAAACAGACCGAAGAAGGAGGTTACGATGGGTAATAAAAGATGGATTGCGAGCGCTCTTGTGGTGATTGCTCTCTTCTTGGGTGGAATCGTTCTTGCGGAAGATCTGACTGGAGATGAGATTCTTGCCCAGATGAAGGAGGTGTTCAGTGGCTCTGGCAACTTTGGTGAGGAAGGTATTCTTCTCCGGATGTCAGCGCACACTGAAGAAGCCAATGGGGTAATCACTGAATCACAATTTGGTGTCTTTGGTAAGATGGTTATTGACCCCGGTAAAAGCGAAGAGTCTAATGAGATCGTTTATATTCTGCTGTACTTCCTCGGAGGAGATGAAGAAGGTTCAATCCTGTTGACAGTCAGCCCCGAAGACCCAAGTGAAAAGGCCCATATATGGCTATACCTTCCCGCGCTTGAAATGACCAAGGAGCTGATCTCCGAAGAGGAGCAGGAGATGAATTTCGCCGGGACCACCATGTCCTACGGTGATATTGCGGGCTCGATAGATTTGGCTAATAACTACACCGCGAAGATCGCAAGCGAAGGGGCAATCGATATCGCCGAAACCGAGCACGCCGTCTGGGTTCTTGATTTGACCAAGCGCGCCGATACTAAGGACGACGTCGACTATCCCACGATGACACTCTGGGTCGATAAGGAGGAGTATATAACTCTACGCATGCGTGGGTT
>Ga0307431_1000484_pt1 | contig 27000 bp, 25 predicted proteins | sample SalMarWE160170MG_FD_202155 | JGI IMG/M metagenome (GOLD analysis project Ga0307431, IMG submission 202155) | Salt marsh sediment microbial communities from the Plum Island Ecosystem LTER, Massachusetts, United States - WE1603-170 | ecosystem: Environmental > Aquatic > Marine > Intertidal zone >...
CCGGTTTCCCTTGCCCATACCGAGTTGAACGGCAGCCTTCTGGATGAGAGCTACGCTACCAAGGAGGTAAAATAGCTTGCTTGAATCTCATCCGGTTGGGTTGTAAACCCAAGTTTGGCTGACACCTCGTCGCGGACTCGCCGTCTTTCGATCTTCATCTCGCGGCTTAAAGCTCCCCCCTGTTGTTTGGTGTTGCCTGGCTTAGTCCTCATCAGAGAACCTAAAAATCATTATGAGCGCCTTTTGGCGCCCATCGCCATCACGCTTGTCAGCCAAGGGTGAAGTATAACAAGCGTTCCCGCGTGTGTCAAGAGGAGGTATTAAGCCAAGATTTGTAAGGGGGAAGCCGCAGTGATGACTACAGAAGGTCGATATCAGGTACCGACCCATCAGCCAATCGATAGAGGATCTCCCCTGCCTCCGGTACAAGTAGCACTCCTTCGTCTTGCCGGTTGGCAAAATGGCCGAGATCGACTTCGTTTGGGTTCAAGTAGCCCAGATTGATAGCGCGGCAGGTGGCCTCTGGAATTTCGGTGGAGAGAATCACCTCGATTCGGTCGTACTCCACCTTATTTCTATAGGTTCCGATCCCCCGAACATGACTTGAATGAGCGAGAATCGCGCCAGGAACATCTTTGAAGTGGTCCCACTGGCTGAGGAAGTAGTCTCGGGTGTGGTAACCAATTTCGCGGATGAGATCGCCGTGAGTAACTGAGATCTTGTGTAGGTTAGGAGCATAGATAATGACTTTACCTCCGTCTTCTACCACAGGCTCCAGCTTGTACATGCATTTCCCCGCTGTCCATAACTCCTGATACATCGCTGGAGCCATGGAGAGCACGGTCTTGAATGGGCGCTCGACCCAGACGATGTTCTCCTTGGCAGAGAGATCCGCCGCCTTTGACCAGGCGTCCTCAACCTTCCCGAGGAAGAGACCCTTTAGATCGTGTCCGCGCATGACGAGCATAATCCCCAAGCAAGGCGTGGGAACCATTGTCGCCGCTTTCTCGATCATCGCCCGCACTGGTGTATCCTTGTGGCCGATCGTCTTGGGGCTCGTGATCAAAGCCCCCAACCAGTGCGACTGGTGCACGATCTCCGGCCCAGATACGCCGGGGAAGAAGTACTTGTGCCCCCCGGAAAAGCCCACCACCTCATGGGGGAAGACCGGCCCGAGGATGAAGACGAGGTCATGGGTGAGAACCGCTTTGTTGATCTCTATCGGTACCGTTTCAGCGAGGAGCCCGTGTGAGATCTCTCTCATCTCGTCCTTGTCGATCGTCCCCACTTGAGCAAGTGCGCCTGGGTTATCCCATTCGTGCTGAATCACTTGTACCCGAGGATATTTTTCCCAACCTGGCCCAAGGTGCTGGTCAAGCTGCTCGGTCGTGAGGGGAGGGTGGGTTCCCAAGGCAACAAGGAACGTCAGATTCTCCGCCTGTGGGGTTAACGCAGTACATATAGACTTAAAAATGATTGGCATAGGAAGAGTGCGCGTGTTATCGGGGATGATGACCAACACCCGCTTTCCTCGAACGGGCATCCCTTGTAGAGCCTCTCCCAACTGCTCCTTGATCTCAGAATCGGTGATCGTTCGGCCAGGAACGAAGGAGAACATCAGGCTTCCTCCCACTCCGTATGGAACGTACCTTCTCTGTCGATCCGTTGATAGGTATGAGCGCCAAAGAAGTCGCGCTGAGCCTGCAGGAGGTTTGCGGGAAGACGTCCTGTTCGGTATCCGTCGAGGAAATCGAGGGCGGAATCCATTATTGGCACAGGGATTCCATGGTCGTGCGCCTTTGCAATCACCCAACGGAGGCCCACATGATGCTCCTTCCAGAAGGCCAGGAATGGCTCCAAGAGAAAGAGCATAGGGAGGTCCGACCGTTCTCTGAATGTCTGTCTAATGGGTACCAACAGTTTCGCTCGGATGATGCAGCCTGCCATCCAGACCCGCGCCACCTCGGAAGGTTCTAGGCCATAGCCTCGTTCCTTAGAAGCGTCCTGCAGTTGGCGGAACCCCTGGGCGTACGCCGTTATCACAGTGAGACTCACTGCGGAGAAGAGTTCCTTAATGAACGTGTCCCGATCGACATCAACGAACTCGGGATCAGGCCCAGGGAGGGTATCTTCGGCCTGCATCCGCTCCGTTTTCAGGCTCGAGAGAAGCCGGGCAAAGACGGCCATAGCGATGGCCGGAGCAGGGGTCCCAATGTCCAGTGCAGATTGCGTGGACCACTTACCGGTTCCCTTTTGCTTGGCTGTGTCCAGGATGCGTTCCACCAATGGTTCACCAGTTTCGGTGTCTTGGTAACGCAGTATTTTTACTGTGATCTCGAATAGGTAAGACTCAAGCTCCCCGCGGTTCCACCGCCCGAAGACCTCAGCCATTTCCACTGGGCGCATACCCAACCCACGCTTCAGGAGATCGTAGGCTTCTGCGATCGTCTCCATGATGGCGTACTCAATCCCGTTGTGAACCATCTTGACGTAGTGACCAGCAGAGCTCGGACCCAAATAAGCGCAGCAGGGTCCCTCCGGTCCCTGGGCGACCATTCTTTCGAGAATTCCCTTCACAGCTTCATAGCCCTCCCTGTGTCCACCTGCCATGATGGAGGGTCCATGTAGTGCCCCGTATTCCCCGCCGGAGATTCCTACTCCAAGGTAGAGGATTCCTTGCTTTTCTGCCTCGGAGATACGGCGCTCCGTGTCATTAAAATGGGAGTTGCCCCCGTCCATCACGATGTCCCCTTTGTTGAGGAGGGGAAAGAGTTGATCGAGGACGGCGTCCGTTGGGGCTCCCGCCTTGACCATGAGCAGGATCTTGCGAGGGCGAGCCAACCTGTTCACAAAATCTCCGAGTGAATAGGTGGGGATGAGAGACTTGTCCCCTGCTTTTTGTGCAATGAACTCTCTTGTGCGTTGCGCAGTGCGGTTGTACACCGCAACAGTATGAGCTTTGCCCTCCACATTGAGCGCTAGGTTCTGGCCCATCACTGCAAGTCCAATGACGCCGAAATCGGCACGGTTCAAGCTTTCACCTCCCACGGCGGCCGCTCGGGCAGGGCCTGATCGAACCGCTCAATTAGTTTTCGCTCATATTCCCCAGCATAACTCTCCGCGAGGAATCGATCTAGGCTTTCCCGATAGAAGTGCTCCCAGGACATCTCCTCCGCCCCGGGGATGATGGGGTAGAAGAGAACCTCGTTTTCCTTGGCCGCTCGCAGGTCTCCAGGTGCATCGCCGAGCATGAGGACATGGCCCTTCTTGTAGTATTGGCTCGTTTGGCGGATGTGCTCTGCTTTTGTACCCATCTCCTGGCCGCAGATCAGCGAAGTGAAGGCACCGATGTCGTGTTCGGTCCATTCCCGCTTCAGCGCCTCGATGGGAGTTGCTGATACGACGACCACATCGGATTTTCCTCGGAGTCGCTTCAGGCTATCGCGAGCCCTTGGAAAGGGTGGAATCCCCTTGACGATCTCTCCCACCGCCCAGTTTACCCGCTTAGACCAGGCGAGGACGTGTTTGAGTTCATGTTGCGCTTCTTTTGTTTCTGCTTCTTTTATCGATCGCTTCAGCCCGTCGTTGGAAAGCAGGCTCCTGGGATCATCCACCCACGCAAAGTAATGAGAAAACTGCGGCACATTGAACCCGCGCGCCTGTACCTGCGGATGAGTGGGAAGGAGCTCGGTAATGATCCGCTTGATCGTGACGTGGCGGTTCGCCCCGCGCGTCTTGGAGAAGAGGTCAGCAAACTCCTTACACTCCCGCGCGGCCTGAGCCACCGGTTGAAGGCCGAAGTAGGCGATCATCCACGGGCAGAAGCACTCCCGCTGTTTGATTCCCATTGTGTCAAACACGCAGCCATCGGAATCGACGCATACGAGGAACCCCTTGCTGGCCGAAAAACTCTTTAGAGTATACGCTGGGGTGTCGCTCATGGTTGTCTCCTTTCTTCGCGATAGGCTTGTGGGATGAATGGTTTGCGCATTTTGCCAGCAAAGATCGGCTTAAGACGTGAAAACCGTTGCAAGCCTCTTTGGAGTGGGACTCTGGGCCAATCCTCGCCGATAAGTGGGCGAACATAAGCGAGGAAATCGTCCGTGACATCGATTCTGTTTGGTGCGATCCACTCCTCTGGGAAGGACCGTTCCGAGTTTGCCATCTCCGCAAGGGGGGCCTTGTCGTATGAGATAGTATAGGCCGGTCCTGGCTCACGGACGATTGTTGCCATGTAGCCAGTCCCCTTCTCAACAGCGATCCTGACCGCCTGTTGCCCAACGCGGTAAGCTTCTTCAAGATCGACAGTAGAAGCATAGATAATCGAGTTTCGCTGATCAGTGCCCGGGATTTGACCCCGGGCCGCCCCTCGTGCTGGGAGCCCGTGGTCGTTCAAATAGTTCACAGCGACTTGTGCGACTGGCATCTGGCTTGAGCTAAACTCGATGTGACCAAATGCATCCTTCTGTGTCCCGAGGTTTCCGACATGAAGTCCTTCGCTCACAACAACGATCACCCGACTGGAACGCCGGAGCTCCTGCGTGACGTTCTTCGCCAGTTCAGGCAATCCGAGTCCCGTCTCAGGCAGGTAGATCTGCAGCGGCATCTCTCGTTCGGGATCGGCTAACCGTGCTGCAGCCGGGATGAATCCGATTCGTCGGCCCATCGCCTGGACGACCAACACCGGGTCAGAGCGAGACGATCCCCGATTCTCCTCGTTTAGGTTCTGGATCATGTGCGCCCAGTACCGAGCGGTCGAACCGTAACCCGGGGTGTGATCGATTAGCTTGCATTCTTGATCGCCGAGGTCGTTGTCGATCGTCTTTGGCACACCTACGCAGACTAGATCCAACCCGCGCTTCTGTGCGAGTTCGCTCACTTTTTGCGCCGTATCCATCGAGTCGTTCCCGCCGATATAGAAGAAGAACTCGATCTCATGGGCACGAAAGACCTCGACGATCCGCTCAAGATCCTCTGTCTGCTCCGGTCTTACCTTGTAGCGACAGGTTCCAATGGCACCTGCGGCTGGCGTGGTCCGCAGAAGCTGGAGCTCTTCATCATCCTGTGCGGAGAGGTCGAGTAGTTCCTCCTGGAGTACTCCCTCGATCCCATGGTGGGCGGCGTAGATTCGTCCAAACGACGTAGGATAGTCGCGGCAGGCATCGAGTACTCCGAGGAGGGAGGCGTTGATCACCGCGGTCGGTCCGCCCGACTGCGCAACGACGACGTTATTCATTGCTTCACCTAGACTCCGGAATAGGCGGAGAAGCCACCGTCGATTGGGACGATGATCCCAGTGACGAACTCAGCCGCTGGCGACAATAGCCAGTTGACTGTGCCGATCAGGTCTTCCGGGACACCGAATCGCCCCGTTGGGGTGTGGTCGATGATCTGGCGACCGCGGGGGGTCAGATTGTCATCATCGTCCATCAGCAAGAAGCAGTTCTGCGCGGTGAGGAAGAATCCCGGAGCGATCGCATTGACGCGGATGCGCGGGGAGTATTCCCGTGCCATGTGCACTGCCAACCACTGGGTGAAGTTGGTCACTGCAGCCTTCGCCGCCGAATACGCTGGGATACGTGTAAGAGGGCGGATGGCGTTCATCGAGGCGATATTCAGAATTACGCCCTCTTTTCGCTTCGCCATCACCTTTCCAAAGGCCTGGCTTGAAAGGAACGTGCCCATGAAGTTAAGGTCAAACGTGAACCGGACCGCGTCTTCGGGTAGATCGAAGAATGGGACTTTCACACTCGTCGTCGCCTTGGGGTGGTTACCACCTGCACCATTTATAAGAAAGTTGATATGGCCGAAGGTTTCAACCATGCGCTTTGCCGCATCGTTTAGTTCATCACGGGAAAGGACGCTCGTCTTGATGAACAGTCCGTCGCTCCCCGCTGCTCGTACGCGAGCCAACGTTTCTTGCGCTCTTGTCTTATCGATGTCAAGGAGCACAACCTTTGCTTTCTCTCGTGCCAGCCCTACCGCAATCGCCGAACAGAGGACGCCTGCACCACCGGTGATCACGGCAATCTTTCCTTTAAACTCGTTCATCGTTCGCCTCCAATCCCTGCAGGTGCCGGCCAAGATGGCGTGCTAGACCTGCGTAGTGCTCCTGTTCGTGCGCCGCAAGGAGCTCCTTCAGTCTGTCTCCCAACTGACTAAGAACAGAGCCGAACCCAACGTGCAGCACCTGCCGACTATCGTGCTTCGCCACCAGCGCTGCAAGATCGTCATCCGAGACCGTATCAAGCGGCGGGATGCGCGCCGGATCGGCAGATATGTGGTAGCTTTGCTTATCTGCGGCAAACGCTGATAAGGAGAGCTGCATGACCTCGCGGAAGAAGGACGGATCATTCCGTGCTACCACCTCCAGGGCAACAAGGTAACTCGTACCAGCGGTCTTCACGTGCCACAGACCATTGGTCTCTTCCGCCAGGAGTGGGTACAGGGTGAACTTGTCCGACCCGGAGTGAAGGCTCAGGCGGTACGAGCCCACTGCGCGGGCAATGGCGGCGTGCGCTCGAAGCTCCCTGCGGAACGTCTCGAGGTCGCCCCTCCAGTCCACTCCTTTCTCCATTGCTCCCACAAACCGCGGGGCAAGGCTCACGAAGTCTACCCCACGCCGCCGCAGCTCGTGGGCTACAAGCAGGTGTTCCAAGGGAGTTGTGGGTGTTTCCGTCTCATCCACAGAGACCTCGTAGTCGAAACCCTGCGGAAGGCGCACGGTCAGGGCGTGGTACAGCTTGTCGGCAAAATCGACGGCATTCCCGTATTTCACCGCCGCTCGAATGAGCTCTTCTTCAGAGAAGGCTAAACTTCCAATCCCATCAATCTCAAACGTGCGCCCCAGGTATTCCCGGCGAAAATCATCCGCCTCTGGGAGGAGGGCAAACTGTCTTTGAACCTCTTGCAAGGACAAGCGTTCCGCAGCGACTACGTAATCCCCAGGATCACAGGTGAAGAACGTATAGCCAATATCCGCGGCATGTAGGGCGTCTCCAATCCGCTTGAGGTGATCGGCGTCGGCGCCGAAGCCGCCTTCGTACCCTTCCTGGAAGATCCCAAAGATTGCTTGAGCCAACACTTCTTCAAAGGTCCGACCGGTACGGGCATTTTCGCGCACCGATTGTTGGGCCAACACTGGGAAGACATTCGCGCTTGAAATTGCACGGATGTGTCCTGGCGTGGCCAGACCGAGCCGATCTCCAAACCCAAAGCTTGCCCCCTCGGGGAGCCGCCGCGGCGAGAGCGAGGGGAAGAGCCTTTGAAGAGCAAATGCATTTTCGACCAGCAATGGACAGAGGAATCCCCCTTCCGGTAAGACCTCCCCGGAGAACTCCGAGAGCCTCTCAGAGAGGAAGAGCTGCTTTCTACCCCCTCCGCGGACAAGAGCGAAGGTGACCCCTTGCGCTTCGCGCACTGACCGATCGTAAAGCGCATACCCGCGATTAAGAAGTCCCCAAAACACCATACGATCCTCCCTTGCTCTATTGCCTTTTGATCGTCGCTAAAGAAGCGAGGAGCGCCTCTGCACTGGGGCGGGGGAAGGCCTCAATTACAAGGCCACCATCGTAGTCGATCGTTTCAAGCGCTTTCCAAACCGCGTCGAATGGGAGGTGCCCATAGCCAGGGACCCAGCGGTTGGAATCGGCTAGATGGACGTGGAAGAGCCTCTCTTCAGCATCTCGGAAGGCTTGCCCGATCTCCCTTTCTTCGATGTTGGCGTGAAAGGTGTCGAGGAGAAGTCCCAGGTTCTGCGCTCCTACGCGTTCCACAACAGACAGTGCTTCGGCTGCTGTGTTCACCAGACGGGACTCGTAACGGTTCAGTGGTTCGAGAGAAATCTTGACTTCCGTGTCATAGTCCGCGCATTCACGTAAGGACTCGACGAGCAGTTTCATATCGCCATCCGCTCCACGTAGCGACCCCACGATTACAACTGCTCCAAATGGCTTGGCGAACCGCATGTGTACCTGAATACGCTCCACCGCCCGTCGACGGGCCTTCTCATCGGGAGAGGAAAGGGAAAGCCCTTCTTTCGCTGCAGCCTGGCCTGTGGTTAGAGAGAGGAGACGGAGGCCCTTGCTCTGAAGGACCTCCGCCACTTCATCACGATCCACCTGGTTGGGGTCGATGATAGCGAGTTCAACAGCATCATAGCCAGCATCCTTCACTCTCCCCAAGGCGTCTTGCCACTCTGTTGGTACAAACGGCGAGAACGGCGTTTTGTCCTGAAGAGGAACGATCAACCCCAGAGACCAGCTCATCGACTAGAACCCCCTGCGTGGCAGGGCATAGACCGGCTTCCAACCCGGGGATCCTGGTTCCCTCAGGTAGGGTTCCATCTCCTCTTCTGTGCGTGTGGTGATCTCCTCCACCGGAGGAAGCTTACCCGGTGGGAACGCTTCACCGATCTCGTCAACGACCAGTGTCAGATAACGAAGTATCGCTGCTGTCGGCCGCTTCGCCTTCTTGGGATCGGCAAGGGAGGGCTTCCCAACCGCACCGTGAGGAACGGCGGCAAGTTCGATTGCGATCTGGCCCTCTCCTTCGGACCACCGATGCGGACGGCTGTACGGATCGACCGAGGTATCGAAGTGCCCACCAGGCAGATAGCTCTTGCCTTCTCCATCGACAGCATGATCCATATCGATCATCCCTTCAGGGAAGAGGAGCAGTCCGAGCGAGGTCTCCGCTTCGGCAGAATGGATAAAGTCCGTCTCCCAACCGGTTCTCTCGCAGGGGACGAAGAACTCACGCACGCAGCGGTGCCAATCGAAGATCTGGTAGATCCCCGGAAGCTGATAACGGTACATAAATTCGTGCAACGCCGATTCGAGCATCCACAGTTGCCCATGGTTGTTGATGATCAATTGTTTGCGAAAGCCGTCGTTCCACAGCCCGAGCATCGTGTTAATCAGCGTTTCCCGCACGACTTCTTCGGGCATGATCACCGTCCCCGGCATTCCCACATGGTGATAGGGGTGCCCACCGTAGTTGAGGGGCGAGTACACTAGATTAACCGGGTTGCCCTGCTTCTCCGTGTACCGCCTTACCCCCTCGATGAGCTGTGTGACCTGGAACAGGTCATGTCCTGAACAGGAATGGTCTCCGTGCCGCTCGGTGGAGGCCACAGGGATGATCACAATGTCATTCTTGCGTCGGTTTTCCTCCACTTTCACCCGCGGAGTGGTCTGGATGTATGATCCGGGTTTTACCATCTCCGATGGTGCAGGAATCTCATACTCTGCCAATATCCGGTCGATTTCGTTCTCAGAAGCGTCCCAGATATCCTTCTTCAATCGTCCGACCTTGGAATCCTCAAATACCACCTGAGGAAGTTCCGTTGTAAGCCACTTGGTCATTTCTCCTCCTTTACGGTTTGATGACGATCTTCCCATCCTGGCGCTTAGTAGCCTGTTCCAGAGCGGCAAGGGCCTGATCGAGAGGGAAGCGAGAGGTGATGATCTTGGAGTTATCAATCAGCCCTGATCCCATCATTCGGATGACCGATGGGAAGATCGCATGACCGGAGTGACCTTGTGCGCCGAACAGCTGGCCGCGCCTGATCTGGAAGTTTTCCAGGTACATCGGCACTCGCGTCGCCGCGCGACCAATCTGGGCGATTTTCCCGTTGATTGCCAGGGTCTTCTCCATCTCGGGTATCGTCTTGTCCGGCGCACCGGCCGCCTCGACCGACAGGTCGGCCCCCGCACCGTGGGTGAGGTCCATCACTACCTCAGAAGGAGTAACCTCACGTGGATCGTAGACCGCATCAGCGCCCACCTCTTTGGCAAGCCTTCGGCGCACGTCGGAGATCTCGAATGCGATAACCCTGGCCGCGCCGGCTGCTTTGGAGAGCTGAATCGCACCCAGTCCGATCGGACCGGCTCCATAGACGGCCACGTAGGCCCCAGGACGGAATCCGCCGGCGCGCTCGAACACTCCGTTGTAAGCCACGCAGGTGGGCTCGGTGGTCGCTGCCACTTCCCAGGCCAGTTCTTCGTCGGCGTAGCGTTCAAAGACGGCGTCAACGCTCCAGCAGAGCTTCGCCGGAACTACGATGTACTCGGCCATTGCTCCATCGATGGTGAACCCAATCTCCTCTAGGTTCTCACAGTGGTTGGGAAATCCATCCCGACAAGGGCGGCAGTACCCACACCAAACCATCTCCTCGACGGTTACGCGGTCGCCTGCCTTAAACTGTTTGCCTTCAGGACCAGGGCCTATCTCCACGATCTCTCCGGAGAACTCGTGACCGATGATTGACGGAAACTTGGTTAGCCCGGGATATAGGATGTAATCATCCTCGTCATGTTCATAGAAGTGAATATCTGATCCGCAGATCCCGCAGGCACGAATCCGCACAAGGACTTCGCCCGGCCCTGGTTTAGGTTGCTCTACTTCTTTGATCTCAAGCTTGGGATGGCGCCAGACATTGAACCCTTCTACCGCCTTGCCCGTCCTCTTCTCGAATTCCGAGACCTGATAAGTCGATCGTGGCTCCCACTGAGCCGAGAGTACTAGACCCTTCATTCTTCCTCCTTTGCAAACGTTTGTTATCGCCGAATTTGCATTATACTCCCTGGTCGATCACTAGCAAATCGGCCTGTAACAGCTTTTACAAAGCAAGACCAGGGTCGATTTCGGTCAAACGGACCGGGCGATGCTCCTCATAAGAGCGCTTGGCCGCATAGCCCATTACGACAGGGATCTTCCCATCACGCCCGGTGACCGGAGGGGTCTTCCCACCCTTTATTGAACCGATGAATGCCGCCATTTCTGCAATGTAGGCTTCCGTGTACCTGTCGGTGAAGAAGTGATAAAGTGGGGGACCGGAATCTCCGCTGGAGTCGCTTAATACAGCGGTATTGGACTTCGGGTTGGAGACGGTGATCGTCCCCTTCTCCCCGAATACCTCAGCACGTTGATCGTAGCCATAGATAGCGCGGCGGGAGTTATCGATCACTCCGATCGCACCACTTCTAAAGCGCAAGGTCACCGCCGCTGTATCAACGTCGCCGAGATCACCGATCCTCGGGTCCACAAGGACCGCACCAGCCGCATAGACTTCTTCCACCTCGTCAGCCATCAGGTAGCGGGCCATATCAAAATCGTGAATCATCATATCGAGAAAGAGCCCACCTGACACCTTCACGTACTCCAGCGGGGGAGGCTCGGGATCGCGGCTGGTGATGCGCAGGACGTGTGGCTTTCCAATCTTTCCTGCAGCGACCAATTCATGGGCACGGCGGAAGTTTGGGTCGAACCGCCGATTGAATCCGATTTGTAGGAGAACACCCGCCCGTTCGACCGCGGCAAGGGAGCGATCGATCGCCGGAATGTCAAGGGCGATCGGCTTTTCACAGAAGATATGCTTCCCAGCCTCCGCAGCTTGCTCGATGAGCGAAGCGTGGGTATCGGTGCTTGAGCAGATAAGCACCGCCTCAACGTTTCGATCTTCGAAAATGGGGGTGGGGCCCTCAAACGCCCTGGGAATTTCAAGATCATGGGCGCATTCCTCCGCAGCTTGTGGGGCCACATCGGCAATAGCCACCACGGTGGCTTCGGGAATGTAATAGGTGAGGTTCTCTGCGTGTAACCGTCCGATCCGTCCTGCCCCAATGATTCCGATCCTTATCCGTTCCATGCTCTCACCTTCCGCCTTTTCTGGTATGCACCGAAAGCCCAGGTGGTCCAAACAGGCCAACTTGAGGCTTGCAGAACCTCCTTTGCTCGATGGTACGCTTCTTGCGCGATCACGGCGGGATCCCGCTCTTTATACCTTGGGTGGAAAACCTCGACCGATACCGGCCCTCGACAGCCGGTAAGGAAGATGGCCTCGAGAATCTCCGCAAGAGGGAGTCCCCCTTCACCGGGAAGAACGCGGTCTTCATCGTGCAGCTCCTCGGGCGTTTTGGCCTTCGTCAAAGCATCGGATAGGTGCACTAGGCCAATGGCTTCTGCGGACAGTTTTGCGACCTCCTCTGGGTTCGTTTGGCTTACTGCTAGATGAAATGTGTCAAGCACGAGGGGGACATCGGCTTCTTCCGTAACTGCGTTTGCCTCAGCCAGGGTTGAAAAGGCATGGGAGGAGAACCCGATGAGCTCATACAGCAGGGAGATCCCGTAGGAGTTAGCTTTCTCCTTCACAACCCGAAGCGTTTCCTGCGCTTCCTGCGCTTCCTGCATTGAAATCCCGCGCGCCGGTTTTCCTGGTACCGCGATCACTTGTGAGATCCCGAACCGCCCTGCTAGCAAGAAGACGCTGCCCGCCCGTGCGAGCAATGCGGACAGCTTCAAGGCAAACAGACCTTCCAGAGCGCTCAACGGAAGCCACTCAAGGCTTGATCTCCTCAGTGCGGATACTGCACGATCTTGAAAACCCTTCTCCTCACAGTCCACAGAGTAGAGGCATTCGTGGCTCGTAGAGCGAGAAACCAGCATCATCTGCAGCGCAAATTCCGGTTTCCAGATCTGTATTTGAAATTGTTGCACCATTCAACCCCCAGGGAGCAATCAACGGTGGGTTTCCTTTCCAGGTGCGTCCTTTTGGTGGAGCAAGCAAACCATTTCAACATCCCCTCTGTGAGCGTGAGCGGTCAAGAACCTGGCGGGGCAGTGCTGCGACGCACGACAAGATGAGGATTAAGTACGCAACGTAAGGGGTAACTCTTATGCCCCTCGATCGACGAGAGAAGCCATTCGCCAGCAATCTGTCCCATCTCAAAAGCAGGCTGGGCTACGGTTGTAAGCTGGATCCGAGGTAAGGACGCGTAAGTGATGTCGTCGTACCCCACAAGGGAAAGGTCTTCAGGAATTCGATGGCCGAGTTCTTCGGCGACCTCCAACACGCCGAGGGCGGTGACGTCGTTGGCGGCGAAGATGGCGGATGGCCGCTCGGGTAAGGAGAGCATCTGCCGTGCTGCCTTCCGTCCAGCGGCCTGGGTGAAATCAGCGTAGCACACCCATTCTTCCTTCTCTGCTAGACCATGCTCGCGCAGTGCCTCTCGGTAGGCAGCCATCCGGTCTCGGCTTGGCTGGACGTCCGGTGGCCCCCCGATGAACCCGATGAGCTCGTGGCCGAGCTCTATCAGGTGTTCCACCGCAAGTCGTGCTCCTGCTCGGTCGTCGACAGTTACGTAGGGAGCGTCCACGCTGCGAGAAAGTCGAGAAACCAAAATGAACGGCGTCTTACTCTGAGCTAGTTCCTGTAAATACGGATCTTCAACCGTCACCGAGGTGAGGATGAGCCCGTCCACGCGCTTTCGCCGTAACAGCCTAATATAACTCAATTCCCGGTCGGCTTTTTCGGTCGTGTTGCACAGGATAACTCCACAACCAAAGTGGTGGGCTATTTCCCCTACGCCTCGAGCGATGTCGGCAAAGAAGGGATTAGTGATGTCTGGGACGACCAGACCCACTGCTCCCGAGGAGCCCATGACAAGGCCCCGGGCGAGCTCGTTTCGCTCGTAGCCGAGCCTCTGGGCGACTTCCTTCACGCTCTGTCTTGTCTTCTCGCTGATGAGCGTGCTATCGCTCAAAGCCCGGGAGACGGTCGAGGGTGATACTCCCACCTCACGTGCGATGTCCTTTATGGTGACCATGCCTTGTCCTTTCCCTCCTAAAGAACAACCGATCCCTCGTCGCGTGTAAGCCAGGCGGTCCCTTCCGCCGGCAAAAGCAGTGATATCTGGCTAAAGCAAGGATGCCCGGGCTCTAGCTCAACAACAGATACACATTGAAGAATGGGGAACGATCGTCGGTTTGCGAGGGGAACAGTGATCTTCTCAACCGTCTGCTTGGCCTGCCGATTCCACCCTCTCCGCCTCCACACGTTCCAGCATCTCCCTTAGATCCTGAAGAACCCCCTTGAGCATGCTGTACCCGTTCTCGAAGAATCTCTCCTGAAGCTCGAGGATATAGATACCGTCATATCCCGCCATGGCCCTGAATACATCCTCGTAAGGGATGCAGCCCCACCCGATTGGGAGGTGTAGGTCCCCAATCCCCAGCGGCATCGCCTCAATATACGGTGGCGCTGATTCAGGTTTTCCTTTGCCGAAATTGTCGTTTACATGGGCGTGTCGGATGTACGGCTTGGCGAGCTGTACCGATCTTAAAAAATCATATCCAAACTTCTTGGAATTTATATAGGAATGAGCAAAATCGTAACACATCTTAACGCTCTCTTCCCCAACGCTCTCCAATAACTTCATTAGGTGTGTAATGCTCGAGTGAATGTTCTCGACGCAGACCGTCACCCCTTCACTCGTTGCCAGTTTACCCAGGTCAGACAGCTCGTCTACCTCTATCTCGCGCGCCTCCTCCTCAGTCACATCGCTATCATTGCTCTTCAGTCTTCCTTGATGATAGACGAACGTCTTGGCCCCGATCGCAGCGGTGAATTGAATGCTGGCCGCAAAAACCTTCCGATGGACATCAGGGTATTGAAAGTCCCTCAGATTAAGCCTGTCCGGCGCGTGTACGGTGTATTCTAAATCAAATCCGTTCAGAATTTCCTTTACCTGTTTCGCTCTTCCCACACGTAGATGCCCGTTTACTACTGCATCGACACCGTGCACCGGTATTTCAGCCACATCGAAGCCTGCCTGTGCAAGGGCACGGATGTCTCGCTTCAGCAGTTCAAGATCCCCGTTGATCCTCCCCGAGTGGATATTAAGCCCTATTTTGTTCCGCATACTGTCCTCTCCTTAGACAGACCGGATTTTTATGGCCCGAACTATACCACTTTTCGGGTGTGTAAAACAAGGGATTACGTTCTACGGACGAGTGTCCCATTTCCATCGCAAAACACACCTTGATACCGCCTAGTGATATGAACTTCCACCGTTACCTCTCCTTGAAGGAGGAGACCTCTGTCTCCGGGTTGAACAGGTGCACCTTCTCTTTGTCCAGCTTAAGAAAGATCGTCTCGCCGATCCGTCCGCCGAAGGGGGCAGGGGCCAGCGCACGGATCTCCTCGTCGCCAAATTTAAAGGTGACCAGGTCTTCGCGCCCCAAGGGTTCGATCAGGTAGACCTCGGCCCTGAAATCACCCTCCGGCTCCGCCACGATAGTTATATCTTCAGGGCGGATACCCATGATCACTTGTTGTGGAGCGCCGTTCTGCTTGGCCAGGACTCCTCGTTCGTCTGGGATGCGGATCTCCAGAGCCTGACTCCTAAGATAAAAGCCATCGTCTCGTTCCTCAAAGCGTGTCTCGAGGAAATTCATCGGGGGAGCCCCGATGAACCCGGCCACGAACAAGGTATCCGGATGGTCATACAGCTGATTGGGCGCACCGTAGGTCTGCAGTACACCATAGTTCATCACCGCAATCCGGCTGGCCATGGTCATCGCCTCGACTTGGTCGTGGGTAACGTACACCGCGGTTACGCCCAGGTCCTCCTGCAAGCGCTTAATCTCTCCCCGCATCCGCAACCGCAGCTTGGCATCCAGGTTCGAGAGAGGCTCATCGAAGAGCAAGATGGCCGGTTCCTTAACCAGGGCGCGCGCCAACGCGACCCGCTGCTGCTGGCCGCCGGAGAGCTGGGCAGGCCTGCGATCCAGAAGCTCCCCGATCCCCATCATATCAGCTGCTTTCTGAGCTCTCTCCTTCATTTCTCCCCTACGGACCTTCTTTAATTTTAGAGGATAAGTAATGTTATCAAAGGTGCTCATATGGGGGTACAGGGCGTAGCTCTGAAAGACCATCCCTATATTGCGTTCCTTAGGGAGAAGACGGTTCACCACGCGGTCGTCAAAACGGATATGCCCCGAGGTGGGTTTGTAGATCCCCGCCAGCATGAGCAAGGTGGTGGTCTTTCCACACCCTGAAGGGCCTAGGAGGGCGACGAACTCTCCGTCCCCGATCTCCAGATCAAGGTTGTTAACCGCCTTCACTTTTCCAAAGTGCTTATTTAGAGCTTCTAAGGTGATCTTCATCCTACCGTTCTCCTCGATGCGGCTCTCTTATCCAAATCATACTCCTCCCTTCTTCCCGCCGCCGTAAATATTTAACAACGCCTTTTGGCTGAAGAGGAAGAAGATTACTACCGGGATGAGTTGAAACAGTCCGACGGCCGCTACCGCGTTCCAGTTGGTTATCGTGGTTTCGCCCATGAAGCTCTGCAGATAAACAGACAAGACTGATATCTTCCCACTACGCCGTATGGTGAAAGTAAACGGGATCAAGTAGGCGTTCCAACCAGCGAGGAAGGAGAAGATGGACAACGCGGCGATACCGGGCTTGATATTGGGGATTATAATTTGCCGCCAGACCCGAAAGCGAGAAGCCCCGTCGATCAAGGCGGAGCGTTCCATATCCCAAGAGATCTCATCGAAAAACCCCTTCATTATCCAGACACCGAACGGAAGCTGAAAGGCAACCATGACCAAGGCCACCCCGCCTAGGGTGTTAAAGCCAAAGCCCCCGATAAGAGGAATACCTCCTCCGACAATGGGGATCCCTGAAATCCAGCGAAGCACAAAATAGATGGGGATCAAGAGGGTAACACTGGGGAAGGCGTGCAGGATCAAAGTCGCGGAAAGGAACCCCTTCCGTCCGGCGAACTTCATCCGCGAAAGAGCATATCCGGACATGGATGAGATAAGAACGACGAGAACGGTCATACCTGCGGCGACCAGGAAGGTGTTGAGGGTTATCAACCAGATACTGGGAGACATGGGGCCGAAAGGAGGCTTCCATAGAAAGCTCCAATTGCGTAGGGTCCACCCCAGCGACCTTAGACCTTCGGTCTTTGTCGAGAAGCTGGTGACAAGCAGCCACAGAAAACCGAGGAGGATAAGGGCGCTAGGAACGATCAAGAAAAGGTAAGCAAAGATAGGCCTTAGCTTCCGTCGTACTGTCATCTTATTACCCTTTGCTCGTAGACATTGTTACAGCCGATCTATCTTCGGCTCCTCTACCAACTCACCGAACTTAAATACCCGCAGGTAGACAATGGCCATTACTATTCCAATGATTACCAGGATTACTGCCCAAGCCGAGCCATAACCCCACTGGATATTCCCGAAGTAGCTACTCAAGGCGCGGTGGTAGGCGGTCAATGCCCAAACTTCGGTCTGGTAAAGGCCAGGCCCGCCATCGGTGAGGAGCATGATGTACTCAAAGGATGTCAAAAGCGACAGAGTCTGATAAGTGGTGACGAAAAGGAGCGGCCACTTAATCATGGGGATGGTTACGTAACGGATGGTTTGCCATGTGGTCGCCCCATCCACTTTGGAGGCTATCAGGTAGTCCTTGGGAATGGCTTCGATGGCTGCAGAGAAGATAATTATCCCAAATGAAGCGCCGATGAACCCATTGACCAGGATGATGAAGACCCAAGGAGACATGTTAAGCAGATATTCCCCACTACCGATACCCAAAGGGCCGAATATACTGTTTATGACTCCCATAGGAGCTGGCCCGGCCAGGGCCTTCCACATCATTATGTAGACGACCACCGGCGTGAGGCGTGGTAGGAGCCACAGCGCCCGAAAGGCAAAGCCGGCCCGCCGGTTGATATGCGTGGTTATCAAGGCGATGACTAAGGCCATTCCCATATTGAAGAAGGCCAATGTCAAGGCCGTGTACATAGCCGTATTGCCCAGGATCTTGGGGAAGAATCGGTTGGTGAAAATCTTTACATAGTTGTTCAAATTCCAATTTGCCGGTCTCCACCACTCGAGGATTCCAAAGTTCGTCATATCCAGGTTGGTGAAACTCAAGATGAAAACCATCACTAGCGGAATGAAGAAGAACAGGAGCACTATGATAAGTGAGGGGGCAAGGAAGCCATAGGGCAGCAGTATTCCCCTTACTCGAAGAAAGAGATTCCTCTCCCGAAAAAGACCGGAGAGAGGGTGGATCCCTCTCTCCGGTTTGCTTACTTTCTTCACCCGGCGATCACCGTATGATCACCTTGTCGCCCAGCTCGCGCTGGAGTGACTCTACCACGAAGTCTACCGCCTCCTGAGGGGTGAGATCGCCCCCTACCGCCGCGGCCAAGGCCTCGTAGGTGATGGTGGCATACGCGCCCCAGTTGGGGTTGTTGGGCAGGAAGGTGGTGTAAGCCAGCATGTAGAGCGCCTCGCTTAACATGCGGGACGTCTTGTAGAACTTGTACTCCGTCTGGTCCTTGAGAACGCCCATGTGGTTGCTGGCGATTGCGTGCCGGGTGTTGGGCCCGTAATCGGTGACCTTGTCAATCAGGGCCAGTGCCAGGTCCGGATGCTCGCACTGGGAACTGATGGTATAGACCAACGGGTGCGTAAGGGAGTTCGGCTTGCCGCCCTTCTCCGCTGCCGGGATCAGTCCAAAGCCCCAGTTCTCCCACAGGTAGGCCTCACCGCCCAGCTCTTTGAAGTACTCTTCCGCCCATTCGGCCCACTGCCACGTCCCGCCGACCCAAAACAGTACCTTGCCATCGGTGATGGTGCCGTGCCACAAGGACCAATCGCCGTGGAGACAGCTCATTGAGCCGTAGTTCTGCGCGGCGTCATAGAAGAACTGGTAGTACTTGAGGCCGGCCGCTTCGTCGAAGACCAGCTTGCCGGTCGCAGTATCGATCGTCTCCCCGCCAAAGGCGTAGTACAAGGCGGTGAAGTCGTGCCCATTCTTCGGGCGCGTCCAGAAGCCGTTGCCATCAGCGACCACGCCTTTGTCCACCGCTTCCTTGGCCACTGCCAACATGTCGTAGAGGGTGAATTCGCCCTCCTCGATCTTCCCCGGCAGGGCCGCGATCTTGTTCGCGGACCAACCCAGTTCCTTCAACAGAGCCTTGTTGAAGTAGAGGGGGCGCGCCTCAGCGTCCTGGGGGACTCCCCAGATCTCGCCCTTGTAACTCGTGCTGTCCCACAGGCTATCGATGACGTTGTTAAACCCGGGGAACTCCTTCATCAGCTCATCCAACGCGATGATCCGGCCCGCCTCGGCCTGAACACCGATGTGTTCATGCCCGGTCAACCAGATGTCCGGCGCTTCACCGACCCCGTATGCCAACAGAAACTCAGTTGCGTACTTGCCCCAGTCCCTTGGATCGTCCTGTACGAGGTTCACCTCAACGCGCCGCGGATCACCCGCAGCCTCCAGATCGGCGTTGAGCTCCGCAACCGCCAACACTATGTTATCACCACGCCAGCTCTCCATCGGCGGTCTCGCCCAGCAGCGGACGTAGAACTCGACGATCTCCTCCTCCTGCGCCAGGGCCAAGAGCCCCCCGGCCACCACAAAACACCCAATCAACATCAGCAGAAATAAACGCTTCATCTTTTCTCCTCCTTGTCTTACGGTTTGTGGTGCACGCTCTGCCTAGAGGGTTGTTTCTCTGTGGATCACCTCCTTAAAAATAATATCTATTAGATATTAGCGCTAACAACACCTAATGGCAAAAAGCAATCGTCACTGCTCTGATACGGGCTCAGGTCTAGAATCGCCTCATCGGCACGATAACCGCGCTGCCAGGCAGACGCAAGGGTCTTATTACAGCCATTTCCTCTCAAAAAGGCTAACCCAGCGCGGTATGAGGTCTTCATATTAGGATCATGCAAACGATAGCACAAAGGTAAGCCTGTGTCAATAGGCAGATCGATCAGCAGTGATTCCAAGCGCGGTTAACTCGCTGGGAGATGCGGTAAAGAAGAGGCGTCCATCTCCCGCCGATCTGTTGCTCGTTACCACCCTTCATTCCTGCAGAAGCGCCTCCACGTTCTTCGCGGTCCCATTGAATGGGCCCGGAACCTCCATCTTGAGGGAGGTGACCGCGGCGGCGTAGCGGCTGGCCTGTTTGACGTCTGTGGAGAGCCTCTTCGCCACGTAGGTAGCAAAGCAGGTGTCCCCCCGCCCGGTCCTCCCGTGTATCTCCCGGGGGCGAAACGGGGCCTCGTAAAATTGGCCCTCGACATGGACAAGGACCCCACCCTTGTGCGTGAGCACAATCTCTCGAGGACCGTAGGAGGCAAGGATAGACGCCGCTTTACGGGGGTCATCCACACCTGTAAGCACTTCCGCTTCAGTATCATCCACCTTGAGGATATCGACCAGGGACAGCCCTTCCTCCTTCTCCGGCCAATCCCGGAAGACGACCTCCTCACCTTCAGCAAAGCGGACGAAGCCTTGCGCGTCCAACGCGATCCGTGCTTTCTTGGAGAGCTTCCTGAGCAAGGAGAGATCGACCTCCCCAGCCAGGATAGGGATCACGAGGAAGGTCTTTGCCTCGACATCGGGGATCTCGTCCTCAGCAAACGCCCCGGCGAATCCCAGCGGCTTGCAGACCCTCTTATCCCGATTTTTAGTGAAGTAGATGTTCTCCATCCCTGAGGTCTCCACCGCCTCCTTGGCGAAGACCTCGATCCCTGCTTTCCGCAATTCATCAAGAAGAGGGAAGTCTTCCTCGTGCAGTCTTGTGATCACCGCCACCCGGTATCCGAGGCGGGCCAGGGCGATCGATCCGTAGTAGACGGCCCCGCCTGAGGCGGCCCTGGAGGTATCCTCGAATACAATCCTGTCCTTGGCAAAGTGGCCGATCATCGCGACGTCGAACGGCTCGGTTCTCATATGCAAACCTCCCTCTCGTAAAGCCTGTTGCGAGCGCTTCCAGGTAGGCTACCAGATTTTCTACGACATGATCCGCCTCGTCTAGTATCTCTTCCGGTGCAGTAGCCGTAACCACGCCGGTCCCGGCTTGACTGGATATCCCGCGATCCTCCGATAAACCTGATCTGCTTGTGGCCAAGCTTTACCAGGTGCTCCACCGCGAGTCTCGCTCCTTCCCGGTCGGCGGTCACCACAAAGGGAGCGTCTATACTGTGACAGAGGCAAGAAACGAGGATAAAGGGCGTCTTGGTCTGCGCCAGATTTCCTAGGTCTGGGTCGTCCATTGTTACCGAGGTGAGGATCAGTCCATCGACACGCTTTCGTCGCGGCAGGGGAATGTAGCTTGATTCTCGTTCAGCTTCGTCTGCTGTGTTGCATAAGATGACCCCGTAAATAGAGCGGTGAGCCACCTCCGCTACTCCGTGGGCAATATTGGCAAAGAAGGAATTGGTGATATTCGCAACGAGTAAACCCACCGCCCCCGACGAGCCCTTTACCAAGCCTCGCGCAAGCTCGTTTCTCTCGTAGCCTAGCTTCTGAGCGATCTTTCTAACTCTTCGCTTCGTCTTTTCGCTTATGAGAGGGCTATCACTCAGGGTTCGTGACACGGTGGAAGGAGAGACGCCCACCTCGCGCGCGATATCTTTGATGGTTACCATCTTTCGTTCTGTTTCTCCTTAAGGAGGATTTTGGGAATGTCCTCACGGTGCATAGAAGATCGGCCTGTTCTATCACCCCTTTTCACTTTTTAACAGGATTCTTAAGTATACTTCATCCATTTTGGAGGAGTCGCTCTTGGAGTTCAAGTGCTTAAGAGCCTTCGTCGAGGAGGTATAAGTCTTCTGTCCTCATCGGCATTACTATGCGCCCTATTGTCGCAGTCTGAAAAGATCCTTTGAAGAGACATAGTGGGACTTCTCCTCTCTGCGAGTTTAAGGATAAAGGCGGTTGAGCTGCCTGGCGAACGGGATCGTCTCGCGGATGTGAGGCACCCCGCAGATCCAGGCGATGGTTCGCGCCATTCCCAGGCCGAACCCGGAATGAGGGACCGAGCCGTAGCGTCGTAGGTCGAGGTACCACTCGTAGGGTTCGCTCGGAAGGTGGCGCTCCTTTAACTGTGCACTCAGTTCTTCTAGGGTGTCCACGCGTTGGCTTCCTCCGATCAGCTCGCCGTAGCCCTCGGGGGCGATCAGGTCAGCAGCGAGAACGCGCGATTGTTCACTTGGATCGCGCTTCATGTAGAAAGGCTTCATCGAGGTGGGAAAACGCTCTATAAAGACTGGTTTTCGGAAGTGCTCGCCGAGGGACGCCTCGTGGGGAGCACCGAAGTCATCCCCGAATGAGACCTCATGTCCGGCCTCCTGCAGGAGCTTAATCGCATCGGCGTAATCCACGCGTGGGAAGGGGAGTGAGACCTCCTCGAGAAGCTTCTCGGTATCGCGCTTTAGAAGGTCGAGTTCCCCCTTGCGCTCGGCGACCACCACCTCGACGATATAGGCGATGAGCTCCTCTTGAAGGCGGTTGTTATCAGCGTAGTCATAGTAGGCCATCTCTGCCTCGGCCATCCAGAATTCAGTCAGGTGTTTGCGGGTCTTCGACTTCTCGGCGCGGAAGACTGGTCCGATCCAGTAAACCTTCCCCAGGGCCATCGCGGTCGCTTCGAGGTAGAGCTGGCCGCTCTGTGTTAGGTAGGCCTTCTCCCCAAAGTAGTCGACTTCGAATAGGGTGGTGGTCCCCTCGACCGAGGCTCCAGTGAGAATGGGGGCCTCAGTGGCGACAAATCCACGCCTGTGGAAGAAATCGCGGACGGCGCGGAAGACGGTGTCCCGAATGCGGAGGATGGGTACCTGCCTTCCGGTGCGCATCCATAGGTGGCGATGGTCCATGAGGAAGCCGGGTGTGTGTTCCTTTAACTCGATCGGGAAGGGATCAGTGGGCTCCTGCACAACTGTTATGTCTTTGATCTGGAGTTCGCACCCACCTGGGGCGCGGTGATCCTCGTGGAGTACCCCTGTTACGATTAGAGAGGACTCGCGGTTGAGGCGATCGGCATCGGTAAACAGGGAGGGTGAAGAATCTGGTTCCGAAAGGACCCCTTGGATGACGCCGGTTCCGTCTCGGACTTGCAGGAACAGGATCTTCCCACTCGAGCGCTTGTTGTACAACCACCCGCGTAGGGTAACTTCCTCGCCGACAAATTTTGACGCCTCGTCGACTGTGATCGTCCGCATCGTGTCTCCTTAGGGAAGGATTGAGTGATTCAGCGAGTGAAAGATTGAGTGACTTAAGGAGTGAACGATTGAGTGATTTGACTTCCCAATCTCCCGATCATTCAATCTCTCAATCACCCGATTTCTCGATCATTCAATCTTCCAATCTCTCTGCGGTGGTATCCACTTTTAGAAGAGATTAGAAAGTGCGGCTCACCTTTGCAAGGGGAAGGTCTCCTCTATGATCGGTTCTCTTGGAGACACATTAGCCAAGACCGGTTCGATCGGCAGCGGCGCCTCCTTGATCACGCGGTGCTTCCAGTTCCCGGAGAGGAAGAACCCGAGAGAGAGGACTGAGGTTCCAAAGTTCGAAATAAACATCGCCCACCACACTCCGTCGGCCCCCATGGCAAGCGTGAACCCGAGGAAATAGACCAAGGGAATGCGCAACCCCCAAAGTCTGAACAGACTGAAGAACATGGAGTAGACTGTGTGCCCCGATCCCTGGTAGGTTCCGATGATAACCTGGAGGATTCCCATAAACGGGAAGGCCATTGCTGTGATGGCGAACATCTGTGCTCCCAGAGCGATCACTTCGGGATCGGCGATGAAGCTGCGGATGAGCGAGGCCCGCAAAAAGTAGACCGCGACGCTCCCTGAAAGGAGGAAAGCAGTCGAGATCCCCATTCCGGTCCAGGCGGACCGCTCTGCCCGTCTTGTCTTCTCCGCGCCCAGGTTCTGGCCGACCATCGTTGCGGTCGCCTGACCAAGACCCATCGCCGGCATGACCATGATCGAGATGATCCTGTTTCCGATCCCGAAAGCGCTTACCACCGCGGTCCCAAAGCGAGCGAGGATTCCTGTCATGAGAGAGAACCCGAGCGCTGTTCCCGACTGGCCGAGGGAGGCAGGGATACCGATGGTGAGGATATGCTTCACCGTCTCCCAGTGAAGGCGCAGATGCCGAGGACGCACGTGAATCCCCACCTTTCCGGAGAAGAGGAGGTAAAGCCCAAAAAGAGCGATCGTTCCGCGGGAGATGATCGTTGCCACAGCCGCCCCAGCAACCCCCCAGGCAGGAAACGGTCCCCAGCCGAAGATGAACAGGGGGTCGAGCACGATATTAAATACGACCGAGGCACCCATCAGCTTCATCGGGGTGACTGTATCTCCGACTCCATTCAAGAGAGCAGTGACGACGAACATCCCAAACATCGCAGGGATGCCAGCGTAGATGATACGGAGGTAGGACGTGGCGGGATCGAGGAGGTCCGGTCCGGCTCCCATCACGGTCATCAGCGGTCGGGCGGCCATGGCTCCGCTTGCGGCGAGGACGACAGCGAGAATGCCGGTGAAGGTAAAGACCTGTCCTGCAGCGTGGTTTGCCTCCTCGTGGCGACGGGCGCCGGTGTACTGAGCAACGAGGGCTGTTCCAGCGATGGTGACCCCCGCCCCAAGAGAGATCACGAGAAACACAAGCGGCCACGCGATTGTCGGAGCGGCCACCGCTACCTTCCCTAACCGTCCCAGCCACAGGGTGTCGACGAGGTTGTAGACGGTCTGGAAAAGGTTGGAGAGCATAATCGGCCAGGCAAGAAGGAGGAGAGAATGGGCGATCGGTCCCTGCGTTAGCCTCTCTCGGTTCTTACGTATCCGTTCATGAGCCATGTGCGCCATTGTATCCCCTAAAAAGCGCTTCGTCTTTGTTGTTGACATTTGTCAACAATGGGATTACACTACCTCCTATGGCGAAGGTGCAATTCGGAGAGATAATCAAGAAAGCGAGGGGTAAAGCCGGATTGAGCCTGCGCGAAGTGACTGCACAGACTGGGATCGACTTCACCCGTCTTTCGCGAATTGAGCACGGGAGTCGGCCGGCTCCGGGGCTAGCCGAGATCCGCGCCCTTGCTGAGATTCTCTCCTTGGACATGGTCGATCTGTTGGTGGCGGCGGGGACCTCGCGTGAGGTAACCGAGCATCTCTTGTGGTCGGAGCGCCTACACCTTGCTCTAACCTATCCTCGCGTACAGCCGTACCGACCGGAAGGGTCCCTACTGTTTTCCAAGAACACTTTTCGCGTGCGGGTGCTTAAGCGCGAGGGGGCGCTGTGCCGGGTTGCTCTGGGAGAGGAGCGATTTACCGTCCTCTCCTTCTCCACGGAGGAGACCCTTTCGATTGAGATCCCGCCGGAGGCGGTCAGTGTCTATAGGCGAGATCCTCGCTCGCTATCAGCAAGTGTGGAAAACGTGTTCCCGGCTCAGGTGAAGAAGGTGCGCCGCCTTGGCCAGGTGACAAACCTGGTCCTTTCCGGAAACGGGTTTGAGCTAAACACGCTTCATACGGTGGAGCAGATCGAAGCCATTCGTTTGCAGGAAGGAGAGGAGGTCTTTGCAGCGGTGCAGGCAACGGCCGTACTTACTTTGCCGGTCGAGAGAACGCTATGAAGAAAACCTATAAAATCGGAGTGGCTGTCTCGCTTGCCCTGGTCGTTCTGGCGGGCGTGATCCTTCTCATTCTCCATCTCTGGCCGGCAGAGCGGCCCCCTAAGCAGTATGAGAAGGTGGACTTCCCACTCTTGGTTGTACGGGGCAAGCAGGTGGTGGTGGTAAACCTCGGGTCCTATTCCCAACAAGCAGGGACGGTCGCCTATCAGGGGCCGGTATTCAACGCGGATAACGAGAACTGGAAAGAGGCGTACACCTACTCCGGCGCGCTGATTCAAGATCTCTTAAGCGCGGTCGGCGGGATGGATAAAGGGGATCTGTTGGCGGTTGTCGCCACGGATGATTACTGCAAGGAAATTCCCTATGAGGTCCTCTATGGCTCGACCCAGATGGGTGAGGCGATCCTCGCCCTCGCTAAAGATGGGGAGAGTGACTTAAAAGAAGCTCCCATGCTCGTCTTTCTCCCTGAGGACGAACGTTTTAGCAATGCGGATATGTTAGCATCCTTCGGCGAGGATCTCTCCCACTACTACGCCGGCCGACCTTCCACCACAGGCCTTCTGGTGAAGAACGTCGCCTACCTGATCGTTAACTACGACGGGGGGGCGCTTCCCACGCGAACGATGATCGGGGAGGAAACCGTTCTCACGCCGGGAGGAGTCCTCACCGTGGTCGCCGGAGAGAGGGCTTCAACCTACACGATCGCCGAGTTGGAGGCGCTTGATATCGTGACGGCTCCGGGGACGTTCACCAATACCCTTGGTGTAGATTATAAAGCGACCTACACCGGTGTGCCCATCACGACCTTAATCGGTAATGTCCCTTCAGATACTACTGTTCTCGTCACTGCCGCAGACGGTTATTCGATGAACTATAAAGCGGAGATGTTCCTCGACTGTACGCAAGGGAATTGGATCTTAGCGTTTAAGGAAAACGGATCCTACATGCCACACGATCCTGGTCCGCTACGCATCGTCCTTGTCGGTGAGGATAACCCGCACTTCGAGGGAGCGATCTCCGCGAAGATGGTCGAACGGATCGACATTTTAGGAACCTATGAGGACTACTCCCTTAGCTTGCATGGGGCCCTCACGCGGACGTTCAGCCGTAGCGAACTAGAGGCCGGGATCGGCTGTCCGTGTCATACGGCCACGGTGACCGTGACGAGCAAAGGGGAGACCCATACCTACACCGGCCTGCCACTGTGGCGGCTCGTCGCCTACATCGATGATGATCGCGCGCCAGGTGAGGAGGAGGGGATTCACTACGACGATGAGGACTTCAACGACGAGTTGGCCGTCTCTGGGTATACGATCGCCCTCGTTGCTGAGGACGGGTATTCTCAAGTCGTCTCCTCACAGCTGATCGCGCATGATGCTCGGTTCATCGTCGCCTTCAAGCGGGACGGGGCCTTCCTCGATCCGGAAAAGAGCGGTTACATGCGCTTTGTCTACGATGACTCCGTCCTCCTCCCAGAGGGGACGAGCCTTAGAAGCGTTAAGTTCCTCTCTTTTATCGACCTTGATCTGCCGTAGGGAGATCCTATGTGCGCTCTAGCGAGGGCCAAGCGGCCGCTCTTGGATGCTCGCGAGGTCGTCCTTGTGGCGCTCCTCGCCGCGGTCGGGGGGGTACTCTCGACCTACGTCGGCTATATCGGGAACTTGATCAACCGGCTGTTTGGGGTTCCGTTCGGAGCTGGTCAACTGATCGCGGGGCTGCACATCCTGTGGCCGATCCTCGCCCG
>Ga0307431_1000486_pt1 | contig 26971 bp, 32 predicted proteins | sample SalMarWE160170MG_FD_202155 | JGI IMG/M metagenome (GOLD analysis project Ga0307431, IMG submission 202155) | Salt marsh sediment microbial communities from the Plum Island Ecosystem LTER, Massachusetts, United States - WE1603-170 | ecosystem: Environmental > Aquatic > Marine > Intertidal zone >...
GTGAGGCAATGTCAAACATGAAGTGGCGCAAATCTTTACGCCCCTTGATCAACGAAGCCAGAGAGGAGCTGGCGAAGGTTAACCCCCAAGAACTAGCCCGCAGGGGAGGTTTGACTTTCCATGAAGGCCGGTTGGAGCTTCCTCTACTGGGAAGAGTGTACTCGATCCGCTGGCCGGAGCTTTCACCCACCGCACCAGATGGCGAGGCCTGCCCGGAAGAACTACAGATCCTCCTGCTCGATTACCTGAAAAATGGAGACGGTACACCCCCCACAGGTCGGTGGATCGGCTTTCGCGAGTTGCCTGATGGAGGATTCTACTGGCGCGCCTTCCAGGGGTATTCGGGTGATCAGCTTGTTCGAGACCTGGCCGGTGACGTCGATGCCTTCCACCGGGCGGCAATAAAGCTGGAAGGTGAACCTTTGGATATGGGAGACGCTTCTTATACCTTCCGCACGCTGCCGCAGCTACCGATGGCAGTGGTCTGGTGGGCGGGGGATGAGGAGTTTCCGGCAAAGGCGAGCGCCCTGTTCGCTGAGACGGCCGGTCACTATCTCCCTACCGATGGTCTGGCAATTCTTGGTCGAGTGCTATGCCGAAAACTGGCCAAATTAGGTAGGGAAGCATGAAGCTTGCCGTAGCTGGGAAGGGCGGGGTGGGCAAGACTACTCTCGTGGCACTGCTTGCTCGTGAGGCCGTAACCCGTGGCTATCGAGTGATTGCGGTGGATGCCGATCCCGACGCCAAGGTGGCGGTGGTTGCGCCTGCCCGGTCAACGCTCTCCTACACTTCCTCCTCCGTCACCTCTTCCCGTTCTTTCCCACTTTGATCACCTCTCCTTCCCGAGAGGCGATTCAGGAGCTCTTTACCCTCTTAGAGGAAAGGATCGTCTCCACTGCGACATAAGCCTCTCAAGGCCAAATCTACGTTCTTTGTGCCTGTTGGCTCTCTTACTCGTGATTTGCGACGATCCTGTTGATATGCTATATTTCTCTTTTGGGATATGACTGTGTGCAGGTGTATGCTTACGTGTCACTACGGGGAAGGATTTTCTTTTAGGAGGTAATAGATTATGTCAAGAATCATCGCAACGGCGGCCATCCGAGGCGCTCATAAGTATGTGGTCGAGGCTGAGACAAAATTGAGCGAAGCCCTCGAAGAGAAGGGCCCGGAGCAGGGGGTGGTCTTCCCCAATACCGGCTTCTACCTCCCATTAATTCTCTCCATGACGGGAATCGAGGTAAAGACTCTATCTGATATGAAGGAGCCATTGGAGAGAGCTAAACGGCTCCTCCCCCAGGTTCCTTCAGAGCATCTATGGACACCCTATCTGGGAGGTGCCCTGGATGCCGGTATGGCTACTTTGATCGCACAGGAGATAATTGAGGCCTTAAAATTGGTAAATGGATACCAGCCTGAGCCGCCCTGGTTGGGATTTACCGACGATGCTACCCTGAGACAGCAGGGGATAAAGCTGGTGGACGGGCGAATGCCTGGCTTTGCCGCCTGCGTGGGAGCCCTGCCCACCAACGAAGAAGCGGTTAGGCTTGCTCAAGAGCTTCAGGCGAGGAACATACTTGTATTTATGGCCTCCCACACCAATGGGAAGAGCATGGCCGAGCAGCTTGCTGAAGAGGGTGTTGAGATGAACTGGGACACCTTCCTCGTCCCATACGGTAAGGATACATCGGCTGCTGTCCATGCCCTGAACTTCGCTTGTCGGGCTGGCTTGACGTTCGGTGGGATCAAAGCCGGTGGAATGAAGGAAGCCAGAGAAATGCTGCTCTATAATAAAGAGCGGGTCCACGCCTTCGTCCTGGCTCTAGGGGCCGATGAAGGTGTAAACGAGGATCAAGTGATTAGCGACGAGAAGTACGCCACCGCAGCGGGGGCGATCAACTTCGGCTTTCCTGTCATCTCCGATGTTAAGATCCCCCAGATCCTGCCAAGAGGGATATGTACCTACGAGCATGTAGTCTCAGGGATCCCTCGGGACAAATTGGTAGATAAGGCTATTGAAGTAAGAGACCTGAAGATAAAGGTGAGCGAGGTCGATATTCCCGTTCCTTTCGGTGCCGGATTCGAAGGGGAGTCGGTTCGAAAACCCGATATGTATGTCGAATTCGGCGGGAAGTACAGCACGGCCTTCGAGTTGGTCCGTGGAAGGCCGATGGATGAAGTAGAGGACAGGAAGATCGAGCTGATCGGTTCAGATGTTGACGGAGACTTTGAGGTAGGAGGATCCATGCCCCTCGCCATACTCGTTGAGGTGGCCGGACGGGAGTTTAAGGAGGACTTTGAGACCGTAGTCGAACGGAGGATCCATGAGTTCCTCTCATGGGCCAGTGGGGTCTTCCATATGGGACAGCGTGATATACCGTGGATCAGGATCAGCAAGAAAAGTTTTGAGAAGGGTTTTAGAATCAAACACTTCGGTGAGATCCTAGTAGGAAAGATCCATGAGGATTTCTCCTCAATCCTTGATAAGGTGCAGGTAACGTTCATAACCGACGATGACAAGATACAAGAGCCCTTAAAGAGGGCTAAGGAGATCTATCACGAGAGGGACGAGAGGATAGGTGATATGAAGGATGAGGACATAGATACTTACTATTCCTGCATCCTCTGCCAGACCTATGCGCCTGATCATGTCTGCATCGTAACCCCGCAAAGATTGGGCCTCTGTGGTGCATATACCTGGCTCGACTGTAAGGCCGCCTATGAGATGGACCCTCTTGGACCCAATCAACCGGTGCCTAAAGGGGAAACGCTGGATCCAGTATATGGCCAGTGGAAAGGGGTTAACGAATACCTCGCTCGTGAGACCGATGGGAAGCTGGAAAAGTTCAGCGCCTACTCCATGATCAAAGATCCGATGACCTGCTGCGGCTGCTTTGAGTGCATCACCGCCATCCTTCCCGAGACAAATGGGGTGATGATCGTCAACCGCGAGTACACGGAGATGACCCCAATTGGGATGAGCTTCTCCACCATGGCAGGCCAGATCGGCGGAGGGAGACAGATCCCGGGCTTCATCGGGATAGGCAAGATCTATATCACGTCGGAGAAGTTCATCTCCGCCGACGGGGGGCTTGAGCGGGTGGTCTGGATGCCGACCGCTCTCAAGGAGGAGATCCACGATCGGTTGGAGAAGAGGCTCAAAGAGATAGGAAAGCCGGAGCTAATGCATAAGATAGCCACCGAAGAGGATGCCACAACCTCGGCGGAGTTGGTAGAATACCTGCAAAAGGTGAACCATCCGGCGTTGAAGCTAGAGCCGATGATGTAAAAAACATAAAGGGGAAATAGATGGCTAAATTGAGTGCTATAGAGATCTATAAAAACCTGCCCAAGACAAACTGTGGGGAATGTGGTTTCCCTACCTGTATGGCTTTCGCTATGCAGCTCGCCAATAAGCAAGCCTCGCTCGATCAATGTCCCCACGTCACTGAGGAGGCAAAGCAGGCGTTGTCAGCGGCGGCCGCTCCGCCGATGAGAAAGGTAGCCATCGGGAAGGACGAAGGAAAGGTGGAGATAGGAGGAGAGACCGTCCTGTTCAGGCATGAGGAGAAGTTCCACCGCCCTACAGGGATAGCGATCAAGGTCAAGGATAGCCTGCCCGAGGACGAATTGGAAGACAAAGTGGAGCAGATCAACAGGCTGGGATTCGAACGGATAGGGGAGATCATCAGGGTCAACCTGATAGCCATCGAACATTCCGGCACCAGTCCAGAGGAGTATGCCAAGCGAGTAGAGGGGATAGCGAAGAGAACCAATCTCCCTTTAATCCTCCTCTCCCAAGACGCGACCACCATGAAGGCCGCTTTAGGGAGATGCGCCGACTCCCGACCTCTCATCTACGCTGCCACGAAAGAAAATTGGGAAGAGATGACCTCCCTGGCAAAAGAGTTCTCTTGCCCCCTGGCGGTCGAAGGCCGTAACCTGGAAAGCTTAGCTTCTCTGACCGAGCAAATCAACCAGGTAGGGGTTGAAGAGTTGGTTTTGGCTCCAACCTCGGAGGATATGCTTGGATACCTGGAAAAATTGACCCTTATCAGAAGGCTTGCTCTGGAGAAGACCTTCCGCCCGCTCGGCTACCCCGTGATAACCTTTACCAATACCGATAATGAAGATCCGTTCCAGGAGGTAGCTCAGGCGGCAAATAGCATCTTAAAATACGGTTCCCTTCTGGTAATGGAAGGGATGGAGCCATGGCGGATCTTGCCCCCGCTCACCGTGCGTCAACACATATACATCGATCCGCAGGTGCCAAACGCCGTGGAAGCTAAGTTATATGAAATAGGCGAACCAGGACCGGACTCGCCGGTGTTATTTACCACGAACTTCTCCCTTACCTACTTCACCGTGGCCGGAGAGGTGGAAGATTGCAAGGTTCCGGCATATATCTCCGTAATGGATACAGAAGGGCTGGGGGTGCTCAACGCCTACGCGGACGATAGGCTCTCCGGGGAGACGGTGGTGGAGACGGTAAAAAAGCAGGGGGCAATGGAGAAGGTGAACCACGGGAAGCTCATCATACCCGGCTTGGTAGCAGTGCTGCGGATGAAGATACAGGAAGAGGGAGGATGGGAAGTCATAGTGGGACCGGAGGATGCCGCCAGCATACCCAGGTTCCTTAAACAAGAGTGGCCGAAGTTAAAATCTGCAAGGCAAGAATAAGAACCTATGACTAGAGTAACCTTCTATCTAGATGATAAAGTAGTAGAAACTGAGGTAGAACAAGGAGCGACCTTGCTGGAAGCTGCCTCCATCTTAGGGATATATGTAAACAGCAACTGTGGAGGGAAGGGGCTCTGTGGAGCGTGCAAATTTTTAATTAAAGATGGCCAAATCGAGCGTGGTCCCACCGGCTTGCTCACCAAGGGAGAGGTCGAGGAGGGCTACGTCTTAGCCTGCCAGACGAAGGTCTTAGGAGATGTGAAGGTAGAGATCCCCTTAGAGACGAGAATCGAAGAGGGACAGATCCTAATAGATAAGGATGCGAAAAAACTTCGCACCATACGAGCAGGAGGAGAAGAGGTCTTCTTCGAGCGCGAACCCTTGGTAGACAAATTATATCTGGAACTCCCCAAACCTTCCCTCGATGACAACCTCTCCGATCACCAGCGATTGTACAGGAAGATACGTTCCAAGAAGAAGGTTCCCATACTACAGACCGGGCTGACCATGCTCCAAAAGATCCCCACCATTTTGAGGGACAATCAATGGGCCGTGACGGCTACCTTGGGGATTGTGGGCGATACCACCGAGCTACTGCAGGTGGAGGGCGGTGATACTTCCGGGAGGAACTATGGGATAGCCGTGGACATAGGCACCTCCACCGTAGTCGTGCATCTGGTGGATTTGAATAGCTCCAAAACCGTAGATGGAGAGGCAAAGTACAATTCACAGATGAAATATGGAGAAGATGTAATCCGCCGCATAATCCATGCCGATGAAGAAGGGCCTGAAGAACTACATAGCCTCATCATAGATGATATAAACGGCCTCATCTCCACGCTGATTTTCAGGAACAAGGTAAGGCGCGATGATATAGGAAGCGTTAGCTGTTCGGGGAACACCACCATGCTGCATTTCCTCCTGAATTTACCCGCTTCCTGGATCCGGAAAACTCCTTATGTCTCTGCCTCTGCTTCTCCTCCTCCCATCAAGGCTGCCGAGCTAGGGATAAAGATAAACAAGGGAGGGCTGGTTTATGTGGTTCCCATGATCGGGGGCTGGGTAGGCGGAGATATAACCGCAGGGATATTGGCCTGCGGGATGGATAAATCTGAAAAGCTATCCTTGCTAATAGACATAGGCACCAACGGTGAGATAGTGATCGGCAATAAGGATTGGATGATCAGTTGCTCAGCATCCGCCGGTCCGGCCTTCGAGGGGACGGGCGCGGAGAGCGGGATGAGGGCCAGCCGCGGAGCGGTTGAACACGTCACCATGAACGATGGAAGAATAGAGTACTCCACCATAGGAGATGGAAAACCCAAAGGGATATGCGGTTCAGGGTTGATCGATCTGGTGGCGGAACTCTTCAAAGCCGAACTCATCAATCGCAGGGGAGTACTCGATCCACAAAAATCCGATCGAATTAGGGAGAGGGACGGCCAGTCGGAGTTTGTAATGGTGCCCGGTTCAGAGACGGAGACAGGAAAGGATATAGTGATAACCCAGCCGGATATCGAGAACCTGCTAAGGGCCAAGGCAGCCATCTACGCCGGGGCCAATATATTGGTAAAAAGCCTGGGCCTTGAATTCGGGGATTTCGAGCGAATACTGATAGCGGGCGGATTCGGATCGTATCTGGACAGGAGGAAGACCCAAATATTGGGGCTGATTCCTGACATTCCTCTGGAGAGAATTCAATTTGTCGGCAATACCGCGATAATTGGAGCCAAGATGGCTCTCCTCTCCCGCGGGGCTCTCGATACCTGCCACAGAATAGCCGAATCGGTGACCTATATCGATCTGATCAGTTACCCTAACTACTACGATGAATTCATAGCGGCCATGTTCCTACCCCATACGGATTTAGAAAGGTTTCCTACTATAACGCAAGAGTTGAGCCAGGAGGTCTAGCTATGAAGCCCTTCACTATAGCCATAGCCGGAAAGGGTGGCACTGGAAAGACCACGGTCTCCGGGCTTTTCATCCAGCTGCTTGTGGAAAGGGCCGAGGGCCCCGTTCTGGCCATAGATGCCGATCCTAATGCCAATCTGAATCAGGTGCTGGGCCTCAAGTTCGAGCAGACAATCGGCGGGTTGGAACGAGAGACCTTGAAGACCTTAGCTGATCTTCCAGCCGGAATGACCAAGGGGAGGTATATAGAGTATCGGCTCCAACAGCTCCTCGTCGAAGCGGAGGGTCTAGACCTGCTGGTAATGGGGCGAGGGGAGGGCCCCGAATGTTACTGCATAGTAAATCATATCCTTAGAAATTATATGGACTTGCTGGCCGGAAACTATAGATATATGGTGATGGATAATGAAGCCGGAATGGAACACATCTCCCGGCGAACCACCACAGACGTAGATGTGCTTTTGGTAGTGAGCGATGCCAATCCAGTGGCCATACGAGCAGCTGAGAGGATAAACGAGCTAGTGGATGAACTAAACGTTAACGTAAAGGAGAGATACCTGGTCCTAAACAACCTTCCGGACCGGCTGCCGCAGAGGGCGAAGGAGATGCTCGAAGGAACGGGTCTAGAGGTTGTGGGAGAGATTCCCCGAGACGAGGCCCTCTTGGGGCTTTCCTGGGAGGGGAAGTCGCTTGAGTCCTTGTCACCTGATTCCCCGGCCTTAGAGGCGGTGAGAGTTATCATGGATAGAGTCTTGCGTCCTTCTAGAGAAAGGGCGTTTTTGAGTCATTAACACTCTTCTTAAGTTTAAAAATTTAAAGAAAGGAGCTTAAAAAACGCGCATGGAAATACCCGATGTGAAGAAGACCTGGAGCAACAGGATCAGCACAGTCACCATTGGAGCCACAAAGGAAGAGGGAGGAACCAGAGCTCGTACAATAACGGTAGGTGGAGAGACGGCTCTACCATTCATGTATTTTGAGGGTGAGATTCCTCACCGGCCCGTCGTGGGCATGGAGATATGGGATATTCCACCCAAAGGGTGGCCGGAGGTGTTGGCTCAACCCTTCTCCGATGTATACGATAGCCCAAGTAGATGGGCGAAGAAATGCGTGGAAGAGTATGGAGCCGACCTAATCTGTCTCCGACTGCAAGGCTGCGATCCCAGCGGGGAAGACCGCTCGCCAAAGGAGGCGGCCGATGTTGTAAGGAAGGTCTTAGGGGCCGTATCGGTCCCTTTGATTATCTGGGGCTGTGGTGACGACGATAAGGATAATGAGGTGTTTACCGAGTGTTCACAGGCCGCGGCTGGGGAAAACTGCCTTCTGGGCACCATTACCCAGGATAACTATCGGACACTGACCGCTTTGTGTAAGGCCGATAACCACAAATTGATAGCCGAATCGCCGGTAGATATAAATATAGCAAAGCAGGTAAACTCCTTGGCTTTAGATGTCGGGTTTGACATAAAGGATATGGTCATCTTTCCGGATTCACCGGCCTTGGGCTATGGTACCGAGTATGTCTATTCCATCATGGAGAGGACGAGAATGGCCGGACTCAAAGGGGACAAGTTGATGGCCCAGCCCATCATAGCCAATATAGGGCTAAATGTCTGGAAAACTAAGGAGGCCAAAGCGAGGGCGGAAGAGGTCCCGGAATGGGGCGATCATACAAAACGTGGACCCCTGTGGGAAGCAGCTACCGCCTACACGTATCTTCAGGCCGGTGCCGATATCCTGGTAATGCTCCATCCAAAGGCAGTGGAGGCGGCAAAGAGATATATTGAGCAGCTGACAGGGTCAACCGCTGACAAGGAGGAAAAATGATCCTCATCGCTGAAAGGATAAACGGGGGCTTTAGGGAGATCGCCCAAGCGATAAAGGATAAGGATAAGGGGCCGATTCAAAAATGGGCCAAATTGCAGACCGATTGCGGGGCGGATTTCCTTGATGTGAACATGGGAGCCGTCACCAGGGACCCGGATGACATGGTATGGATGGTGGAGACTGTGCAAGAGGTGGTAGATACGCCGATATCCATCGACTCGCCACGGCCGGAGGTGGTGAAGAAGGCGCTTCAGGTCTGCGAGAATGGGCGTATGATAAACTCCACCACTGCTGTGGAGGAGAGACTGAACAGTCTAATCCCCTTGGCTTTAGAATACGATGCCTGCCTGATTGGGGTGGCCAGTGGTGATGGGGGCAGTCCACAGGATGTAGGAAGGAGGGTAGAAAACGCAGCGACCATCTTTGCCGCTGCCATGGACCACGGTTTGGATACACAAAAATTATTTCTAGATCCAATAGCGATGCCACTTAAATTCATGCAGGAGCAGGCGAAAAATATCCTAGAGGCTATCAGACAGCTCACCGTGCTCTCCGATCCTCCTCCGCATATAACGTTAGGCCTGAGCAACATGGCCTCTGACACAACCCAGAGGAGCCTGATAAACCGCATATTCTTAGTGATGGCCATGGGAGCAGGGCTGGATGCCGCCATCTGCGATGTGACCGACAAAAAACTGATGGATGCTATCGCGACGGCTGAACTTATCTTAAATAATGAGATCTACAGCGATTCCTATTTAGACACATATCGGATGAGATGAATCACCCTTTTTGCCAATAGCTTTCAGCTGGCGGTCAAATAAAGGAGGAATGGATGGCCAAAGATCGCGAAAGAAGCATCGATCGAGCATCTCTAGTGATGCTGAAAAAAGCGGACGAGGAAAATTGGGAGACTGCCTGGGACCGCCTTGAGAAGATGCAGCCCCAGTGCAAGTTCGGAATGGAGGGGGTCTGTTGTCGGATCTGCAACATGGGACCCTGCCGGATCATCCCGGGAAAGACAGATCGTGGGATCTGCGGGGCTGACGTGGACACGATCGCCGCGCGGAACCTCGTTCGGATGATCGCAGGGGGTGCGGCGGCCCACTCCGACCACGGACGGGATGTAGCCCATGCGCTCCTGTTGGCGGCCAAGGATGAGTCAAGCGATTACGGGATTAAGGATCCGGTTAAGCTCCGTGAGGTGGCGAACGTCTACGGGATTGGGCTCGATGGTGCCAGCGACCGGGAGATCGCCGTAGCTCTAGCCGAGCGGGCCCTAGCCAACTTTGGCCAGCAGGAAGGGGAGCTGGAGCTAGCACACCGCGCGCCCAAAAGAAGGGTCGAGCGCTGGCAGGAATTGGGGATCATGCCCCGTGGTATCGACCGCGAGATCGTCGAGATCATGCACCGCACTCACATGGGCGTCGATACCGACTATCGGAACATCATGAAGCAGGGGTTGCGCTGTGCCCTCTCCGACGGCTGGGGTGGGTCAATGATTGCCACCGAGCTCCAAGACATTCTCTTCGGGACTCCCGCGCCCATAAGGGCCACCTGTAACCTGGGTACCCTGGAGAAGGATCAGGTGAACATCGTTGTCCATGGCCATGAACCGGTTCTCTCCGAGATGGTCGTGGTGGCGGCTCAGGACCCTGAACTCCTGCAACTCGCCGACAAGGTAGGTGCCAAGGGGATCAACATCGCCGGGATGTGTTGCACGGCTAACGAGATCCTGATGCGCCATGGGGTCCCTGTCGCCGGAAACTTCCTTCAGCAGGAGCTGGCGATGATGACAGGAGCGGTCGATCTGATGATGGTCGACGTGCAATGCATCATGCCCGCGCTATCCGACCTCTCCCAGCGGTTCCACACCAAGCTCGTCAGCACCTCACCCAAGGCAAAGTTCCCCGGGGTGGAGCACGTCGAGTTCTCCGAGGAACACGCTTTGGATATTGCTAAACAGCTCCTCCGCATGGGGGTAGAGAATTTCCAAAATCGCGACAAGGAGCCGTTCATCCCTCAAGAGACGATGGACCTGATCGGTGGTTTTACTGCAGAGTCGGTGTTTAACTTTCTCGGTGGGACCTATCGGGCTACATATCGACCCTTAAACGATGCGATCATCGATGGCCGACTGCGCGGTGCGGCGGGGATCGTTGGCTGCAATAACCCCAAGATCACCCATGACTTCGGCCACGTGGAAATGGCAAAAGAGTTGATAAAAAACGATGTCCTGGTGGTGGCTGGCGGCTGCTCGGCGATCGCCGATGCCAAGGCTGGTTTGATGAGGCCGGAGGCGGCGTTTGAGCTTGCCGGTAAGGGCCTGCAGGAGATCTGCGAGGCCGTGGGTATCCCGCCGGTCTTACACCTGGGCTCCTGCGTCGATAACTCGAGGATCTTGATGACCCTCGCCCACGTGGTCAATGAGGGCGGTCTTGGTGACGATATCTCCGATCTTCCGATCGCCGGCGCGGCTCCGGAGTGGATGAGCGAGAAGGCCGTTTCGATCGGGTTCTACTTCGTCGCTTCAGGAGTATTCACCACCCTCGGGATGCCACTCCCAATTCTCGGGTCTGAAAATCTTACCAGACTTGTGACCGAAGAATTGGAAGGAACCGTCGGCGGGAAGTTCGCCTTCGAAGCCGACCCGGTAAAGGCCGCCCATCTGATGATCGACCACATCGACAAGAAACGGGCCGCGCTCAAACTCAAGGAGGTGATGTATACCTGAGCCATGGCAAGTATGAGTGGGATGCCGACGAGGGAGGAGCTAGAGCAGGAGATCGCGGCCTTGGAGGAGGAGTTGCGAGAGAGGAAGGCGGCCCTTCCCATTCATTCCGTCCGCCCCGCGCAGTTTCAGGCAATCGAGGAGTTGGAGGAGCGGATCAGGGCAAAAAGGGAGGAATTGAAGGACTTAGGAGGGTAAAAAGATCATGGGAACGACGATATTAAGTTTGGATGATAAGGAGACAATGGACCTGGAGGCTATTATTGTGGATAGGGATCGGGATGAGGCGCTCAGGTTCATCCTGAAGGTGCTCGAACCGAAGCTCCGGGCAAAGGGGAAGGGTGCCCCAGATACGAAAAAAGGGATGGGTATCTCTGGCTAAGAGGAGGCCTGGTTTATAATGTGTCTAGCAAGCGTTCAGAGGGAGAAAGGGACTGAGAAGGAAAAACTCTTAGAGGAAGTAGCGCTGATAAGGTTCGAAGGAGAGAAGCTCCTTGTACGAACCCTCTTCGGCGACGAGAGGGCCATTAAGGCCAAGATCAAGGAGATCGACTTCATGAACTCCACGGTCCTCATCGAGGAGGATTAGATGAAGGTCGTCGTCGCGGGGAAGGGCGGCTGCGGGAAGAGCACCGTCTCTACCCTCCTGGCCAAGGCACTGGCTAAGAGGGGAAGCAGGGTACTGGTGATCGACACCGATGAGTCCAACTTCGGGCTTCATACGCATTTGGGGCTCAAGCGGCCCGAGGATTTCATGAACTATTTCGGCGGCAAGAAGGTCCTATTTGAGAAAGTTAAGTCCCTCCAGAAGAGATGGGGGATAGATGAGCTTCCCGCAGAGTATCTAACAGAGAAGGGAAACATAAAACTTCTCGCAATGGGAAAGATCTACGATTTTGGCGAAGGGTGCGCCTGCCCGATCAACGCCCTCTCCTCCAGGTTCCTGGAGATCCTGGAGCTTAAAGATGACGAGTTCCTAATTGCGGATACCGATGCGGGGATCGAGCACCTCGGCCGAGGGGTCGAGCGGGGCTGCGATCTCATCTTGGTGGTTGTGGATCCCTCACAGGAGTCGATCGGACTCGCCAACAGGATCGCCGCGATGGCCAAGGGTATCGATAAGCGGGTCTACTACATCCTAAACAAAATCGATACTAAGACGGAAGCCCTCCTTCTTGAAGCCCTGGATGGAAGCAGGGTCATCGCTGCCGTCCCCCAGGATAAGCGGATCTTGCAATATGGCTTAGAGGGGAGGGAGCTTGCCTTTAACGTTGAAGGTATCGAAGAGCTGGCGGACTTCCTCTGCGGGCTAAAGAACCAGGCCGAAGCTCCTGTTGATTCTTAAGCATAAGGCGGGGACTAAGCCTGTGCGCTTTGATGCCTGATCGCTTCACGGTGCTGCAAACAAAAGCAATCCGCAAACCTGCGTAAGCATCCACTAACCTCGTCAGAAGTGTTCTGCCAGCGCTAGCGGACGAATATACCCGTTAATGGTTGCCCATTCGGGTGGCCCGCTCGATACTGGCGGTGAAGATGATCAATACGCTGGGACTGCGATACAATCTACATCGAGCCTGGGGCTCCGGGGAAGAACCTGCTCATCGAGAGCTTCAGTGGGAAGTTCAGGGAGGAATGCCGTCACCCCGTGGAATCCTATTCCATGGGGTAAACCGTTATGAGTTTGTGAGCCGGTGCGAGGTTGTTGAAAATGTCAGCTTCCGCTCTCTTGCTGCGGTCACTCAGGGGGGTTACTCTCTCACTGTGGGTAGCACATAAAATGGGGGTAGGTCAGAAACAGGATTAAAGTACCAATTCGAGCTGGTGAAAAATTGCCCCGTGAAGCACAAATAAGGGCCAGCTGGAAAATATTGCCAAAAGAGGGAGAGACTAAAGCGCATAATTAATCAAAGAGAGAGAGGCATAATGCTTGAGAATATCTCAGAGGAAGATGTGCATCACACAATAGAACAGGTGATGCATCCAGAAATCAGTCGCACCCTTATTGATCTGGGGATGGTCAAAGATATAGCTTTGAAGGATGCCGAGGTTACACTTACCCTTGTGCTTCCTTTCCTTGGTATTCCTGCTTCAATCAAGGACTACCTTGTGAACAGCCTGCGCCAGGCGGTAGGGAAGTTGGGCGCGAACGTGGAGATCAGGATAGCGGAGATGAATGAGGAAGAACGACTGGCTTTCCTGACTATGGAGCAGGAAGGTTGGAAGGGGAGATAGCTTCAGAGGGAAACGGAGCGGACAATGGCTAGGTATGAAGTAATCATTATTGGAGGTGGCCCTGCCGGGCTTACTGCTGGACTCTATACCTCACGGGCTGGGCTCAAAAGCCTGCTGGTGGAACGAGGCCCGCTGGGAGGGCAGATGGTAAATACTACGCTAGTGGAGAATTACCCCGGTTTTCCTGAGGGTATAGCCGGCTCCGAGCTGGGTTCACTTATGCACCGACAGACTGTCAGATATGGTCTGGAGGTGGTGACTGCTGAGGTTACAGGCATTGCTCAAGGACAATCCTATGGTGTAGCTACCACCGGGGGCAGCTTCGAGGTTGGGGCCATAATCATCGCCGCTGGTTCAGAGTATCGCAAACTGGGAGTTGCTGGTGAGGAAAGGCTTTCAGGTCGTGGCGTTTCCTATTGTGCTACCTGCGACGGCTTTTTCTTCCGCGGCCGGGAGGTGGCAGTGGTGGGGGGAGGTGATACTGCCATTACCGATGCCCTGGAACTGAGCCAGCTTGCCAGCAAGGTCTACGTAATACATCGGCGGGACCAGCTCCGGGCAGGACAAGTCCTTCAAGAGCGCGCCTTTGCTCATCCCAAGTTAGAGTTCATCTGGAGTATGGTGGTAGAGGAGGTCTTGGGGGAGAAAGTACTGGAGGGGCTGAAACTGCGCAATGTTGAAACAGGGCAACAATCTATCCTAAAAGTGGATGGCGTCTTTGTTGCCATAGGGCTCACGCCCAATAGCCAGAGCTTCTTCAACATTCTGGAAACGGACGACGCCGGCTACATCGTCACTGATGAAACGATGACTACCTCAGCTCCTGGTATTTTTGCGGCCGGCGACATCCGCAGGAACTCACCTCGCCAGATTGCTGCTGCAGTTGGGGATGGTGCCACTGCCGCCTTGTCCACATTTAAATATCTTCAAGAGACAAGGAAATGAAGCTAGAATCACGAGTCCTTCATGTATTAGAGAGGATAGGGATTAGGAGAGGTCAAACTGTACTGGATTTTGGCTGTGGCTCTGGAACGTATACTATTCCGGCTGCCAAAATAGTTGGTGAGCAGGGAAGAGTGTACGCCTTGGATAAGGATAAGGGAGCCCTGGATGAGCTGATGCAAAAAGTCGAGTCAACGGGCGCAAGAAACATAGAAAGAATGAAGACATCGGGAAAACTAGAAATCGAGTTAACTGATGAGTCTGTAGACGTGGTTCTCCTGTTTGATGTCTTTCATTCTTACTATTTCCCGCAGGCAAGCAATAGGAGAAGACTACTAGGTGAAATTTATAGAATCATGAAACCCTCTGCGCTTATGTCGGTCTGGCCAAAACATATGAAATCTGAGACTGAAGATGAGATAAAAAACGCGGATTTTCATTTGAAAGAGGAACTCTCCGCGATGCTTGTTCACGAGGATAGGGACCTTGAGGAGGGGAAAATTTTAAATTTCAGAAAAGAGCCGCGAAATAAAGACAAACACTAAAGGAGGTAATGTGAGCAAAGTAATAGAAGTTACAGATCAAAATTTTGACGAGGAGGTCCTCAATTCAGACCTTCCCACAGAGGTTGATTTCTGGGCGCCCTGGTGTGGCCCCTGTATGATGGTTTCACCGATATATGACAAACTCGCACAGGAATACGATGGCAGGTTCAAGTTCTGCAAGATGAACGTGGATGAAAACCAACGGACAGCAGTGAAATATCAGATCATGAGCATACCGATGCAGATGTTCTTCGTTGACGGGCAAAAGGTTGATGAAGTCCTCGGTGCAGTTCCTGAGCGCACCATCCGAACAACGGTTGATAGTGTTTCCCAAAGTTTCCCAATAGATGAAAAGAGTAGGCTCAAAGTGGTCTTGACCTCATGGACTGAGCATAACAAAAAGCACAGCGAGAAATTCAGGAAATGGACTGAGAGGGTTGAAAATGCAGAGGGCAATCCAATTCATAATAGCGCATTACAGGCAGCAGCAGAGCTGGAAAAAGCCAATGAGCAGCTATTCCAAGTGCTGAGGGAACTACAGCAAGCGGGATAAATTGAAACGGCGAAACTGAGCCGTGGATCACTTGAAAATTTGAGGACTGTAGCTTTGCCAAATATCATTAAGCGGATAGGAGGAACGGTGACAGCCAGTAATAAGGAGAAAATAAGAAAAATCTATGAAACTCTGCCTAAGCTTAATTGTGGGCTCTGTGGGTATGGTAATTGCGGTCAATTCGCAAAAGCAGTAGCCGAAGGAAGAGCCTCACCTTTTGGCTGCAGGCAGAATCCCTGGTCAGGTTACAGAATAAGCGAAATTATCGGAGCGGAAGTGCCAGCCCATGGCCACAGATTCCAGCCTGCCTTCGTTTCCAGCCTTCTAAGGGCTAGCTCTCCCACAATGGACTTAAAGACCTTAAGAGAAGAGCTTAAGGAGGTATCTCAGGGGGTGGATGATATCCTGGCAAGAATAGAAAACCTGAAGACAAGGAGATAAGATGCGGAGCAAACAGGAAATTAATCTAACCCTTATAAGATTATTCTTGAGCGAAGGCAATTGATCACAGAAATCGCACCCTATCTGTGTGTCGGACTTTTCTCGAGTTTCATGAGCGGCATGTTTGGTATTGGCGGAGGTTCTGTCAGGATACCCTTGCTCAATCTGGCAGGGCTGCCTTTATTAAGTGCTTTTGGGATTAACCTGCTGGTCATACCCTTCTCGTCATCAGTAGGGGCAGTGAGTCAAAGAAGGAACATCGATAAGAGGATTGCTCCGTACATGATAACTGGGGGAACTTTAGGTTCAGTAACGGGTGCATTTCTCGCTGGATTGATTCCAACACTGGCTCTGGCAGTCATCTTCGTTATCATTTCTGTCATAACGGTATTCGGAATCTATCTTGACAGGATTACCCCGGAACTTGCCCGCAAGATAAACCCAGGTCCATGGAACATTATTGCCGGTTCACTAGATTTAAGCCTAATAGTTGGTATACGTGGTGGGAGTGGCGGTTCTCTCTTCCCCCCTTTCCTAAGAGCCATGAGACTCGATATTCATAGGGCAATTGCTACATCACTGTTTGTGACCATTTTTACAGCTATTGCTGCGGTAATTATTTACTGGCATCGCGGCGATATAACCTGGCTGCCAGCAGTATTCGTGCTTATAGGGTCGATGATTGGCGCAAGAATTGGAAGCAGGATATCGCTAAAAACTAAGTCCACATGGTTAGAAATTGGCTCACGGTACTGGTTACAGCCCTCGCCTTCATAACAATCTACAAGGCATTATGACTACCATGATGCGGATTTAAAAACCAGAAATTAATGAGGTTCTCTCTGGCTCTTAGAAGGAGATGAAAACGCCGTGCAGGCTCGCGAATGGAAGAAAAATCTGGAAGATGCGCGGGAAAGGAAGGATGCTTTCTTTGCCCAACACCGGCAATCACCAATACCTCCGCAAGATCGACCCCGGTTCAGAGGCTTAGAGTATTACCCTCCTGACCCAAGCTATAGATTCAAGCTTGAGCTTCACGAGCACCCTGAAAAACAGGTGGTAAGGATGGCTTACAGCAAAGGCAATGAGCAAGATCTCATACGTTGGGGCGAATTTCGCTTCAAAATAGCCGGAAAGGAGCGGGTCCTCCAAGCCTATAAGAGCAACCCTCAGAAAGAAACCCTGTTTGTTCCTTTTAGAGATGTGACCTCTGGCAAAGAAACATATGGTGCTGGCCGCTATCTTGACCTTGAGCAAGATAGAGATCGCACTCAAGAAGAAAAATGGGTCCTGGACTTTAACCAGGCTTACAATCCTTGGTGTGCGTACAGCGAAGCCTACACCTGCCCCTTTGTGCCTGTGGAGAACTGGCTTGAAGTGCCGATACCTGCTGGGGAAAAGGGCTACCCCTTGGCAAAAGAACATTAAGAGTGGAGGCAAGAAATGAGAGTCTGCATTGTTGGTGCCGGAGATGGCGGGGCAACGGCAGCAAATCAGATCCGTCGCCTGGATAGCGAGGCACAGATTGACATCTTTAGCAAGAGGGCTAAGCTCGGCTGTCCACCTTGTGAGATGCCGTTGGTCATTAGCGGAAGCGTTGCCACCTGGGATGAACTGATTCGTGGCTTCCGTCAGAGGTCATTCTGGAAAAAGAGGAACATAAACCTTCACTTGAATACCGAGGTTACTGATATTTTACCTGCCGAAAAATACATCATGGCCGGAGGTGCAAGGTATGGCTACGATAAACTTGTCTTAGCCCTGGGCACTACGCCCTCCATTCCTTCTTTCCCGGGATTGGATGGCAAAAATGAATTCGCCCTGAGCACCGATATGGCTGATGGCATAGCCCTGGGGACTGCCGTTAGCCAACATACTGAGGCAGCTATTGTCGGCGGGGGGTTCATCGGACTAGAGATAGCTACTGCTCTAAGAGCAAGGGGCTACGTCAAGACCTACCTGTTAGTCAGACGGGGTATTCTACGGGCATACTTAGATGAGGATATGGCAGAAACGTTAGAGGGCGTGATCAAGCAAAACGGACTGGAGTTGATCATGCCAGTCAAGATAGAGGGCATAGCGAGCAGGGTGAAAAGGAAGCGGGTGAGTCTTTCTGGCAGGGAACTGGAGGTGGGCTTCGTTTTCTTTGCTACCGGATCCAAGCCTAACGTTGAGCTGGCACGAAAAGCGGGCCTACAGATAGGCGAGACCGGCGCAATAGCTGTGAACCAATACCTACAGACAAGCGACCCTGATATCTATGCCATAGGAGACTGCATGGAGAACTGGGATATCATTACCGGTACAAGGAGGCGACACCAACTGGCTGCCAATGCCGTCAGGACTGGCTACATAGCTGGTAGAAATGCTGTTTTAGGTAACTTTATCACTTATGAAGGAACGGCTATGCCCTTTGTCACTAAAGTATTTGGTCATCAGGTAGGGGCGGTAGGCTTTACTGAGAGGGAAGCAAGAGAAAAGGGGTTAGACACTACCTCTGTTACCATTGACACCCCTCGGCTTCGAGAGAGGTTTAATGGCCACCCCACCCGGTACAAGCTTATTGCCAATGGCAAGACCAGGACGCTAGTTGGGGCGCAAATAGTCTCTGAGGAAATAGTATCAGGCACAGTTGATAAGCTGGCGGTGGCCATTGCCAGCAAAATGCCGCTTATCAAACTGGTACAGATTGATAGCTGCTACTCGCCTCATGTTCAAGAGGATCAGTTAGCCGTGCCGTTGCACCGTTTGATAGATAAGCTTAGGTAAAGTAAATGACATAAAAATGATATGATAGTGGGCATAATGGAGAACCGGCTTAAAGTGCCAATCTATGTTGGTAGAAAGAATTACTCGCTAGGGGGGTAAACAATGGAGCTCTTGATTGCTTTTGGCACGGACGATGGCCAGAGTTTAAACAATGATCATGTAGGCATGGCGAAATATTTCTACGTTTACAAGTTCTCCGATGGTGAAGAAGAACTTGTTGAACAGAGGAGGAATGTTGAGTCTAAGGAGGATGAATCGATAAAGCATGGCGACCCAAAGAAAGCTAAGGCTACGTCTTCCGTTCTGGAAGGTGTGGATGTCCTTGTGGGCAGAAAATTTGGCCCTAACCTTCCGAGGTTGCTTAAGAAACTTGCCTGTGTAGTAGTGAGAACAGATGCCATCGCTAATGCAATTGAAATTCTCCATAACAACATAGATAGGATAGTGGAACAGAAGAGCAGGGGGGCGGACAGGGAACATATCGTGCTGAAGCCATAATCGAGACTGGGATGAGGTAAAGTCTATAGAGGGGAAGATATGCAAAATCGCGTCTCGTTTCAAGATTACGCCATTGTTGCCTGCGGCACGATGAATATGGAACTAAACCATCTTAAAGACAGCGGCTTTCTTGATGCCAGAAAAATTCTCTATACCACGCCCGGACGTCATGAGATTCCTCGTGAACTTGAGAGCCAGCTTATAAGACAGATAGGCACCGCTAAGAAATACGCTAGCAAAATTATCGTTGTCTATGGCGGCAGGTTCTGCTATGTTAATGCTGATAATCCATATCGGGATATTGATACAGTAATTCAGGAGCAAGAGGAACCTGGAATTAGAATTTCCAGAATAAAAGCTACCCATTGCGTTGATATGCTAGCCAGTAAGCAAGAGAGGGAAAGAATAAGCCAGGGCAAGGATGTCTACTGGCTTACCCCGGGATGGATGAAATACCGCCATTATGTATATCAGGGATGCGATAAAGGTTTAGCCAACAAGAATTTCCCCAAGCACACCGGGGGAGCAATTATGCTGGATGCCACTGGATATTATGAGGAAGTCATGAAAAATAATCCAGAGAAAATCCTGGAGTTCTCTGACTGGATGGGGATTCCGATAGAACCTTACAGCGTAACCCTAGACCGATTAATAAGCCTGCTTTCAGACGAAATCAGGCCTGGAAAAGGAAGTGTCCTATCGATTGTTGGAAATTGACGATGGCATCCGGCAGCCGTAAGGCTGTTGAAAGACAAGAAAAAAGAGGCCATCATATGGACAAAGGTATCGCTTTGCAGGCGCTTGGACAAGTGGAAGCAGGAGAAGTGGGCAAGATCTTTCGGGTTCCTCGCTGCTACGAGTGGGTAACTCAAGAGAAAGGATGAAACGACAAGACTCTCGCAAAGGCCTGTCTGCCTCACTGGCACAGGCAGGCGCTAAGAACGCGAAGGACGGAGAAAGTGGAAGATACAGAAAACCAGTGTCTTTCCTGGCTTCCTGTCTTAAAGTTAAACCTGGCTCCGACCAACAGCAACGGCCTAACGTTGAGGAGACCAGGAATGCAGGAAGAACCGCGAACAATACCCGTCTGCTTGGCCAGGCGGGCTGTAGGCAGGCCAGATAGCGAAGAACCTAAAAGAAGAAAAGGTCTAAAAATGGAGCTAGGAACAAAGTACGCAGTTATAAACTACCAAGTTTGTGAACCGGACAAATGTGATCCCCATCAAGGGATTTGTAAAGCCGTTCAGGTATGCCCTCATGATCTCTTGATACAAGAGGAACCAGGGGATCCCCCGATGCTTTATTCAACCAGAATGTGCGTGGGATGTGGAGACTGCGTCCGAGAATGTCCTTTAAACGCTATCAATATACAATATGGATAAATACCAGGTTAGTAAAAATGTCATTCCTGTACCGGAAGTAGCCATAGCTGCCCCACTTGTTCTATCAATTAAATATGGAGCATCTTTACTGAATTCAGACCCAAGGTAGGTGAGATCATGGACTACAAACCATCATTTAAAAACTATACAATTGTATCCTGCGGTACACTGCGTCCAGAGTTGGACCATTTGAAGGAAAGTGGTTTTCTAAATACAAAAAAGATCTTGTATACTGCTCCTGGTTTACACGAGGATTATAGAAAACTCAAAGAGCAGCTCATCAATAAATTAGAGAAAGCACTAGAATATTCAAAGAACATCGTTGTGGTTTACGGTAGTAGTTGCTATCTGGATCTCCAGAAGGAACCACCTGAAAGCATCGATGATCTGATTAACAGAAGTGAAGGGAACATTTCTAGAATAAAAGCCGCCAGGTGCATCGACATGCTGGCGGATTCAAAAAATAGGGGAAAAATCAGTAAAGGAGAAAAGGTCTACTGGATTACCCCAGGTTGGCTTGAATACTGGAAAGCAATATTTACCGATTGGGATGCGGCCAAGGCCAATGAGACATTTCCAAGATATGATAAAGCGATCCTTCTAGATACTCTGGGGTTTTATGGGAGATATATTCAAGATTTTCCTGAGAAAGTACTAGAATTTTCTGACTGGATGGGGATTCCAATAGAACCTTACAACGTTACCCTAGACCGATTTGCAAAACTGCTTTCAGACGAAATCAGGTCTGGGAAATAAGAAAGAGGGGAGCCAAGGAACCTCGGCTGGCATGGCTGTCAGTGAGTACTTAGCGCTGGAAGCTGAAAAGGGAAAAGGAGGGTAAGATGCTTGGGGGAGCTAAAACGGTAAGTACGCTGACGAGTATCTGGAGATGCTCAAGTAGGAGGTATATTTGCCACCAGCAAGATCTAAAGTAGAGATTGGCCCAGGTGGAGCACGCTACTATGATCTCTTCTTAAACCTGCTTTCACTAGGGCAGTATTCTCACCTCATTGAAGGGGTTGTTGAGAAGATGGGCATCAAGCCCGGTCAATCAATACTTGACCTCGGCTCAGGCACGGGCAAGAACGATTGCTTTATGGCTGAAAAGGTAGGCTCTCAGGGCAGAATTGTGGGCTTGGACATCAGTGATGAGATGTTAAGCCGAGCCTGGAAGCGCTGTGATAGGTATCCTAATATCACTTTTAAGAAGCAGCGGATAGAGCTATCCCTGCCGTACAAAGAAGAGTTCGACAAGGTGTTCATCTCCTTTGTCTTACACGGGTTTGAGGATGACCAGAAGCTGGGGATTATTCACAGTGCTCATCGGGCTTTGAAATCGGGAGGAACCTTTTACATTCTAGACTATAGTGAGTTTGACTTGAAGAAAATGTGGCTTCCCCTTCGCTGGGCATTCACCCATTGGGAATGCCAGCTGGCTGTGGAATTCCTCAAGCTCGATATGAAGGAAATGCTTCAGAGCCAAGGGTTCACCGACTCTGAAGAAGAGTTTTTCTTTAGGGGACATCTGCGGCTGCTGAAGACGGTAAAGCCATCGGTCAGTATTACGTAAAAAGAAATGGGATCACATGAATGGGCTGGAAAAGGCTTTATGCAGACTATTAAGTCATAGCGAGCTGACAAATCATCTGGCACAAGTCTTGGCCCACGCCTCTGAAAGAGGCAGAGTAGCCTATCGTGAAATAGAAGAGATGATCAATGGCGATGCCGAGGATATTTTACTCTTGGGCAACGAATGGAGGTTGCTTCTTCCGGTGAGAACACTTAAGAGCGCTGCCTGGGAGGACCGGCTGCTGCTGGCTGAGCCGGCAGAATTGTATGAAATACCCAACATTGTCAAGTATCTAGTGGAAGGCGCCCGAAAAACGGGACGCTGGGAAGAAGGACACGCCTTAGCTGAGCTTTTCAGGGACATGGGTGAACCAAACTGGGAGCAAATACCAAAACTGGTTGCACAGCTGGAGAAGCAGGCAAAGGACCACAGGATTACTGCAAGTCAGATAAAGACGGTGTGCAATGAATTGGGCTTGGGGGATAGGGTCGATGCCCTGATAGCCGAACTCAAAGGCAGCGGGGTGATGAGTCCGAAGCTGGGTTCACTTGCTGAAGTGTCCCGAGCAGGAACACCCATCTATGAGCTTAATCCATCGCTATTTACAGAGAAAGGAGAGAAAAAGTGATTGGACAAGTGCAAAAGCCTATGGAAGAGATTCTAGAGATGCTGGACGGAAAGGAGAAGTTGGTCCTCTATGGCTGCGGTGGTTGCGCCACAATCTTCCACACGGGCGGTGAGCCAGAGGTAAAAGAAATGGCAGATACTCTTTCTAGGCATGGGAAAAATATCCTGGCCGCCATTGCTCCACCATTCGGAGAGTTCACCTGCTACGCTCCCTGGAGTAAAGAGCGTATGAGCAAGTACCGCCAGGAGATTGAAGAATGTGACGCTATTTTGATGATGTCCTGTGGCGATGGGCTTCAGGTTGTGAGGGAGTTCGTGCTAGAGGATGAATTTGGGTTGGTGAAACCTATCTATCCAGCAAATGATGCTATAGGGCATATGGGTGGAGGCCCCACTAAATTTCGGGAGAAGTGCATACAGTGCGGCGAGTGCTTGCTTGGCCAGTTTGCTGGCATTTGCCCGATGACGCAGTGTCCTAAAGGATTACTAAACGGTCCATGTGGAGGTTCAGAGAATGGCAAGTGTGAAGTAGATCCTGAGCGTGACTGTGCCTGGACATTGATCATTGAGCGGCTGGGCAAATTGGGTGAGCTTGAGAAATTAGAAGAAATAATCGGACCAAAGGACTGGAGCCGCACGGAAAGACCACGCAGCATCGAAGTAAGTCCGCTTGTCCTCGAATGATAGAATTGATAGGATGATGTCTGCACATTTTGCAGCAAGCATTAAAGGCGGTTTTATAGGCACTGGCAGGCTATAGTTGTATAATCCAGGTAGCAACCGCTTGGGGAAGGTGAGGAAAGCTTATTATGTCTATTAAGCAAACTCTAGCAACATCTCAGCTATTTGACAGACTGACCGACGACGAACTAGACAAGATATCAGAGCTATGCTGGGAGCAGGTTTACGAAGCAGGTACAAGCATTTTTAGGGAAGGCGATGAAGCCAAGGAGCTTTACATTGTTAAAGATGGAAGGGTCGCTCTAGAGGTAACACTTCGCCTTGGATCTGGCCCAGGGAGACGGGGAACAATTGATGTAATAACCAAAGGAGCCAGTTTGGGCTGCTCAGCGATCTGTGAGACGCAAATGTGTGCCGCGTCGGCAAGGTGCATCGAAAAAACCAAGGTTCTTGTTTTCAATGGGAGAAAACTCTGCCACTTCTTGGAAGAGAATGTCTATGCGGGATATACTATTATGCGAAGACTTGCCAGCATATGGCGCTCCAGGTTCCAACTTAGTGGGAATACGCTAGCGCACATTTTATCCATAGCTTCACATGACCTAAAAGCTCCCTTGGCTGCCGTTGAAAGCTATCATCAAGTTATGCTCGATGGCTATGCTGGAGAAATCACCGAAAAACAGAAGAATATGCTATTAAGGAGTAGTGATAGGATAACAGGGCTCCTAAATCTAATTGATAATATCTTGGACATTTCCCGCATCAACGCCAGAGAGTTAAAGATGGAGGCAACGTCTCTGCTTAAAGTGGTGGAAAGCACCAGGAGAATCATCCAGCCTCTAGCTGAAGAAAAAGGGATGCAACTGGAGGTCGAGGTGCCCAAGGAGTTGTCCCTCATCCCCGCTGCCTCGGATCGCCTACAGCAGGTGTTTACCAATCTGCTGGGCAATGCAGTTAAGTTTACCCATGAAGGGGAAACGGTAACTCTTAAAGTGAGTGAGGAAGATGGCCATATTCTGGTGGAGGTTATGGATACAGGCATTGGCATCTCACGTGAAGAACTGCCTAGGATATTTGATGACTTTTATCGAGGTATCAGGGTGGACTCAAAAGGAGCTGGCTTAGGACTCTCCATAGCCAAGAGGATTGTTGAAGCGCATGGCGGCAAGATCTGGGTGGAAAGCCCTTGCCCCGAAAGTGGAATGGGAAGCAAATTCTCTTTCACCTTGCCTAAAAGCACAGCTATAACCCAGATTGAGAGGAGGGAAGAGTGACAAGGTCATGAAAGCAGGAACCAACCTAGAGAAGGTCTTAGAAAGCGGGGGCTTTGCGGTAACCGCTGAAGCAGGTCCCCCAAGAGGGGCTGTGCCAAGTGTCATCCAAAGAAAAGGTGAGTTGCTCAAGGCTTCTTGTGACGCATTGAATGTAACTGATAACCAGACCGCCATTGTTCGAATGTCAAGCATTAGTGGCTGTATCCTTTTGAAACAACTGGGGGTTGACCCGGTAATGCAAATGGTTTGCCGTGACAGAAACAGGATTGCCCTTCAAAGCGATATCTTAGGGGCGATAGCGCTAGGTATTGGGAATGTGCTTTGTTTAACTGGTGACCACCAGAAGTTTGGTGATCATCCTTCCGCCAAAGGCGTCTTCGACCTGGATTCCATTCAACTTATTCAAATGTTGAGCCAAATGCGAGACGAGAAGAAATTCCTTTCTGGAGAAAAGATTTCGGGAGAGGTGCCACTGTTCATTGGGGCTGCGGAGAATCCCTATGCTGATCCCTTTGAATACCGGGTCCTGAGATTAGTCAAGAAGGTAAAGGCTGGGGCGGATTTCATCCAGGCCCAAGCCATTTTCGATGTCGGCAAGTTCACCAAATGGATGGAAACGGTAACAGATCGAGGGCTGGACAAGGAGATACATATCCTAGCCGGGGTAATACCGATCAGATCGGCGGGGATGGCCCGTTATATGCGGGACAACGTCCCGGGGATAAGCGTCCCGGACGAGATAGTCACCAGGATGGAGGACGCTAAGGATACCCGCGAAGAAGGGTTAAAGATATGCCTTGAGATAATAGAGCAGATTAAGGACATACCCGGTGTTCACGGTATCCATATAATGGCAGTGGCTTGGGAGGATATCGTACCAACAATCGTGGAAAAGGCGGGATTACTACCTCGACCATTGATATAGGAGGTAAAATGCAAAAGCAAGCAAAGATATTGGCTGTGGACGATGACCCTGACATCCTGGAAGCGATATGTGCCGTTCTGAAGGCTCATTCCTACCAGGTGGTTACTGCTTGCGACGGTGAGGAGGGCTTAGAAAAACTGCGGGAGGAAAAACCAGATTTGATGATCCTGGATCTTTTAATGCCCAGGATGGACGGGTTTGTTGTCTTGAAAGAACTCCAGGATCCCAGGCGGTCCAAGTATAGCAATATACCAATCCTGATTTTGACCTCAGTAAGAGAGGATGCTAGCCGTCGGAGATACGAGCTAGAAACAGGGTTGGAGCTCAATGTAGATGATTATCTGGATAAGCCAATCGATCCCCATACTTTGGTTACTCGAGTAGAGAAACTTTTGCAGAAGAGGACATAACCCTGAGTTTTGGCACGGTGGATTAGGATGTAGGAAAGGAGAAAAAAGTGATGCAAAAGCAGGTTAAGGTGCTTCTCGTTGATGATGACCCTGATTTTGTAGAGGCAACAAAGACCGTCCTAGAGAGCAAATACCAGGTCATTACCGCATATAATGGAGATGATGGCTTAAAGAAAGTGGTAGAGGAAAGGCCCGATTTGATTATCTTGGATGTGGTTATGCCCGGAAAGGACGGGTTTGCAGTTTGCAAAGAACTTAAGGAGAATCCCCATTACCACTTTTTCTCTAAGATTCCGGTGTTGCTGCTAACTGTATTCCCCCGTGGCATAGGAAAGACGAATATCCCGCTTTCAGCAGGGGTAACCACGGAAGCTGATGGGTATGTTCAGAAGCCGGTAAATCCTGAGGAACTGCTAAAACAGGCGGAGGAATTGCTGAAGAAATATGGTTAGGCATGCAGTGCGAACTCGCCAATAAAGTTTCATCAGGATAGATGCCCATCTCTTGACCGATAACTAGTGAGCCAGTTACGTATCTATGCAACGAGTAAAAGTTTTTGGAAAGAGTACTCGCGGTTTTGGTGGATACCACAATAATTATGGACGTTGAAAAAAAGCACACGCCTTAGCTGAGCTTTTCAGGGACATGGGTGAACCAAACTGGGAGCAAATACCAAAAATGGTTGCACGGCTGGAGAAGCAGGCAAAGGACCACAGGATCACCGCAAGTCAGATAAAGACGGTGTGCAATGAGTTGGGCGTGGGGGATAGGGTCGATTGCCCTGATAGCCGAACTCAAAGGCAGCGGGGTGATGAGTCCGAAGCTGGGTTCACTCGCTGAAGTGTCCCGAGCCGGAACACCCATCTATGAGCTTAATCCATCGCTATTTACAGAGAAAGGAGAGAAAAAGTGATTGGACAAGTGCAAAAGCCTATGGAAGAGATTCTAGAGATGCTGGACGGAAAGGAGA